>Ga0209092_10005136_pt1 | contig 10650 bp, 5 predicted proteins | sample FraStrMetagenome_FD_187446 | JGI IMG/M metagenome (GOLD analysis project Ga0209092, IMG submission 187446) | Marine eukaryotic phytoplankton communities from Arctic Ocean - Fram Strait ARC3M Metagenome (SPAdes) (version 2) | ecosystem: Environmental > Aquatic > Marine > Oceanic | place: Fram... | reverse complement strand
TTATCTAAAAAAAACGAAATATTCGGTATACCATTTAGTGGAGTCATAACCTAGTCGGTATACTACGCAAAGTCCAAAACCGGTATACCGAATCAAAAATAAGTGCCGTTAACAGATTGGCGTTAAGAAAGCGAATCGACGACTCAGAATTAGATGGCACTTAAAGTTCCTCTTCTCTATTCATTCTTCTTTTTGCTTTTAAGTTTGATAGATCTGTTAATCATTGTGTACTATAGACTATTACAAATTTCATGAAAAGAAAATAAAACTGAAAGACTTTCTTCTTATTTAGGTCAAAGCATTGAGTAATTCATACTTCTAAAGAAAGTTCATTACGGAGAAAATTCAAAAGATTTCTCTTCATGGTCTATTGATATGTTAAATTGCATGCTTGTACTCATATTCATGCGCTTACTTTCCCCCTGCTCATCTTCGTCATCACTATTGTCTTTTTGAAAATCAGTTCGTGATCTTATTTCACGTAGTAAAGCTTTAGCTTCTTCTTTTTCTGGGCCAGGATAGTCCAACAAGCGTAAGCAGCACTTAGAGGCGACATCATAATTACCTTTATCCCGATGGTAAAACGCTAAATATAGTAAAGCTTCCGCTTCCTGAGCATCCACTTGTACCAAATTGATCACATCTTCATCTGAAAATTCCTTATCATTGGCTTGTTGTTGCATTCGAAGATTTAAATGTCTCATGTAGCAATTGGCGGCCTTTTCATCTTCTCCTTTTTCTCTGTACAATGTCGCAAGCCTTTGTGTAGCTATACCCTCTCGATCATGGTTGGAGACAGCTCGTTCATAACTTCGCATAGCATCATCTACACGATCCAGACCTAAGTAGCACCCTCCCATCGCACACCACATACGAGCATCATAAGGACGTAACGCGGCAGCCTTTCGATAATAGAATAGGGCATACAATAACATATTCAGAATCTCGTACGTTTGACCCAATCCGTACCATGCACGATAATCACGAGGATTGATGTCAACAGCACGTCGGTAGGCTTCTATCGCAGCAGCTGTATTTTTCATTTCCACAAATTCATGTCCCATCAACGTCCATGCACTTAAGCATCTCGGATCTAATCGCAAAGCTCGTTGAAAGCTATGCACCGCTTTTTCATGAAGTCCTTTCAAACTGTAATAATTACCAAGAATCACACATGTCTCAGGGCGATATTTGTCATTACGTACCGATGAGAATGCCAAATGACTCAAAGCAGCCTTTGCTTCTTTCACATATAAAATATTGGAATAAATATCCATCTGTTCAAGTCGATGAGGATCACGCTCAGATAATTGTTGAAAATGAGTTTGAGCTGTATCAAAATCACGAAGATTATAATGTGCCACCGCTGTCATGGCTTTTAAATGATTGCATTGAGAAAAGAGGCCTTGCTGATGTTGCTCATGGTGAGTTTGGGGATCTTCTGTATTGGCTGCAGATTGTAATTTTTCAATTATTACTAATGCCTGATCATGTTGTTGTTGCTCCATGAAGACATGAATTAGAAAAAAATGATACATCCAATGATGACTTATCGGTGTTAATTCCATTTCAACTTGAGTAATAACGTTTGGGTGATGAATACAGCATTCGGCTAAATCTAACCACGCTGACCAATTGAGAGGATATTGAATTATACTTTGAATTAGAATTGACTGAGGAGAGGGTATATTTTGTGAATGGGAGAACATGTTGGAAGAGCTAGAGTCAAAGTTCTGTTGTTTGCTAGTATTCGGATGGTTTGGTGTTGGGAAATAGGAGGATTTTGGAGTTGATGATTTTTGTAGTTCTTTCAACACAATCCCATAAACATATAAACCAAAGGCATCCAATGTATCATTCTCGGCAGCCGTAGGATCCTCATGATTATACATTTTTGCAAACTCTTTTGCTAATTGTTTTAAATAAGGATTTACAATTCTAGATCGTTCCAAAGGATCATTCCGTAATTCTACCCCTTGCTCCTCTTTTCTTCGTTCCCCAGCTAAAAATAAGGCATATGCACGAAAATAAATTCCTGTTTTGGACAAATTGGGTAATGGTGGAGCTCCAATGGTAAAGATAGTGGCAGAAGTAGAATTCTGTTTATTAGAATGACCATGATTGGAATGGAAGGAGAGTGTATGAGCAGCACGTTCGTATTCTCCTAAATCTAATAAACTCTTAGCATATAAAATCAAGTCATAATCAGGAGCGTGTGTAGGAGGAAAAGGAGATGTAATAATACTATGTATGTTTGTGGAAGTTTCTTTGGTTGTAGAATCATGTTGAATATCATCAAATGAATCAGATCGACTAATGGACTCTCTTTTCATTATTCTAGGAGTGTTTGAATTGGAGGTAATAAGAGGGAGACCCATGAGTTGCTCCGCTGCCCATTTACTTGCTAATTTTAACGAGTGGTTGGATAATTCTACAACCGCCTGTCTAAGTGATGTACGAACAATACTAGTATTCCATGGTTGATCACTTTCAGAATCATGATAACCCAATAATGTTTGATGATGATGTGCATCATGCATATTTGAATCTGAATGGGGGTTTACATCTGGATTATCAGGCTGTTGTGAATGATGGGTGATAGGACTATGAAAAAATGAGTTGTTATTGCTTGAGTCCATACTCAGATTAATAGTATTATTCGATGGATGTCGCTTTCGACAGTTTTTATAATTGAATCTCGCAGATGATACTGACGATATTGACGAGGAGTTATTTGAGTTGCTTCGTTGACTACGACAGTCGCTACGAGAAATGCAATGCTCTAATAAATATGAAAATGTATTTAAAATTAGTTAGTAGTTATTTGCATATTTTCAAATAAAACCAACGAACCGATAGTAGATAATCATAATAGGCTCTTCGTAGAGATCAGCAACTCTCAAAAAAGGCCATTTCTATTTGAATAGCATAAAAGGCTAATTCAAAGTACCCAAATCCGTGTAGGTCCCAATATTTTTCGTAATTGTGCATCTAATCCTCTAGCAACTCGTATGTCCAGCAAGTAAGGTTTGAAAATGTTCAAATCGAACGCGAAAAGGAGGGAAAACCAACCCCGGAGCATTGTTAAAAAAGATCAAACGAGCACTATCCAACAAGGTTCTCACCATTCAAACATTGCTCAATATATATCAAATCGCACTGGATGCTATAGACACCCTCGTTTATCTTCAAGTAAATAGAACGGCTCTTTGTGATTCCTTTTAATCCTAAACTCATAACGTTTTTCAAAAGAAAAAGACAAGCTGGATTCATCAACTAATTCAACGCTTTTCCATTCATCACCACGGTCATCAACACCCTCTGCTGAAGAGTCTTCCTGTAGCGAAAACATTAAAGAAGAAGTCAATCCTATTGCTGGATCTGATTCCTCCATCCATCTTTCGCCTATACCATTTAGTGAGATATTAGAAACTACTTACACTGAATCTTGGAACGAGACTGCTGACTTATCACCGCTTGACGACGACTTTATATCGCTTTTACAAGATCTTGAGGTAGCACCAGACGTCGAAAGTAGCACTTTTAGTGGTACTGATAGTAGTCCCAATAATTTCATCCATTCAAAGGGTGTTGAGACAAACGGTTCCGAGGATATTGTTCAATTACTTGAAAAAGCGTCTCTTACAAGTCCTGAAGTAGTTACTAGTTTCTCAGATAAATTAGAAGACATACACCATAGTGATATCCAGAGGATTGAACTAATAGAAGATTTAGAATTGGATCAGAATCAGCCCATTGATTTGTTGCCCCCCACACAATACAACTCCGTCTTTGTCAATCAAGATACACCCACCACTTCTCAAAGTACTATTGTTGTTACATCAAATACAGGTAATAGGAGTAAAGGGAAAGATTTTCAAAACCTTCTATCCAAAGTCAATGAAAACACAGCCTCTCAGAGTGCACCTGTTTCTGCATCAAATACATCACCCACCACAACCAATAAGAGTATTGGAAAAGATATTCAGAAACCTCGTTACGCAGTAGAAGACATAGTTCAAGACGAGGAAGGTGCAACATCTTTTGATTTTCTTCAACTTTTCAAGGATCAACTAAATATCGAGCCTACTCGGAGATTACCGCTAGAGAACGAGTTATCACAAGAGTTAATTGATTCAACAACACCCGTACCAACTCTTCAAGAAGTAGAAGACGAAAACGATTCCGATTTTGTAATAAGGGAGCAGGACAATCATCCACAAAGCATAAATAGCTTTGCAAGTCAATTTAGGAAACTACCTTTACAACTTACTGAGGTAGAATCTGCGGATTTACAAGGAGAACTACTTTTTGAATTAAAAGATAAAAACAACGAAGAAGAAAAGAAACAAAGCTCTAGACTTTCAAATAAATTTGATTTCGATTTATTGGATATAGTTCAAGATCCTAATCCTGTTGCTATTGAAGTTCCTTCAAAAAACGGAAAACCTTATTCAATCGAGCAAGAAGAAACAAAATTAAAAGATCTCATTCAAGAATATCTTGATCCTAACCCCGTCTGTCTTGAGATACCTCCTACGAAGGAACCGACTTATCCTACAGACAAAGAATTGAAACAAGCATCAAGAGATCTAATTTTTGAGTACCTAGATCCTGATCCAATTTGTCTTGAGATTCCTCCCGATAGTGATAATCCATATAAAGATTCGAACTATACAGAAATAGAAGAGAAACAGATTTCTCCTAGTAAAGAAGCACCTTACCCTACAGACAAAGAATTGAAACAAGCATCAAGAGATCTAATTTTTGAGTACCTAGATCCTGATCCAATTTGTCTTGAGATTCCTCCCGATAGTGATAATCCATATAAAGATTCGAACTATACAGAAATAGAAGAGAAACAGATTTCTCCTAGTAAAGAAGCACCTTACCCTACAGACAAAGAATTGAAACAAGCATCAAGAGATCTAATTTTTGAGTACCTAGATCCTGATCCAATTTGTCTTGAGATTCCTCCCGATAGTGATAATCCATATAAAGATTCGAACTATACAGAAATAGAAGGAAAAGCACAGCCACAAGAACAACCACAAGAACAACCACAAGATCAACCTGCTGAATATATTGGCACTGACACTTCCACTAGTATGTCACAACCATCTAGACCTCCGATTGCAACAGCAACAGCCTTTCTTCCAAGATCGGCCGCTCCATTTGTCACATCTTTACGAAACCCAAAAAATGAGAGATCTTGCTTTGGTCATAAAGAAACTGTTTTCGGGCTATCATTTTCTCCCTGTGGGAGATATTTGGCAACTGCAGGACAGGAATCCATTGTTAATGTTTGGGACGTTGAAAAAAATAAATTGATTTGTACTTTGAGGGGTCATAATATTGAATATGAATGCCTTCGCGTTGCTTGGTAAGCACATTCTCATTTTATACAATTCATGCTGTTGTAGAACTATTCGGAATCATTTAATTCTTTTTTTTTCTCTTTTTACAAATTTAGGGCATCAGAGAATTGGGGATCTAATATTCTCCCCCCCAAAAATGGTCCGAACCTTATCCTTGCTTCCGCCGGAGCAAATGGTATTGTCAAGATTTGGCAACCAGATATGAAAAAAAGAATTAACAAAAGTTGTCTCATGACTATGGATCACGGTGATCCAGATTTCAAATGTTCTTCTCAATACGATGAAGGAAAAAAGCAGACCAAACCCTTGTCAGAAGAAGAAGAGAGTAAAGTACCTCAAGTGTATGCACTTCAATTTATAGAAAAATGGTCAGGAGCAGGTGCTCATCATCACGATGACCTCAGCTTGCTAATCACATCATCAGACGATTGCATCCATTTATGGGAGCTTGTGTTGAAAGAAACAAGCCAGAAAAATGCATGTGTCGAAATAGGAAAAGACAATCAAGCGTTGAATAGACCTGAGCTTCGAATGGAAAAGAGATTAGTTTTTAGGTTTGCAGACATAAATATGGGCTATGGAGGGGTATTCGCACAATATATTTCTCATCAATCTGACAACATTGATCCTATAAGTTTGGTATCGAAAAGAGGAAAATCTGGTGGAACACCTGCTCTTACTGCTATCAATGAAGATGAAGAAGGAAATAACACTTCCACGCCATCAAAAAATGTCTACGGTGGTCCCCGCAACCCGGATAATTTGATATTTGTTTTTGATGCCTCTTTTTGCCACGGTAACAGCCTTTTAGCAGTTGCCCTTTCGGATGGAACTTGTCGTCTCGTTAACGCAAGAGGAATTTGTGTTGCGATATTAGAATTACCAGGATCAACTTCGCATTTGACTGCCGTAGCCTGGGATTCAAAAGGAGAACGATTGACCACTTGTGTAGGAACTGGTCACTTAATATTATGGGGTATTGATATGGCGGATGAAAAAGCCTACGATGATATTATACCCAGTTGTGTGGCTGTATTGGATGGAGGCCATGATCCGAATAGGCCTCTATTTGGTGCTTTATACTGCGGTGGAAATAATGAGGTACGTGAAACTTTCCTTTTGCATGAACTTGAATTGATGTTCTTACAATATATTGCAATTGCAACACGTATAGGATCTCATCATGTCATGGGGCGTTGATGGAAAGCTTTGCCTTTGGGATTCTCATTCTAGAGGAGAAGTTCATAAACCACTCGATGTCCTTCTAACCAAAAAAAATTATCCATTTTATGGGGTTGAAGTAAAAGAATACACGAATGTTCCAGAAAGCCCAATTGCAAGAATAGCCGTTGCAGGGGGTACAGATGGTGGTTTTATTGGAGTACCAGTTTATCTATATGATATTTCAAACTAACACTTCTGATGCCGTGAAGTATTAAAACAACAACATATAAATACATAAATAAATATAACCTAATTATACATGTATGTTTTCTGAAAAATAGATTTTTATAAATTGATGTTACTTGATTGCACTGCCTTCAGAGAATGTGCACCTTTCATTTATGACCCCACTGTCTTGGCAGTTTGATCCCTTTTCAATTTATTCTAACCCAAGTGCTTTATACTTAGGTTTAGTGCAAAGTCTTTCCAGAATTTATCTCCTTTGGTAAACTAAAATCCTATTACGTACATGTTTCAGATATGCATTGAAGGAAGATTTCATCGCACAACATCTTTATATGTAAAACGATTCATCATTGTAGGAGGTCTGACCAGCCGCTGAAATAAGAGAAGTACCGACACTAATTACTACTAAAATACCAATCCAAAACTAAAGATGCAACAAGAATTAGGGAAGAGGATGCGGGTGAGGTTACAAAATCATGACGAGAACAAGGTACAAGGTTAGAGTGCTTCGATTTTTTCACACAGAGCTGGTACTAAACATACCTTCCAGTCTCCTTTTAGGGAGTCAAAATTTGACATTCTTTTCGCCTCATTTTGCACGCTAATGAGTTTCTTTTCAGCTTCAACTTTCGCCTTGGTTGCGGCAATCTCTATGTCACTCTTATAATTTCCTGGACGATCTTTGGGCTGATCTTGATTTGAAACAACTTTTTTCCACTCCGCATCCCAATCGGTATCTCCAGTATAGTCATCCTCTTCGTTTTGTGGAGGGAAATCTTGAAATTGTGACATGTGAATGACTTTAGATCTCCATTCCTCATTGATTTTCAAGAATGAGTTTTGACGATCTTGTAACTTGCTTGTAAAAGAATTTGTTTTAAGGAAAGTTGATGAAGTGAAGCCAAGGCATGAAGTGACTGAAGCAGAAACAGCTACCAATACGATGAAGATCTTGTTGAGCATGATAATGGTATTATTTTGCATTCGATGTTATTTAAACGTTTTTGCAATAGAGATGATGTAATGTAGAGTTTAATTGTGAACAATACTGCGTGGTTCAATGATGCGTTGTTTTTGTAGGAGTCAATACTTCGTCAATTAGATAAAATTTGTGACAAATTATTCTCATTTTGTATGAGAACAAACATACGAAACTATAGAACCGAGCATCACTTTTTTCCTTCTCTGATCTATTGCTACACGTAGCCTAACAACATCAAGACAGTAAAAATTGAGTCAACTTCAATGCGTTCCTACGATCAAAGTATATGAGACTCCACCTGCTGCATAGAAATCGATCCAATTCCACGAAAAGAATGCATTTTGTTAGCGAAGATCAAAGTAAGTTGGCTTATATGAATTATGTTGCTAAATAAAACGAAGAATACTCAATATAGAGAGAGAGAGCATAACCTGGGCAGAAGCCAAAACAGCAGATGGCATTGTTTTTACAAAAATCGGATTTCGTTCTGTGCTCACAAATCTATATCACATAAAATTGAAACATCGAATATTTCATGACGCCAACATTTTTAAAAAACTTCTCTGAGTTCAACTTTATTTAATTAGTTGGATAAACCTCCCTCAAAAAAATCCTTTGCAACTAAATAATCATAACACACAGATATTAATGTGAGAAGAAGAGCACTTTATTATGTGAACAATGGAAGATGAAATCCATTCATTTTCAAAAGCTTTATTTTAGAACTCCTTTCACTAGAGTCCATAATAAAATGCCCCCTGTTACACTAACATTCAGTGAGTCAACCCCTGCGACAGAACCCTCTTGATTACCTCCATCTTCGTTAGTTGTGCCCAAACCCATATGTGCTCCTGAAGGAATTCTCACAAACTCTGTGCATGCACGTGCAACTAAATTACGTAGGCCATGTCCTTCACTTCCTAACACTAGTATAGTTGGTTCATTTTTTTTTAATTGTAAATCCATCAAGTCAGTACATGGAATAATCCCATTACCATCCTCAGAGGCATTACCCAATGTAAGAGCTTCCGCGGCAGCTCCTAAAACTCTCCACCCATCTTCTACTGCGGAATTTAGTGCTCGAGGCAAATTTGGAGTAGAATGAATTGTCATGAGCTCTAATGCTCCTGCACTCGCTGCACTGACAGTTGGTGATGCTGGAGAAGAATTTTTAGCACAAACTAGGACTCCTATGGAAGAAGAATGACCTAAGAAAAAAGCTGAGCGTAATAATGCTCCAAAATTCTGAGGATCTACTACTTCATCGAGCACTAGCCAAAGTCGAGGTGCGCTTTCATCTTGATCTGGGTGAGGAATTTTGGATAATGGGGTAAACTCGAGAGAGCGACTCCTCAGAACAAATCCCTAACGAAAGAAAATGATTATTTGCATTAGCACAAGCTTAAAATAAATAGAATCGTTTTTGAGAAAGTCGACAACAGCATAATATACTTACTTGATGAGGACGATTATTTGACAATGCATTTAATACGCCTTTGTCCGCATATGCAACCGGTACATCAGCTTGTTCCACTAAAGTCAAGATTTCTTTAACAGCCCTTGCTTTATCGCCACTTTTACTACCTCCTTTACTCTCCTGAATATTATCCTGCACAAACAAATATGGCGTGAATTGAGCCTCAGGTTTTCGACCTGTTTCAGCTGTGTTTTCCTCTGCTTCCATATCTCGTTTTTCAACTTTAAGTGCATTCAAAACAGGAGCAATACCATACAAATGTTCATATCCAGCTTTTTGTAATGCTCTCATATTTACCTTACGTTCTGCAGTCTCCGCATTTATTTTCTTTCGGTCACGAGGATCCTTTCGTTTAAAGTTTTGTCGATCTCTACTAGAATCCCAGTCTTGATTTCTTGTATTTGAATTCCTTCTGGATCTATCAAATTTTCCACGACTATTTTTATCACCCCGATTTCCTCCTCCTCTGGAAGATCCTTTTCTTTGATATTCATATGGTTCATAAGAGGAATCATCATTTCCATCTGCTTCAAAATCATCCCATCCAGATCCTTTGCTGGCATTACTACTTCTACGAAAAGATCTTTGATCGTCGTAATTGTTGGAACGTCTTTCGGAATCACGTCGACGAGTGCTTCCAGTATCTTGATTTCTAGATTTAGGCTTATCATCATCGTCATCAAACCAAGAGGTTGAGAAAGCGTTCTTTGATTCTGATTCGCCCCACATAAACAAGGCTCCACGTCCTTGGTTCATGGGTTTCGACTGTTTATGGTAGATGAATTTACATTGGTGTTTGTTTTGGAAATAACCTTTTTTTCTAGCACCAGTAAAGGAGGACATGGAAAGATTTCTTAGCCCATGTATACGTTTCATTTGAGCGAATCCGTTTTGTGTAGTGGCGGAAAACGATGCACAGTTGCAAATTGATATCATTGTCAAACTCAAACTAAGAAAGGTGTGTTTTCGTTGAGAAGATTCGTTCAGAAAAGATCTCATTCTATCTCAATGCTTTTTAGTCAGAGGCAAGCACGTTTTCAGCTCTTCAAACTATACGACAAAAATATTGTTTCCAAATGAATACAATGCGCTGTCGATGCGCCTCACAATTTCGGCAATAAGGTATTTGTGTGGATTTCATGAAGTGAGGTCCATCACTTTTGTATGGTGCTCTTTTGACATCCAGTTAAAAAAGTCCTAAATATTATTGATAGTGCGTACTACACGGTACGACAAATTTTACGCACATAGATTTATGCTTTTGTTCTTTTTTGGCCTTATAAAAATCGTTTCATACGTGAACGTAGAAGATGAAGATGCACTCTGAAATATATTTGTTTAAAGAACAAAATTATGTAAAATATATTGGACGTCAGATCAAGCTATTTGAAATAATCTTTCAA
>Ga0209092_10005135_pt1 | contig 10652 bp, 10 predicted proteins | sample FraStrMetagenome_FD_187446 | JGI IMG/M metagenome (GOLD analysis project Ga0209092, IMG submission 187446) | Marine eukaryotic phytoplankton communities from Arctic Ocean - Fram Strait ARC3M Metagenome (SPAdes) (version 2) | ecosystem: Environmental > Aquatic > Marine > Oceanic | place: Fram... | reverse complement strand
TTTATGTTATTACTTATATATGTTGTCTATTTTGTTTGTAACTTCGAAGTATATCTTTGAATAAATATGAAGAAAACATGTTGTAAAATTTGTAGCGATCTTTTAATTTTTTTTCCCGCTTTAAATTTTTTTATGTTCACGTATCTACGAAGGCCTGTAATAGAGATTTACATTTATTGCTAGATTATATAAGGCATATTTTCCTTTCGTAAACACGTTTTACCGGGACTTTTTTTTTGGATGGAGCTTGAAGCTTGCTGTTGTATTTTGAGTTTTGATTTTATCACGCGAGAATTGAAGATTTAAACAAAGATGAATTTTTCGTATGTGTTGTAAACAAATCCTATTTAGTGTGATTACAAGCCATATCAATAATTTGCAATTGACTTTTCATTGCTACTTTTTTGTTCGTGGCTTTTCTTTATGAACAATCAACTCTGCTGGATTTTATTCATTTTTGGCCGGGGAAAAAAGCTTTTGCAGTACTTTTTATTGTCTACACATAGGATTATCTTCGTTTCTACACTTTTTGTTCGTGTGATATGATAATTCGAAATACCTCGTTCAACTTATACTTCGAATCAGCTCTTACTTTTGTCTCTGAACGTAAAGTATCGCGAATGTTTTTTTCACTCACAAGTCAGAATTCAGAACGTCTCGAAAGTGATATTGCTCCGCGTATTCAGTATTTCAGTATTCACTATTCACGCATCGAAAATTATCGGTACACCGGTAACCGGTACTGGTAAACGAATTCTCAAGTTGCTGTATCAATCATGGAGCAATTTAAGGTGTGGCGCAGCAACCAATTTAGCTCGCGCCATATAAAATATGATCCTTTTCAATTTTCGTATCAACATTCAAAACCCTCACAAAAAAAAGGTAAGAAATTTATGTTGTTGCAATCGTCCAATCCCAAGCAACGAGACATTGATCTGTAACAATGCTGCATCGCCATCATTCAATTTTCGTGTACGCATTCAGAGAAAATATGGCACACAAATACTCTTCAGTGGAACAGACCTTGCTTTGTAACAATTTCTCATTCTCCATTCGGATTAACACCTAACTTTTCGACCACGAACAGCACTTATTGAACAACTTATTGCAAACAAAATCATGTCGTACAAGGAAGGTATTGTGAAGGCTATCACCGAGCTCAAGGATCGTACTGGATCCTCCATGCAAGCCATTAAGAAGCACATGGCTGCTGATATGGGAGACAAGAAGTGGATGAACGCAGTGTTCCTCAAGGCTCTCAAGAGCGGTGTCGAATCTGGAATGTTCGTTCAGAACAAGAACAGCTACAAACTTTCTGCTGACTTCAAGAAGTCTCTGTCGAAGCCCAAGCCCAAGGCTGTTCCAAAGAAAAAAGCCGCACCTAAGAAAAAGGCTGCACCGAAGAAAGCTGCAGCACCAAAGAAGAAGGTTCGTTTTTTATTACATTTCTTTTCACCTATCGGATCTAATCGGCAGCTATTTACTTTTTAGGTTGCCCCAAAGAAGAAGGTTACGGCACCGAAGAAGAAGGCCGCCCCAAAGAAGAAAGTTGCAGCACCGAAGAAAAAAGCTGCCCCAAAGAAGAAGGTAAGCTTAGTAGATTCTAGTGTGCTGTCTTCAATTTTTTGCTCACTTTTTCCAAAGACGACGACAAAGAAGTCTACCAAAAAGTAAGGAGGCTTAGCTCTTTCTTATTTCGAAGTAGGTGGGAAGCTGCACAAACAACAACTGGATTTTCTAAAATCCACTCAACAAACAAAGACTTGCTGAGTTAAGCGAAGACTCTTTTTACGAATAATAATTCAAACAAACCAACGGTAAAGTGACTGAGATATGTCTTGTTAATACCGACACGTGAATACGAATACAGTGTTACTAGGATGAAATTTTACTATCTTATTAGAGTCTCGCGTATTTACAGAGAATGATTCACCTAAGCTCACAAAGAGATAAAAATTCGAGTTTGAATGTTGAAACTCATTGTGTTCCTTCCACGATATTGTCTATCTAGCAAGATGTCAACATCTTATGAGTTTAAGTTAAAATTTACTTTGTTATTCATAATGTAATAAAAACAGGAGCCATGAAATAATAGAGGGGTGAATTGTCTATCCACAATCAACTACACCTTAGGCCCAGCCAAGGTCTGTGAAAGCTGACTTCTTTTTTTGACTGAGCCATCCGGTGACTGCAATTAAACCAAACACTACCAAAATGAGCAATTCTTTATTAAAACTTTCTGGAAGCAAATCAAACCCTTTCGATGGTGAAAGTCGGTTGAAGTATACATCTGGTCCACCAAATGCAATCATTAATGATTGGGACTCTAAATTTGTGCTGGTACTTGAAAATGATGTCATTCCTTCAACTTCGTTGCTATATGAAACCATTTTTCGTGGAAGAAGTGGAAGAAGAGGGCTATACCTGTGTGAAAGCAGGCAAGAATATGAAATATGGTGTACAGCTCAAACGAAAATTATCAAAATAGCATGACTTGCAACGACTTACCTACTTAGTCGTTCCGCTTTTTCAGACACTGTTGGCTCGCTTGATGGTCGTCTAGGATCCAAGAAAACTCTCTCAAGCGCGTAAATCTGTCCATTTTCAAAGCCAAACAAAACATTTTTTGAAGACATACCTAGGGTAGTTTGAGTTATACCCATTGATACGATTCTCTTTCCCATCGAAAATGTTTTGTGGAGTACGATTGGCTTCGGTGCTTCAAAACTACTAAAGGACGTATCCTGTGCTGGGCTCTTGAACGCAGTCATTCCATACTTTTCAATCATTCCGTCATACAGGGATAAAACACCGATTTCACTACGTTTTGCTCTCTGGTTCCAAAAGGAGTAATAAACCCAATTTTCGGAAACAACAATCGGAACGTTTGCATCACGCTCTTGCGAACGAACAGCTGCATCAGAATGAGAAATTCTGTAGAGGACTCTTGCAGACACGGTATCGATCAGTGTAACGAAGACTGATGGAGCTGAAATTATTGAACTATCATGAATTACTTCCCCTGGTTTTGACGCCCCAAGAGGTTTCTTCGACGAAGTGGATGAAGCTTCAGCTGATGCAAAAGGCAGCGTTCCTTTCTCAAAAGATTCAATACTTTCTTCACGACCCTCTGAAATAACAACGGCAAGACGGGGATTTAGGTACTTCAAAAGTAACGAGTCGTCTCCCATGATTGTAACGGGGGACTGAATCTTTTCCTCCGACAAAGCATACGCGACGTCAACAATTTTTTCAGGAATATTCGCCTCGCCAACTATGGTTGTTTGAAAATATTTTCCTCCATTATTTTGGCCACCGACTCGCAAACTTTTGAAGGACCCTCTTTCGTGATCAATGCTATGAAGGTAGAAGGGTTCACGTGATAGTTCAGCGTTCGCTGTTGTAAACGCACCTTCAGTTGATGGTAACACTGTAACGTTTTCGTCTTCATCAATTGTTAGCAATACTTGCCGACAATGCTTTTCATTACTCAATACACCAAGTGGAAATATTTTGGAAATTTGGCAATCTGCTATCCCTTCCTCAAGAATAGACCCGGTAATGCCGTTTACACATTTCCATTCAACTACTTTCCTATCTTTAAGCTCACTCACAACTAGAAGTTCAGATTTGTGACGTGATGTGGAAGGAGAGAGTTGATCTTTCACTAAATAGCTTTTCGTTGTTCCCTCATTCAATAGCAACGACCATACAATTTTTCCTTTGTCCAACGTATCAATACCAAACACACGATGCTGCGAAGTAGTAGATTCGCTAAGAGCAACTACAACTTTCCCGAAGCCAAAGTCCGCATCTTTACCACTCGACGTAGTAGACTTTCCACCTAATACACGCGCTTTCATGTTTCCAAAAAAGGAAAGCGCTCCCATCATCTGTAAACGATATCTTTCTTTAAATGAATAATGAAGGCTATTTTCAACCGTGGCAAAATCCTTATCGAAGAATTGAACTGTCTTTAAAGAAGTAATCGTTTCTTCGTGAGTCCAACTTGCAGGATTAGGAAGTGAAACGTCAAATGGAATTATCATGGTGGAAGTCCCTCCGCTTGTTGAAATTAGAGCAGAAACCCGTTTCGCATTGTCCTCACATGAGGCAAAAATGTCAAGAACTTCACCGTTGGCAGACACGTTTAAATCAAGGAACTCTTTTCTAGAGAGGCTTGCATTATCCTGTCTGTCGAATTCATAAACATGGAGTTCCACCTTTCCATCATCTCTTATGGTTGTGGCGAGAGCAATCAAAGAGGGGTCATCGACATTTCCCGCAGAAGGCACACAGACATCAGCAGCGCCATAATGATAAGCACTCTCAATTTGATTCAATTTTGATAAAATCTTCGCCTCGCTCATAACTTGCGCTTTGTTACGTGTCTTTGCCCTGGAGCCACGCTCGCTCTGTTCGGCCACAATCACATTTCCAGTCATTGCATCAATACTTTTCACAATAACACCATCATCAACAACTATGATCGAATCGCCCGAGGCAGAAATTCCAATATCTTTCAATGACAAAGCCTCATTTGAACACACATTTAGACGCCAAACAAGATCACCACTTTGGACATTTCGAGCAGCAACATAGCATGAATTCTTAGGCGAGGCAGTGACGATCAAATCGTTGTTATGTATGAACAATGCTTTCGTGACACGACCATGACCGGACGATGCAAGCAGGAAATCATTCAGACCTGCTTCGTCTGCGTGCAATGAGTAGATAGGCCTCAGGAGTTGAGACGCGAGAAGGAGAATTACAGCGGTAAACTTCGCCATGGTCGCAGTTGCATCTCTGGAAATGAAGCCGATGGTTATCGTCGATGGGTTTCGTTTTCCCTGCAGCTTCTAATAATTTAGCTCGCTTAATTTCGAAGGTCGTAGACACCATCACGCACGCGTGCATGCATATAGAGTCTACACGAAAAGCTACAAGTCATACGACGATCAGCTCACAACTTTTTTTTTCATTTCATAACATACATCATGTATCCCTCTTGATCCATGGCAAGTAATCGACTTCAATGTCTCTATGTTGACAGTGTATCACTTGCATCACAACATTTCAGGTTTTGGAATGATTCAAATTTTCTTTGAACAACCATCACCTTAGTTGCAAACAACTGAAAAAATGATGAAGCACCGAAAAATACAAAGTATATATATGTATAAACATTTTTTATATATAATGACAAAGTGATGAGCTTAAACGCAATCTGTCCGGTTCATGCATATCTTATTTAATCACAAATCAAATGTTATGTATGTTTGGTTTGGAACATAGAAAGAGGAAGCAGGGTAAAATTTTGAGACACCATGATGCTACAAGATTAGGAAAATCACCACTTGTCAGGAATTGCTCATGATTTGTTACAATATCGTGCTGTTACAATATCGTGATGCTTAGAAAGCAGAAGGCTCACTCTGAAGGCAAGCACGTGATGAAACACGCACTCAATTTAATAAGCTATTATTTAAAATGTGCTTTGAATGAAACCAATTATCCCAAAAACAGGTGACAATATTTTGTCAATTTCTAGATAGCCCTCGTTTGCTTGAATTTCTATCCAAAGTACCAGTACTGCAATCATCGCTAAGCGGCAGTGCTTCAATTCTTTGAGTTGATTATCCATATATTCGTCAGGAGTAAAACTTAGACCAAAAGGATTCCACCTTCCCAACCCTTGACCTATACGCAGATCGCCAGGAACGTACATATCGCCTACAACAAATTGTATATTAGTGCTAGACTTCATGACTCAAACATATTTATACCCACCTTCCTCCTTTATGAACGACAACCGTTTAAACTCTAAGACACTCATGAACAAAAATATTTGCAAAAGAGCAAATCTAGGAACATCATGAAGCGCTTGCAACGGATTAATATTCGAATATGCCGATATTCCAGTCCACTTATTTCCAGGCAAAGTCCCGACAACAGCGGGAAACAAAATTCCGACAAACGCCAACTGTGCAATTCGTCCGTGCATCAATTCTGCTTCGCGAAGCCAAGTCAAATTTGTTCCCAGATTACCAATTCCTTCGTCGATAAACCAGGCCCCGATTGGTGCTGTAGAGAATCCTAATGGATCAAACCCGACATCTCCCAGCATACTTCCGTCGAGAGTCGCTGGTGCTTTTGTAAATGGCAACGCGATCGACGGCCTCCCCGCAGCCCACGCAAGAGAAGCGGGAGAAGGACCCTTGGGGACTTCTGCATTCTTGGTTGCACCCTTCCGTTTATACGTGATTGTCATACTCATAGGAGCCGTTGTAATACTGGAATACGATGCGCCAACAACGTTTATTACAGTTAAAGCATGGAGTAGTAAAATTATCATCGTGCAAATCGACGTTGTTTCTGGCGTTGCCAAGTGACGATCTTCACCATTTCTTTGTAGTGATGGAAGAGCTCAAACTGATAGCAAGGTGATTATGATATGATTTTGTCTAAAATAAAAAATAGACAAATCACTTTTTTTTTCGCGAAATCGCGTACGGGGTCTGAGGTCTGAGTGTTAGTTTAGCACTCGCAAACTAGTTTAGCTCAGCCAAAGTCCACCAAACAGATGTCGGCGTCACTCATTCGGATCAAGATTCACGATCCAGAATTCGGATGTCGATCATTCTAGAGTAGATCTCATTAAATTTCTAAGCTCCGCTTGTCAATCTCATCAAGATCTTTTCATCGTAGTGACAGAGCTTAGAAATATTTTTCACCAACTGCTTCAACGAACGATGAGCATCTCAACCATTGATTACCGAGAAACATACTTCCTGAAACCAGATCTCAGCCCGATCATTGGTAAGCCAACATTCGAGTCGTTATATCAACTGATTGTCGATCTTCAAGCTAATGCACAATCTGTACATTCCAACTTGGAAGAGGAGAACACGGTCACCTCGGCCTCCTCATGACACCGACACAATATGCCATCCATTCAACAACGCCATACGATCGTCCAACCCATCCCGGAACTCTCACAATTCCTGTGGGTACCACTCGTTTTGCTGCCGAAGAAATGGAACGCAACCACACCGAATCTTTACGTGTCTTCTACGAAGTACGAGGAGTCGAACAGGCTCTCATCCAACAGCTAGTCACGGCAATCGACAACAAATACCTCATTGCCTTCAAGAACCGTGCAACCGGTCAATTTAATGGAACCTTAGTGCAGATAATTCAACACCTACGTACTACCTATGGTAAAATTGCCCAGCACAGCTCATCACCTACGAAGCCGAAGTCACTAACATGACGTAGGACCCAACCACACCGGTCGATTTAGTCTTTGGTAAGATAGACGATTTATTGATGTATGGTGAATGTGCAAATTGTCCTTTCATAGCTACACAGGCCATCACCAAGTGTTACCACATTTTGAATAATTGCGGAAAAATTTATAACGATTACCTCCGCTCTTGGAATCGTATCCAGGAAAACCAGAAGACGTGGAATCGTTTCAAGATGCATTTCAGTCAGGCATACAACGAACTAGAAGCAACCAATGCATTGAGCATTGGTGATTTGGGTTTTGGATCGGCAAACCTCATGGATGAAGTCGTGGATCGTCTATCCGCAGAGTCATTACTTCGTGCGAAGTATACGTCTGATAATGTTCCTATCCAGTCTACCCCGGTCGCTAATGCGACGGACCGGAACCTACTCCAGGAACTGTTCGATCAGAACAGAGAGTTGATTCGCTGTCTCACTGAAATCAACAACAAATCACAAGACCGTCCCCGTCAAAGCGCTCCTGGACCGAAACAAGGCCAACCGATTAAACCATTACCCCCACGATACAATAAGTATTGTTGGACCCATGGCCGTTGCAACCATCAAGGCTCTGACTGCCGCAACAAGGCACCCGGGCACAAGGATGACGCGAGTATGTTGGACAAGATGGGAGGTAGCACGTATGCCTGCCCATCCAGCTGACGACGTGGGTCCGTACTTAGATGTAATAAAGTAAACAATGCTTTACATTATTATACTTCGACTACTTTAGACCCTACTAAACCACGTTCACAAGTCACGCTCAAGGCCGATTCAGGCGCATCATCCACATATCTCAGAAAAATCGATCAAGATATTTTGAGATATGTACGTTCCACAACTACAGGGCCTACTGTGCGTTTACCTGACAATCGTCAAATTAAATGCACTGCAATAGGTCATCTTTCTATCGCAAACATGTCCTCCCGAGCTACACAATCCTACATCATGCCAGACCTGCATAGCTCTTCCCTCCTATCCATCGGACAGTTATGTGACGAGGATTATTCCGCTGTATTCACCAAGAACCATGTTAAGATTTTTGACCAACACAACAATATTGCACTCACCGGACAACGAAACCGTCAAGATGGCTTATGGGACGTCAACTTTCAGTCTCCAATACAGCAGTCTCAACCGCAACTACAATCGCCCTCTCCCACTGCCAACGTCATCCTACGACATAACATGTCTGATTCCAACCTCGTCGCTTTCCTTCATGCAGCCGCTGGTGGTCCAACAAAAGCAACATTCCTTACGGTCATCCAAAATGGTTTTGTTTTACAACGTGGCCCGGCCTTACTACTTCCTTAATAGCAAAACATCTTCTACCGTCAATTGCAACAGGCAAGGGACATATGAAACAGGAACAACAAAGGCTACAATCAACCAGATTAGAATCACCGATTACACCTCATTCACCATTCTCAGAAGATAATATCGCCCAAGAAGAACGTCGTCATGAATGCTACCTCGCGATAACTTCAGCAAAGCCCAGGGGTACAACTTATTCAGATATTACCGGACGTTTCCCTGTCAAATCCAGCCGAGGGCACCAATATCTCGTGATCTGCTACGATTATAATACCAACTGTATTGTTGTCGCACCAACTAAATCCCGACAGGGTTTCGAGATACGTGACACAATCATATCCCTTCTTCAGAAATTGAAAGCATCGGGAACCCACCGCGACTTCACATCCCCGACAGCGAAGCTTCCCATGCACTTAAATCAACGCTACTCAAGTGCAACATCGACTATCAGCTTTTACCACCGCATGTACATCGATGAAACGCGGCTGAAGGGGCAATTCAAACCTTCAATGCCCATTTCATCACGACATTGTGCATAGCAGATCAAGACTTTCCAGCCAACAAATGGGATCGGCTATTGCCTCAAGCAGAACTCACCCTCAAGCTCCTCCGGAATTGCCGATACAACCCAAAGCTTTCAGCATACTCTGCTTTACACGGTCCTTTCGATTTCAACCGCACCCCGCTAGCCCCACCTCGTACGAAAGTTTTAATCCACGAAATGCCCAGTAATCGCGGTTCTTGGAGTCCCCGTGGTACTGATGCTTGGTATATTGGACCAGCCTTGAAACACTACCGGTATGTCACATGTTTTGTACCAGAAACACAAAGCACTCGCTGATACAGTCGAATATTTCCATCCAACTGTACCGATCCCTCAACTTCGAACCGAAGATCTCATCCGTAAGGCTGCAGAAGATCTCGTCACGGCTCTCGCCTTAAACAAGAAATCCCTACCACCCTTACTCGATCAACCCAGTACTCGTCAAGCATTAACTGATCTCACAACAATTTTGACTCAACCTCATTCATCACCAAGGGTGCGCACACAACTCTATTACACAGGTCATAAGCTCAATCATATTTATAATCCGGACACTGGTATGAAGCAAACATATGATTCTTTACGTAAAACTGATAAAGCGCGCAAGACGACCAATTTCATTTGCAAAACTTCGTTCCCACCGCGCTTTATCAGTTTTACGTAAAGAATCATATGTTTGCTTCATACCAGTGTCCGGATTATAAATATGATTGAGCTTATGACCTGTGTAATGGAGTTGTGTGCGCACCCTTGGTGATGAATGAGGTTGAGTCAAAATTGTTGGGAGATCAGTTAATGCTTGACGAGTACTGGGTTGATCGAGTAAGACTACAAATGCACGATCGACAAAGAAGGTTATAATTATTTAGGCTTAACTCTATCCTGGAATTATGCCGACAAATATGTAGATGTATCCATGCCTGGCTACATTCGTGCTGCACGTCAACGATTCAAACATCTACAACCAAAGCGACCTCAATTTTCGCCACACCCATGGTAACCACCAACCTATGGCCAACCTATGCAATATGCCGACCATTCTGTTTCGCCACCGCTAAATAAATCCGATACTACCTACATCTAATCGGTCAACGGGACCTTAATCTATTACGGACGTGCGGTTGATCCAACGATTCTTCCAGCAGTAAAGGAAATTTCAACACAGCAATCAGCACTAACCCTGCATACAAAGAATTTGTGCCATCAACTACTCGATTATCTAGCGACCTATTCCAATGCAACTATACGATTTCACGCAAGCGACATGATTGCTGTTTGCGAAACCGATGCAGCTTACCTGGTTTTACTTAAAGCTCGCAGTCGAATCGCTGGACACTACTACTTTACCAACCGGAAAGAAGACTACTCCAAGGGAACCATTACATCCAACGGTCCATTTCATACTGAATGCAAAGCTCTACGTCGTGTGGTTTCCTCCGCTGCCGAAGCTGAAACAGGAGGTGCTTTCGAGAATGCACTAAACCTCGTCCTAATCCGACGTATC
>Ga0209092_10005133_pt1 | contig 10654 bp, 9 predicted proteins | sample FraStrMetagenome_FD_187446 | JGI IMG/M metagenome (GOLD analysis project Ga0209092, IMG submission 187446) | Marine eukaryotic phytoplankton communities from Arctic Ocean - Fram Strait ARC3M Metagenome (SPAdes) (version 2) | ecosystem: Environmental > Aquatic > Marine > Oceanic | place: Fram... | reverse complement strand
TTGATATTTGCGCGATTGACACGCACAAACTCACACAGGTAAAGCGAACGAAGAGAGAACGAAGAAACTTTCTAGATTCGATTTATTTCAACAAAGTTCGCATATTTCATCCGAAAATTGTTTTTCACTCTCTTTTTCATTTTTCACATCCACAACTTGAAACATAGAAAACATTGAATGGAAGGAACACATCCAACATCACAACACACCCAGAGCTGTTGTGTTTGCTGCTATAAATACTTGTTGTGAAAACGATCGGATCCATGTGCCATATGGTTGAAACACTATCTTCAAGATGAATCATACTCTAAGAATGTCCAATCTAGCGGCATCGCGAAGTTCCAATACTGGCAATTATTTGAATGCTTCCCTCATTACCATCATGTATCAGGATGATCCTACTCCTCAGTACGTGGAAATGGACGTTCGAAAGCTGTATAAATACGTGATGAATACCATACAGCAAAAGCATGCGGGGAAGAAAGCTGTGCCGTCTCGAAAAACGAGTGATGTCGAGAATGCGGTGAATACCAGTGCCTGTGCTACATATAGGGAAAGGCTTGGTGGTTACTTACATCCACGAGATATGAGGCGGCTAATGACTCCATTTGGTGAATCAAATGAGCCAGCTATTATTGTTCGGCGTCACGTTATTCTGTTGAATATAGATCCGTTGAAAGCGATAGTCCTTCGTGATCGTTTACTTGTTTTTGTTCCGGAGGGATCTGATTCGATATTGTTGTCTTTAGAAAAGCGTTTAAGGCTGGAAGGTGATATTGATGACTTTAATGACTATACCGATAACGATGACGATGAAAAACTAGAACATTCCACAATTATATTGACTAAAGAAGGTGATCACTCTTCGCAAGGAGGCACTGAGGGAGACTCGCAATCCTATCAATCCGATGATTTCTTTAACGACGAGCGAGAGGATATAGGCACTCGTAATTGGGTCGATAGATCATTTGAGCTACTGGCTGTTGACAGTACCCTTGACTGTGTTAGTACGATGATGAGAGATGAAGTGGCTCAGGTTGAAAATGAAGTCTCAGCAGAATTGTCCTCATTGCGGTCGGGTTCACGGGAAGGTTCTTTCGCTATTCACGAAAAGCAGGAATCTTTACGCAAAATAAAAGAGAAAGTTCAAACAATGCTTCACGGATCGGCAGCGTTAGTTCGTGCGTTGAACCTTTGTCTAAATGAGGAAGAAGATCTTGCTCTGATGAATCTTTCAAGACTTATTTCACACCCACACTTGTTTATTCAACCGGTAGATGCAATAACACTTCAAGAAGAGTCGGACGAGCCGGAAATCATACTCGAAGCTTATGTGCAGCATGGTCAGTCATCAATTAATGCCCTTACATCACTTTTGTCAAAGATCGAGTCTATTGAAGACGCTGTGTCTATGAAACTGGATACAAAGCGAAATCAATTGCTGTATATAAACACTTTTGTGAGCGTATTAAGTACTTCGATATCCGCATGCTCTTTAGTTGGGTCAATATTTGGTATGAATTTGACTAATCATCTTGAAGATAGCGACTCGGCGTTTGTGATAGTTTTGATATTCACCTTAACTGGCGGGGTTATGATCATGTTCGGGCTAATGTTTATTTTTGTTCAGGCTTCAGCTTTTCATTACACTGATTCTCTCAAAGGTACAAAGTAAACATTACGTCTAATTTATATTCTATATTTACGCTTGTATCTAGATCATGCCTATATTAATTGGGGGTTAGGATGTGGACAAGGTTTTAGGTGCGAATATATCAAATTATGAAAAGCCCTTTGATTTTGGACAGGACCGATATGATAAGATTGATTGTTGCACGAACTGGACTTTTCGGTAGCGTAATCGTGAGTTGATGTGTATTGGAGTCTCCAATCATAGAATCTTTTTGACGTCTTGGAATTTGGGAAAGCCCGTGAAATGTTATTGAATTCGTTTATAGTAAGTTGCGAAAACTGAATCAACAACAGTACTCGTGCTGCAGCATATTTTCCTTCCCGAAATAGTTGAGCACTCGTAAGGTTGAACTGTTTGTTTCCTAGCAGAAATGAAGGTTTATTTCTTAGAAACCTCATTGCTGTCGAAACGAAAGCTCTATCTGTTAGAGCGACAAACTCTGAATTCACGTCTAGAAGTTGTTGTTTCAATTCGGAAGACCATTCGAACAGGATGAAATGAAGTAAATAGAGAAATGGTTTTATTTGTCCTTTTCTTAAGTCAACATAGGCGTCATTGAGACAAAAGGGAAAATTGATTGGGTCACTTTTTAGTAATCGTTCCAATTCCTTCAGTAAATTTGTGATATCTGAAAGGTTTCCCATTCTTATCTATCACTTTGGGCCCATCTCGTCAGTTCCTACGCTGCGAAGTGAAGATATTTGTTCATTTGAGAGTGCAATCTATTGGTACGTTGTTTGCTATATTTAGTCTTGCATTCAACGTCTCTCAACTGCACCAATTTTTCTTTTTTGTTTTAACGCAGTGAACAATGAAGCTCTAAGTTCCATTACATATCTATAATTTACACAGATTGCCAAGATCAATTGATTACATATGTCTCTGGTGCGTGCTTCTTTTACTGTCAAGCGTCTGTTGTATTAACCCAGTGCTATAGTCCGACATCATGGTACTTTTCTTCATACAAATTGTTAGCCGATGGTACTTTTATTTCTCAAAAAAGATATATTAATATTGGGAGGTCAATACTCTCGAAAAAAATATTCAAATGATTTTCTCTGTATCCTGTTACTTCTCACGCCAAGCTTTTTTATAAATCAAGACGTCCAATCAATTGGTCATACTTTTGGTAATGATTATCTAATGAATATAGTTGGGGAGAAGTTGAGATATTCTAGAATAACCAAAATAGAGCCCTACATAAATTCTTATGAGAAATTTAGGCCAAATAGGAATTGATTTTTGGGATGATAAACTATCTTCGTTGTTTAAAGTCGTCGCTTCTATAATTAGTCTTTGTTGGGGAAAGTGTCAAATAAATGGTAGCTTGTTTCTATCATGCGACACAGAGCCTTGAAAACACCATATTTCACGCCAAATTCAAAATTGCGCAAATGTTTTAACTTTTGAAATTTCTTCTCAAAAACCTTAAAAAACCATTTTAAGTGCATTGCCCTTTCTGATTTAGTACAATGTACTTTATTTAGTTGTTATTAATAGGTATTACGCTAATTTTCGTCTCGCTACATTCGTATAATTCTTTATGTCAACGAGGTTCGGTACTTGTTTCAGATATATTTGTATACTTATAGGTTAATGAACGAACAGGTGAGAAATAGCGCAACAATCAATCATCAGTTTATAAATTTCATTAAGATTGCGAACCATTTTCAGGATAAAAACAGCCTCCCTATTTCCCTATAAATATCAAGACTTAAATACCCTCGTATCAAAACAACGAATGTATTTAATAGAGTATGACACAGTGGCTTCACCTACAGTATCACTTGAGGGTATTTTCACAACATTTGATGGTGGCAGATTTTTTCACCAAACCGTTACAAAGTGAACAATTTAGAATTTTGAGAGCATATATTATGGGATGGAGACCAATGCCTGAATTATTGATACAAAAAGATAAAAAAAGACTGATAGAATCAAGGAGGATGTTGGAAAACGTGTGGAAACCAAGTAAAGCACCTTGAACGTCAAAAGATATAAATTCTCGTCCTTCATGTGCACCGATTAATAGAGTTGTGAAAATACCCTCAAGTGATACTGTAGGTGAAGCCACTGTGTCATACTCCTTTAAATAGATTCGTTGTTTTGATCCATTTGCACATGATTTCCCATTCACTCTACCATCCCTATTCAATTCAATAAGATTTACTACATCAAGTGCTTTTTCTTCTTCTATCGCGGAAATGATGTCTGAAATTAACCCAGCCTACAAAAAACATTTTAGAAAAGAGAAAGGAACAACAGTTTTATACGAAAGTGATTCGGGCGATCTATGGGTGTATTGAAGCGGCACTTCAGTGGTACAAGATGTTTACTGGAACACTCAAAGATGAAGGATTTGAACTAAATCCCGTGTGGCAAATAAAATAATCGACGGGGCAAGCCTGACGTAGAAATGAGAATGATCGGTCTCATGAATGCGAGGGCGATCTTTCAAGATTGCAGGAGACCCCCGAAAGGCGAGATGAGAGATGCTTTCTCATACTCAAAATCCATCCATTCACGGCATCTTTTACGCTTCCGATCATTTCCACGAAAGAAACGCATGGGTCAAAACCCGCTGAGACTGTAGCCCTGTGTTTTCCACAATTATCGAAAATGATTCCAACAGGCATTCTTTCTTTTGGTGCAGTTTGATGCAGTTTTGTTGGGACATCCTCAGGCATTGGCCATTGTGTGCATTTATTCACAAGTCGTTTCACAATCTTATTGGTCGTTACCTTGCCTCTTTGTATTCGTCTTCATCGAATCCAAATATATTCAGAGGGTCGTATAGCTCGGGCATGAGTTCTTCCATCGCACCGAATCCCCAATTCAATTGAACCATCATTTTTTATTGCGTCGGCTATTGCTTTGTAGTGCATTCCTTGCGCGTATATAAGGTTGATCAATTGTTCTTGTAATAGATCAAATGATGCGATTGTCATGGTGAGCGTGATAGGAATGTTGGGGAAACAGCATTTTCATGACACTTCGTAACCTCATTGAAATCGATGTTGACCACGAATTTTAATTCCCAGAGGTGAAGTGTCAAGTATCTTTTGTTTTAGTCTCATTCTATGTACACGGATTAATGGTTTAACACCTACTATTTAAACGATAATCTAGTATACTTAAATCGCACGAACATATTTATTACCTACTATTAATAACTGCACAACTATACATCGAGAGAGTTATAAGGAGAGTAGTGCGTAAGTAAGTTCGAGCTTCTTCAGGAAGGTTGTTTTGATTGAAACAATCAATGAGATTGCCCGCCCTATTGTTGGACGACATGGCTACTAGGCGGATGTGTATTGTACTTTCCTATACACAGAATCTATCCATTCACGGCATCTTTTACGCTTCCGATCATTTCCACGAAAGAAACGCGGTTAAAACCCGCTGAGACTGTAGCCTTGTCTTTTACACAGTTATCGAAAATGATTCCAACAGGCATTCTTTCTTTTAGTGCAGTTTGATGCATTTTTGTTGGGACATCCTCAGGCATTGGACATTGTATGCATTTATTCACAAGTCGTTTCACAATCTTATTAGTTGTTAAATCATTATCTACTATTAATAACTGCGCGATCATACAACGGGCAAGTTATAAGAAGAGTAATTCACAAGTAAGTTCGAGATGAGTAATATATTTCCTCTACATTCTGTGTATAGAATGAGAGTAAATAAAACGCACTTGACATATTATCTTCCAGACTCATGAAAAGATAAAACATACTTGACACTTCACACCTGGGCATTCAGATTTGTTGTCAACATCGACTTTCTTGAAGTTACGAAGTTTCATGTATGTAGAAAGACATATTAGAAGAAAACGTTGTTCTAGCAACATAGAGGCTGCAAAGAAGTTGGAAAACCCAGTCAACAATAACCGCATATGCTACGAGTGTAAAGAATATGGGCACCTGGCGAAAGACTGTCCTAAACGAAAGGAGTAATCTAATAATATGTTTTTTCCTTTGGCGCCCATTTCTGTTTGCTCTTGGCTTCATCGAGTTCAAACTTCTTCTCGTTATCTTTGTTATCTACGTTATAATAGAAGTCGATTAAGTATTGCCACATCTTATAGACACTTTCAGTGCTCCAACATCCGCAAGGTAGTACAAATACCATGACAAAAACTATAAAGTTTACTTGTCTTCACATGATGTCTTCAAGGTAGTGTGTGTAGTGTGTCCGTCGTACTGAAACAACGAACCAATTGGCTAGTTTCGCATTTTCTTCGGCCAGAAAACCAGGCCAGGCCAGCCAGTATCTTGTTATTCTTTACAAGCGACTCCTATTACCTTTTATTACTACCTTCTAACCTTTCGTGTTGAGTTAGCAACCTATCATTAGCCTACATCTACTATTATTAAAATACGTGCTTAGACTAGTCTAGTTAAGCATCCTTTTCCCATATACCATTGCAATCTGCATGTGCAGTTGCTTTCCTACATGGTATATTGGTTGAACAGCAGTATCCTCTGGACAAAGGTTATACGTTATACACACCTCACTGCTCTATGACCGGCTGAGATACGCGCGGTACATGTAAGATGTAAGTACAGCAAAGTTCGTCCAAGAACCAGCCAAAAAAGGCCCACTTTCCACCGTCTCCAATCTCCTAAAATAAACATCTATTAATAATCGAAGTATTTGAAAAAAATAAGATTCATCCCATAGACATGGATACAATCCTGGACAAACAGTCTCCATGAATAAGCATTATAATCGAAAGTCCAAGCTGAAAAGCGTATTATGCTGCAGCATCGTCATCCAATTCATCGTTGATATTGGTATTGGTATTGGTATTGGTCAGATCAAAGCCTTCACACCTCAATCATTGTTCAATCCACCATCTGCTCGATATTATGAAAGTGAATGGAAGATGGAAAGCAGTAATCAATTTGAAGTAGCAACAGAAGAAGAGACGGCAGGAGATCTTACCAAAACTACCCTCATTACTCTACCAGCATATCTCGAGAAAAATCACCAAGTCGATGAGGGACTATCGAACATCATATGTCAAGCAGCCATATCCTGTATTGAAATATCCAAAAAACTCTCTGTCCTTCCAATACAATCATCATCGCTTTCTTCAAGTCAAGGATTGAAAACTAATGTGCAAGGAGAGGTACAAAAACCAATGGATGTGATTGCCAATGAAATCTTCATGCACAATTTGAAGGATAAAGTTGCAGCTCTAGCATCCGAAGAAGAAGCCGAAATTACACGAGGAACAAATTTATCCAGCTGCATGTATGAGATTGCCTTTGATCCACTGGATGGATCTTCAAATCTAGATGTTAGTGTACCGACAGGGAGTATCTTTGGTATAGCTCACCATACGCCTGACAAGCCATTTTCAACAGCAGGAACGAATCTTGTGGCGGCTGGATACTCTGTATATTCATCTTCTTTGGAGTTTGTGATTAGTATTGGGCAAGGATCTGATGCACAAGCTGTTGGCTTTACCTTCTGTGCTGACATGGACTTTCTAGCATCCCAAGGAATAATACTTGACAAGGACGGTGACGAAGATACGAGTAGGAACATGGCGGCACAATTCATCCTATCCAGGCCTAATCTACAATGCCCACCAAATGGTCATTTCTATTCTCTGAACGATGGACGAGAACCAGATTGGCCACAAGGTCTCACCAAATGGGTACATGATGCTAAACGTGGTCAAACTCCCTCCGGAACCACCTATTCCTCACGTTACATTTGTTCGTTATGTGCTGACTTTCATCGTACGATACTATACGGTGGATGGTGTGGTAATCCTCGGCCTCATTTACGGTTGCTTTATGAAGCTGCTCCCTTGGCTCATATTGTTGAAGCATGCGGTGGACGAGGGTCAGATGGAGTTGAGTCGGTGTTGAGTCTTGTACCTGCAGGTTTGCATGATAGGACAAGTTTATTTTTGGGAAGCGTAAATGATGTAATGGAGTTAGAAAGCTATGGAGACGTGCAACAGATGCCTAAAACCTACAAATCGTGATAACTGCATGTCTTGACTATCACATGTCATCTATGCAGCATCAGAATGTTCATCTTTTTTACAACCATCAATATTGGTATATGATTAATACTCGATTGCCAACAATTAGTCATGATTCTCTTCACATTACTAATCCCCTTCCTCTACTTCATACCCTTGCCGTTCCGTCTCGATCGTCGTTACAGGGCTTACTGGGAAAATAATGGAAGGGTGACATCGACGCTTTAGAAGAAGATGATGAGTAATGGCGGGAAACTGTGTCATAAGAATATTGACACTTGCTTCAAATCGGTCATCAATCGATCTCCTCATTTTCTTGCTGTTTCAGGTCCTTCCACGAAGTTGCCGTCATCACTTTTATCGTCGCAACATTATTCGATTCCTTGTTGTACATGCTTTCGTGCTTTAATTTGAAAATGTAAAGTAGGAACCGTTTATGGAACATCGAACAGAGCACACGTTGGCTTGGGGATTCAAATCACGCTCTTATAAAGAGAACTAGTATCTTAAAGTATGATTATATTCGATGATCTTTGTAATGAGCACCACGTTATATGATATTCATAAAGTATGAAATATCGGTCTGCTGACATCTGTTTGGTATCGGCAGCCCGAGGGAAGCGAGATCTTTGTGTTCCCTCGACTATCAGAGCACTAAGCCAGCCTATTTCCATTCCTCATAAATTATCAACATCTAAAAGTTAAAGATGATCGTCTCTCCATCCTGGATTTATTACTTTTTGCCTGCCGATTGAGCAGCGCCTACGCGAATGGTAAATGTATTAGTTTACGAAATCTGGAAATTGGTTTTTCTATGGAGTAACTCGAGTGCTCTAGCTAGTGCAATCGACTCATGTGTAGAGAATCTTTCTTTGATGTGGATCTTTCTTGACACTTCAGAAGATCATCTCAAGAAGAATGAAGTGGAAGTGACATTGAATTAAAGATCAATAAGCGTCGGATATCAATAAATATCAAAATCTATTGGTCACGAAGGCTTTCAAAAAATAAAGTAGGTGTAGATAGGTTCGTGATCTTGTGAAGCTGACACCGCGCCAAAAGACATAAAATTGTTACTTTTACAATAAAATATGTCAAAAATGAAAAATGCCAGTTGAAAAATGACCCTTAATAGCATCGCTGTCGCACAGCTTTGAATCTTCATTTTTCGAAGCCAAGACCTTTGTTGAACACGGCGTCATTCTTACAAATTTTGACTGCTCTATCTAGCAGAACATATGACATTCTTAGCTGTAGTCTACGCTCTCGCACCGCTACCCAACCCAAACCAGCATAGCCGAAAGCTCACAACCAATTTTTCTTGCACACAGTTAAGATGATTGAATGCTATGAGATATCATGCTGTACACACGCATAGGGTAGAAAATTCTACTTGAGCGTAAGTGTACACATCCTGGGCGTAAAGGATAGGACCATTAAGGGAAGTCGTAATTTATTACCTTCGAAAAGTTACATATAAGCATTGTTTGTGGAACCACAAATTATCGATGGCCGATATTTTCATAGTTGATTATAAATAGGCACGACGAGCTGCTAACGCCGTGTTTGGTTTATTTATAAATATAATCTCCAGCCCGAAATGCTGACGTGTAGCACAGGATTGAGTGACTCCAACAAAAGCGTCTATTTTATATCGAAATCGTTTTAATTCACACCGATCTCTATCTGCAAGAACATCAGAAGACAAATGAATCCATGTGAAAGTGCCTGTGATTCACTTGAGTAGTTACCATCACTTCAATCCATGCTCTAATATTGATGACATTTTCTTCATCTTGCATGAAACATAGAATCATTTCTCGCTGACGCTGATTACATGCTTTGGGTTCTCGCGAGTCACACCGCCGATATGCAATACAATATAATTAACGAGTAAAGAAATTCAAATGCTATAAAATGCATCATTTGAGTAACTTTGACCTGACGCAGAAATAAGCGACGTCGCAACACTAATTATTGCCAACACTGCCAACCAAAACTTCCAATCTCCCTGCAAAGAACGCCAATTCGTCTTGTACTTTATTTTCCTCGCCTCTCCTTGCGCCTTGTACAACTGCGTCTCCGCATTTTTCTTGGCCCGAATGGCAGCAAGCTCGATCTCCGTCTTGGCCCTTCCACTTGGCCGTTTCACACCATCTTGCTGTCCACTTGCAACCTTCTTCCATTCCGCATCCCAATCGATATCCGAATCGAAGTCAATGTTTTCCCCTTCAAACTTTGGTGTTTCATCGTTTCCATCCGATGGTGGAGGAGGATCGTAAAATGATGCCCCTAGCACGGTATTTCTAGTGATAGAATACGATGGGCATGTGTGGGTGTGGGTCGTCCAAGCACGTCGTCCGACTTCTCGTCCAAAATGACAAGGGATCTGAAATGCAGACGTGAGAACGAACATGTACGATGTTAGGAGGATGAAATGTGATTTACCGGATATCATGTTGGATTGGATATCAGTATGAGGGTGCTGGGTGTAGAGTTGGTGTTTAGAGTTTTTGTTATGACTTTTTCGTTGACGGATGTGGATGTGGAGGAGTGCCCGTCCCAAAGAATTGTTACAAGATACACAAGAGAGAGAGAGAGAGAGAGAGAGAGAGATTACGTCTCTGTCTTAATCCGTTCCACACTGTGTGACTGTGTGACCGTGTGACTGTGTGTACTGTGTATGTGACTGTATTTTTTTTTAAACTGTATGCTTTTATTTTATTAACTTCTACTCTAGTACCAGGTATCAGTTACTTTGTAGTTACAACTCATCCTCTTCATCAGTTACAGGTTCGGAAGAGGAGTAGTAGCAGTTGTTATATGATAGAGACATATAATACGCGTCATCGTTTTCCCTGTTATTGAACCATGAGTTCCCATATTCTGAATGGTACCCTCTGCTATTTCCAGCGCATGCTGCCTGAGTTGCAGCTTCTTTTGTCCTTCGT
>Ga0209092_10004936_pt1 | contig 10654 bp, 7 predicted proteins | sample FraStrMetagenome_FD_187446 | JGI IMG/M metagenome (GOLD analysis project Ga0209092, IMG submission 187446) | Marine eukaryotic phytoplankton communities from Arctic Ocean - Fram Strait ARC3M Metagenome (SPAdes) (version 2) | ecosystem: Environmental > Aquatic > Marine > Oceanic | place: Fram... | reverse complement strand
CAATTCGTCACAAGTTAAACCAAAAGAACCTGCTTTCTCCATTTTTGGAAAAAACTGATTGATCTAATATCCGCGCAAGAAACCAAAAATATGAAATCTAATCTTGTTCGCCATCCAAAAAAAAATTCAAACTAAGACTTTCATAAAAATAAAACAATTTTTTTTCATTCCACCCCAATGCCAGATCATTCAAATATAACGGTCAAAATACATCATCTCGTTCGCAATTAATACGTTCTGTTTTTGCAAATATTGTCATCGTACAATCCCCTAAACACTCGTTAAACTAATATATATCAGAACAAACAAACAAACGTACATAGAAAAGAAGATGCCCTTTCTTACATGATTTGATGATGATTTCTTTTGAATACAAAAGAACACGAAAACAAGATTTTTTATACTGATATTTATCGGATTGACTGAAACATTATATTTTACTAAAATAAAGTTAATCATTATTTTGATATGTTTTTATTGAATAAAGGTTGTGGCAACATTATTTTTTTTTCTTTTTTGACTTTCTTTCTTGTTCAGCCTTTTTAAGCTTCATTTTCAATGCTACTGATGCTCTTGCATCTTTTTTTTGCTCCTTCGGCTTGGGCTTTTCAGTTAAAATTCCATTGATTATTGTTCTGTACTTACTACCTGTTCCTTCCACCTTACGACCATGGGATGTTTGTACTTTCTGTATTTGCTCATCTAGAAAAGCCATTTCGTCTATTTCAGCATCTTTTTTACCAGCTTCAATTTCATTTTTGCTCTTTACTTTTTTCTTTTTCTTTTGTTTCTTCTTTTTATTTGCGTCCTTTCTTACACTTCTTACTGCATTTTCACTTTGTCTATTCCTCTGCATTCTTTCTTTCGCAAGACTTTTTAACAAATCATTATTTGACATCTGTATTTGATCTTGGTTATCCGTTTCTACTTCTCCCGTATTATCAGCAATTTGATTCATTGGTTTTACTATCACAGAATTTACGTCTTCTTCTTTCGTGTCGTCTTTTTCAACCCTTTGCAATTTATCTTCATTTAAATTCCTCATTTTTTTTAGCTTTACAATGATCCTACGGTCGGAACCCTCTTTACCTTCACTTTTATGTTCAAAACCTAACTCTTCGGCTATTTCATGCACAAAAAGGCGTTCTACCTTTGAAAGAGTAGATTCAAATTCTAATTCATCACCTTCTTTACCAGTTTGTCTGAAAATCTCAATGCGATTCTTAAGCTTCAATCTCATATCTTCTTTTGCTTTCGAAACTTTACTTCTATTTCTGTTGTCAATCATTTCTGGAACGCCTTTTGGATTCAAAATTTTAGAGGAGTGTTGGGCATGAGAGACAGCTATGCTTCTGTTACTTTTTTTCGTAATAACATTCAAAGTATCATCAAACATTTGTTCGACTATAGCAAGATCTACGCTCTCGATATCTGCACTATGATCTTGGCTTTTACCTAAATATTCCAGTGCTGATCTAACTTCACCTTTCTCCTCAATCCATTCAACTAACGACTTCAAGAAGTCATCCCTAGAAACTGTTTCAGAATCACAAATAACAGCAACATGTCGTTTTGCACGAGTCACGGCGACATTGATTCTTCTACGGTCTTTTAAAAATCCAACTCCACTATCATTCTTTCCCCAGTCATCATTACTTCGTACCAGACTTAATACAACGGCATCTCTCTCACCGCCTTGAAATCCATCTACAGATTTGACCTCTAGTTTTGGGTAAATGTGCACCAAAAGGTTCTTTAATAATTCTACCTGAGCATTGTATGGAGAGATTACTGCAATGTTTTGTTCCAAAAGCCCAGTTTTCAATAAATTCTCTATAATCTTTTTTGCAATCTCTCCTTCTCCTCTATTCAATCTACTCCCACTTGTTTCATGACGTTCTTCTATCAGGTCGCATCCCGCTGTATCAATCATCATCATGGGAACATCTGTTATACCCGACTTGTGTTCTACTTCATCCAAATCGCTTAAAACATGACTTCTTACATGTTCTGCAGATTTCAAACGTCCATCATACATGTTTACACTTGCCCAAGAAGAAATTATTTCATGCATCCGATACTGTGTGTCAAGTAGTTTTCGTTTCCATGGATTTTGAATCATATCGAAAAATGTTTGGTCTAATTTTTTATTTTTTGCTAGCTGTGATTTTATAGTTGGAGGTAGCTGACGATCATCTCCAGCTAAAACACATCGTTTTGAGAGAAGAATAGGAAGTAAAGCTGCAGGTGGTAAAGACTGAGCAGCTTCATCCATAATGAGTAAATCAAAGTAATTTTGATTTGGAATATGAGAATTGGATGATTTATTTTGAGCGCTTGACTGAAAAGACAACTTTTTGGATAGAGTTGCACAGCCAACATTCGTGGCGAATATAATATGAGAAGAGGATAGCAGTGAATAAACCATCTTTTGATGCCTTTGTTTGATTTCCTTACGTAGAAGGGATATTTCTTTTTTACAATTGCGACGCTGTGAAAGTGTTAACCTATTCTTTTTCGTTTTTGAGGAGAATGAAGAATAAGAATCGTAATGATTATTTAGGGATTGTAATTGGGCGTTCAATTCTTGATGCACATCGTTGAGAATTTGACTATCATTTGATGTATGTATTTTGTGTTCAAGAGAATGTGGCAATGTATGATTATGTATACGTGCAGGATGACCAATGCGTAGTAGTTGGTATCGTTTAGGAAGGTTTGTAGAGCACTTCTGAAGGATCGTATCAACCGCAATATTTGATGGAGCTGTTACAAGAATCTTTTGATTTGGGTTTAATATCAATGCCTGATGTATGAGTTCAACTAAAGTAGTTGTTTTTCCTGTTCCTGGAGGACCATGGATAAGAGAAAGTGGTGTGGAGAGGGCATAACTTATGGCTTCGATTTGTGACTTATTTATATGCTGTGATATTGGTTTAATCTCAGGTTCTTCATTCAATTCTTTTGTCAATTCTGAAGAAAAAATTTCGCGAAGAATGTTGGACGCAATGGGATGATCCACGCCATGATTAGAAAGTTCCGTCAAAGAAGAAAGCATTTTCCGATGTACATCAACATTGCTTCGTCTGACTAAAGTAAATGTAGGAGATGAATGTAATACGGAGGATTGTGTTTCTTCATCGTCATCAGTGATAGTTTTTGAAGATTCTCTTCTTGGTTTCGATTTCGATTCAAATAAAGCAACAGATATAATCTCTTCTGTAATTTTATAAATCACTCCAGCGAGGCTTTGTCCTTTCTTTTTAGGCAATAAAGCAACCTCATCTCCCACAGTGAAACGATGTGAAGGAAGTAATTTAGTTCCATAGATTCTTGTCCCTTCTTCAGAGATTATCTGCTCGGTCTCTTCAGTACATTGTAACGATACAACAGTACGTCCATATAACCCAACAGAAATATCAGCGATTTCAAGTTCAAGACCATCTTGTGTCTTTTGATCTTCTGCGTTATTGGTAACTTGCTTAGAATCAGTTTCTGATCTTAACTCAAAATCTAGAAGTTCTTTTTGACGATCAATAAATCTTTGTATGTTGGCAGCAACAGACTCTGTCTGATTTTCCATTGCTTTACGGAAAATCTACTCAAGAAAGTTCTGTTTTTGATATTGTTTGTACCCTCCAATAAAGCCTCTAAAGCTGAAGGTTCAGAGATTTTTTTCGACAAATCGAGTCCCGAAAGTCTTTTTGAAAAAGTTATCTCCGCGTCTGATTTTTGATGTCAGCAGAGATTCAAATTCTCAAGATAAAGCACCTTCACCCATCAATTGGGATGTCAACAAATTTCAGTTACATAGCAGAATACCTATGCCATGAACTCAGTATAATGCTACTTCTTCTTTAAATATATGTAATGAAAACTGTTCTCATCAATTTTTTTTTGATGACTCTGGTTTTTTGCGTAGACTATGTTAACAAAAAGAAATTCAAAGAACTTTACTCTAGGAATAGCATGCGTAATATTCTAAATAATGAAACTCCTACGAAAGCGTTAAAGGCTAGAAATAGCAGATTTTTAAAAAATATTGCTTATGAACAGAACGCTTTTTTAGGTAACAGGTTAGGCAAAGGTTATTAGTCAGTTAAATCAAGCTAATTGGTAATTCTGTAACATTTTTGTATTGGACGGGAAGGTAACTAACGCACGCACGAACTTTACCATAGAGATTAACTAATTCTTACTAAAAGTCACTCACCGTCTTCACTATCTGACAGGGACTTCGCTTGCGTCATACTCTTAGAATTTTCTTTGGTTATCTGTTTGCCAAACAATTCCGTAGTTAGTATTAAGTACGGTGTTTTTTACAGCCATCAATTTTTCTACGAAACAGGATATATCCATCTACGCTAATTGTCTTACCGAAAAAACAAGTTTTGATCGAAAGTACGTACTTCAATCGGGGATCTACGATAGAATATGTCAATTTCTAATCAGCCTGATGCAATTTACGGCTACTCAACAACGCATCAAAACTCATCCGTAAAATACCATTCTACTACAAACGTAGATAGTACTTCCAGAATAGTTTGGTTTGTAAATCGATTTGTATTCTTAATAACAGCAAACTCCTCAATCGCAGTAACTGGGCACCAATAGCTATTTCACATCAGCAACACTGAATAGAAACATGAGAATCTTCTTGTCTGCCCTCCTTGCCACGGCTGTCCACTCCTTCAGTTATCACCCCGCAGCACACCAAACATGGGGAACAAGCACTGCTTTAAGAAGCACTGTCGAAGCTGTTGGATCTGATATTGTTGCTGCTTATGAATCTCAAATCGCCAAGATGAAAGCTAAGGATGAGACATCTAAGGCTCTCTCGAAAGAGGTCAGTGTTTCACTTGCGGTGAAAGCGGTGAAACCGAAAAGATCAAAAATACGGGTTTCATTTTTCTTGCATTTGCTTGATGCTGCCACATGTAACCAAATCATGTTACATATGCTAACGAAATTTTTTCGTCTGGTCTAAACCTTCCAATGTTTTTTCTGTGTTTCATCTCTTTTCTTTTCTGAACATCACACTAAAACTACCGCTTTTCGTGCTATTTATTTTGACCGTACAGGACTTGAAAATTGTTTTCGAAGATGAACACATTATTGTTGTTGACAAGCCAGCTGGAGTTCTTTGTGTTCCCACCAAGGAAGTCAGCGCCTCTCTTAGTCAAGCTGTATTTGATGCTTATGGATGTGAAAGTGGAAACATGAACAGTATGGTAGTTCATCGCCTCGGTATGGAGACTTCTGGACTTGTTGTTTTCGCTAGATCCAAGTCTGCTCTACTCGCCCTCAACACCGCTTTCAGGACCAGAAATGTAAGTATAACAAATCGGACTACTGAAATTTTTTCTTATATGCGACAACTCACTGTTATTTCCATCTGGATTCTTTTATAGGTTACAAGAAAATACGAAGCTCTTGTATGCGGAGAAGTTAGTGGAGAATCTGGAGAATGGGACATGCCGCTTATGAGAGACTTCGTAAATCCCCCATTCATGAGGGTATCTACTGATGAATTACAACGTGCCCTTATTGGACTTGATGATTTACCTGCCGAAATATCCAAAATGATCCTTGAGAACCCCAAGGACAGTTTGACCAAGTACGAAGTTGTTGGAAAAGAAGAGATTGGAGGACAGCCCATCACAAGGTTGTCTTTGACCAGCGTCACAGGAAGGTATGTATGAAAAATGAACTAAACTCGCTTCATTTCAATTAATTTATTTCTAACAAAATTTCCGTGTATATTATTTTACAGGACCCACCAACTTAATGTCCACTGTGCTGCCGCAGGACATCCTATCGTTGCAGACTCTGTTTATGGTCACAACGGGGAAGCTACACCCAATGGAGGACTTGAATCTGGGGCCAGTGCTGAATTACTAGATGCTATCTCAGCAGCTTCCGCAGACAAGTCAATGTGTGTACACGCTAAAGAACTTAGCTTTTCACACCCAATCACGGAAGACGAACTTAAATTTGAATCCGCATCCCCATTCTAAATAAAATACTAAAAGCACATAAATAAAGGTCCCTAAAATAAAATTCACATGTTTTGTATCTACTCTAAGGCAGTATTGAGTCTTCTTGCTCTTACGTTCACATTAAATGATCAGCTCCCTAGGAGATACTTCGAAGGAGACATTACCTTGGCTCCAGAACAACTTCTCATTTTTGTTTTTTCTTTAGGCAAATAGTTATTCACACGTGTAATGTAGAAATAAATAGGAAGACCGCTTATTCTAGAGAGTCCAAAATGTACGATGTTCATAATATTCTATTTGGGAAGACCGAAGTTACAAGAAAAAATAAATGATGTCTCCAAAATCAACTCAATCTTGCGTTTCAACCATGATAAAAAACTCTTCAAAAATGATTTGGACTTTCTAACAGCAGATATTCCCTAAGAATGTTCGTGTAAACTTCAATGTAAGCCTTCAATCAAATCGCAGTGAAGCTCTTGAATTGAAAGAATACAAATTGTTAAGAATGAATTTCTTGCAAAATTAGAGAATGTACGATCCCAATGCGCTATTTTAAAACGTAAAATATATATTTAGCCTAGAAATTAAACAATTTTGAAATGCATATATCATGAGTCTCATGTTTTCGAAAAGCAAGACGAAGAAACCACATCTTGACGAGCTCAATATTTGCGATGAAAAGCTTATTTTAGTCTTTTTGTTTGCTTTGAAAACGTACTGTTAATTTGTTGTCTTATTTTCCAAACCAAGATAAAATTGTTCCCACCTCTTCTTAAGCCTGCCTAAAAACAATGTTTTGTAAGATTCCTTGTCTGCTGTGTTAAAAAAAAGGAAGTGAAAATGCTTTGGTCATAATATAAATGACAGAATTAATAGAGGTTAAATGGGTCATAAAATTAAAATATATATTCTAAACAAAAATGAGATTTTACGCCTATAAATAACGGTATTTGCTTAAGTGACCATTTCTACAAAGAAGGAATAATATTTATTTAGCTACTAAACAGACATTTCTCCACTAATGCTGTCTTGATCTCACAATCATTTCTGTTTTGTTGTGCCTGTCAAATTCAATACAAGATGATGAACGCTAACGATGCCAATGACGACTGGATGTTCGCTGCAGAACAAAAGTTGGAAGAACATGAAGAAAGAATGAAATTGAACCAACATGGAAATTTGCCATCTGTTACAGACAGCAACCAAGCCGAAATGGAAGACCAAAATTTTTGTGTTCGAGTCCCGGATGACGACGAGATCTTTGAACATGATGAAGTATATGATGACTCTCCTTACATTCATCAGGCAAAGCGGAATCGAGATATTCGATTGAGCGCTTTAACAGATGAGCAGAAATCTTTGGCCAAAAACGTTTTTAGTGGATTTTTGATATTTTCTATTGCATTATCCAGTTTCTTTGTGTACGGGAATTCCGTATTTCCAGACAAAAATAGTTTATACTTTTTTGAAATGGGCTTTGATGTAGAAATTCCTCAAGAAATAAACGACGCATACCAAGAATGGGATGCTACACTAGATCTAGATGAAACAACACCTGTTTTTTGGAACATTCCACTGAGTGGTGGTGATATTGTTGAGGAAATCGTTGCTTCTTGTCTCAAACTTGTACAGGCCAACGAAGTTGGAGGCCTGGTTCAAGAAGGTTGGTCCAAGGTAAGATTTTGGAATGTGACGGAAAATCTTCATATCCGTATCAAAATTTTCTCACCGTATCCAATTTCACTTTTCTGCTTCGTAGAAACTGGATATCGTACAGGTATTCGGAGATAGTTATGTTAACGTCGATACAACAACAACTAATGGACTCATTCATGCAAGCAGCCTAGGATTGGCGCAAAGTGGGTTAGCAGATGTTATATTTACTCCAATGATTTATGAACCAGCGAAACTTTTTCTTCCTACTAATGGAGAGGAACAAACTGATTATGGATACATGTTTACCATTTTACGTCATCCAGTTGAAAGAGCAGTGCACATGTTTTACTACTTAAAAGATGCTACATGGGATCCTCTCTATAACGACAAGCTAAAACAAATGACAATCAAAGAATATGCTCGAAGTTCATATGTGGAAAGTAACTGGTTAACAAGAATGCTATCAAATCAACCCGGTGGAGAATTAACAGAAGAACATGTAAGGTTAGCAAAGGAAGTATTACGACGAAAGTTCTTGGTGGGAAACTTTCAGGATATGAAGTTTTCCATGAAACGATTTGAAAAACGTTTTGGCTGGTATGCTGCAGACGAAGAAACAGAAGCCTGTGAAGAAGCTATTATTGCGGACAAAATGAGTAAATATAACGATGTTCCAATGATAAGTGAAAACTCCGAAACTTGGGAATTGCTTGTTGATCGCAACAAATATGATATGGATGTTTATGATTTTGCATCAATGCTGTTCATGAATCAAAAAAGCAAAAACAATTAACGCATTTACATGTCACTTCAAACTACATTTATAATTGAGGCGTTTTCGGCCTTTTCCTATTGACAGCAGAAATAAGTTTGATTGTATGTGAAGTACAGATAATGCATTAGGATATGAAATTATTTTAAGTAATAAAATAAAAATTGTACCATAATAATATCATTGCTAATTTTGAGTAATAATTTGAGCTTTTGTGTATTTGCTCGTTGCTCAACGATCCAAAGCATACACATCAATCTTCCGCAAAAGCATTAAATTACCACAATCGTTTCATCATGCGATGCTGCTTTTATTATTCATTTTAGCTTTAAGGTCTTGCAGAAAGTCTAACTATACATCCTAAAATGAATCTATTAAGCATTGCTTTTACCATTTCTATTCTGTACCGATGGTGAATGTTGTTGCACTCCGATATTTGTATGAAAATGAAATAATTATCTTGATACCAAGAAATATTATGTTCATTATGGATGACCTATATTCGAGTTACGCACAAATATCACAAAAAGCGAATGAATATATATTATCATGTGAAGTTATCTTGATCAAATGATCGAACTATGAATGAAAATGAATATGTTAGTTCATGATATTACACATAAGTAGAAACAATGCATCATCTATAATGTCAACATTACAATTGTAAACTACGATCACTATATTTGTTGTAAGCAAAATAATACAGTATGTTAATATTTAGAAAACCACAGTGTCCAACATAGTTCCAAGACATTGAATGATGTTAGAGCTCATTAGATCACCCACACTCGCTTCTAAATGTTTTTTAGGATCAATTTTTCCTACATTTTCTACCAAGATTTCTTCAGAGGATTTTCCCTCCTCCTGCTTCACTCTTTCGTTGTACTCATTTGTAAGATTGAGCATTCTATCCACAATATCTTCGTTCTTTTGTTGATGATCTTCAAATCGGTCTACAGTTAGACCATTTGTCCAATTTCTCTTGTGCAAATTCATTAGCATTTGTTCCTCCAATTCATTTTTTCTGTAGTCAATGACAATAGAATAATAATGCCTATTTAAGCCATGAATGAGAGCCTGAATCGATGGCTTATTCAAATGTCCAATGTGAGATGTGGTCTGTCTGGGTTCTTGTCCAAGCATCATTAGCTGGGCATTAATCAATCTGAAACAATCAATCACAACCTTTCCTTTGACAGACTGAATAGGATCTACTACTAATGCAACAGCTCTTGAATTCAAAGCTTCAAATGAGCTTTGTGTGTTTATATCTGTGCTACTCAACCAGCAGCCAAACCCAGGGTGAGAATGGTACCAACCAACCACCATCTCAGGCCGACCTGTTTGTTTCAACATATCCAACATTTTTGTTTGAAAAACTGGATCTACAGCCTCAACACTTACACTTGTACCTGACTGAGGCATGGCAAATACGTCTACACAGTGGATAGTATATTCATCTACAAATTGACCCAACATAAGTCCCATAACTTCCATGGGTACTCCCGCTCGGCCATGTTTAAGCATTTTTAAGAGAGCTAAAGAAGATACATGCACTTTTTCAGCACAATCAGGTGTTGGTGAATCTGCAGAAGATCCTCCACCCATTCCCCCTTGAGGCATTGAGCGCATAAGTTGTTGAATCCTTTCCATATTTGTTTGTTTTCAATATCGAGCTAGTAGTGAGGATTTGATGTTATTTCTTAATTTTATTTTTGATAGAAACAAAGAGATGCTCCTCGAAAATTCGTTAAATAAAATGCCGTTATAATAAATATGTCATGAGAGATTAGAGGAATCTTCAATTTTAGTTTTCATTTTTTGTCAACTTTGCTGAAAAAAATGTTTGCTTTGGATTCCTTTTGTTTATACCATGCTTTTTGGAATCTGCTCATACAAACTCTACGTTTGTTTGTTGTTTGTTTGTTTCTGTAAAGTTTACGATGTTTCCATGAACGGCAGAAAAGTATCAGCATTTCTGGAGGTGCATTCCAAACAGAACGTATTAATTGCGAACGAGATGACGTATTTTCACCGTTATATTGGAATGATCTGGAATTGGGGTGGAATGAAAAAAAATGTTTTATTTTTATGAAAGTCTTAGTTTGAATTTTTTTGGATGACGAACAAGATTAGATTTCATGCTTTTGGTTTTTTGCGCGGATATTAGATCAATCAGTTTTTTCCAAAAATGGAGAAAGCAGGTTTTGGTTTAACTTTTGACGGA
>Ga0209092_10005132_pt1 | contig 10661 bp, 11 predicted proteins | sample FraStrMetagenome_FD_187446 | JGI IMG/M metagenome (GOLD analysis project Ga0209092, IMG submission 187446) | Marine eukaryotic phytoplankton communities from Arctic Ocean - Fram Strait ARC3M Metagenome (SPAdes) (version 2) | ecosystem: Environmental > Aquatic > Marine > Oceanic | place: Fram... | reverse complement strand
CAATAAGAACTCTCTCTTGATTTCTCTAGGTGTGAGCTCTGGGTTGTCATCAAGGAATGGAAAGACATGCACCAACACAAACAGCAGTCCTGGTCGTTTTTGCGCCAAGTGTCTCGCTGGCAGAGTTTCCATAAAAGCGCTCACCCGACATCGCAAGCAATTCTCCAATGGCCACGGGATATGCCTACCACATATTTGACAATCCCTCTCGCGAAATCTGTAAGGACGATCATCAATTATGGTCGAGAACAAAGCACCACTAGAGTCTCTGAGAATCACGTTCGCTGATCTGTGATCCACATGCACGACAGCCGCCATGCTCCACTCTCTTCTGATTTGTTGGCTACTTTAGCATCAGCATCGCTGCAGATCTTGAGGCACAGCATATGCATTGCGCATCCTTATCATCGTCCGCATGCACAGATTGTTTACTCACAGGAAAGAAAGTATGCAATGCATTGCTTTTTCAGCATGATCTTCTGGAGTATAAAGATAACCATAGTGTCTGAAATTGCCCCATAATCTTCGAAATGGAGAGCCTGAGACGAGTAACACATTCAATAAGAACATTTTCCTGATTTTTTTAGGTGTGAGCTCTGGGTAGTCATCAAGGAATGGAAAGACATGCACCAACACATGCTCATGTCCTGGTCGTTTTTTCGCCAAGTGTCTAGCTGGGAGAGTCACCAAAAAACCAATCAGCTGACATCGCAAGCATTCTGTCCATGGCCACGGGCAATTCCTTCCACATACTAGACAGTGGATCGTGGAGAATCTATAAGGAGGATCGTCAATTACATATGAGAGCACACCATTTTCACGGGTTGCTCGATGTGCCATAGGCATGCAGGACCACATGCACGACAGCTGCCGTGCTTCACTCTCTTTTCTGATTGTTGGCTACTTTAGCATCAGCATCGCTGCAGATCTTGAGGCACAGCATATGCATTGCGCATCCCTATCATCGTCTGCATGCCCAGATTGTTTACTCACAGGAAAGAAAGTATGCGAGACATCGTGTCTTCTTCATGATGTACCTCAGCATAAAGACAACCATTGTATATGAAATGGCCCCAAAATCTTCGAAATGGAGACTGTTCCACCATCAACACATTCAATAAGAACTCTTTCCTGGCACCTCTAACTGTGAACAATGGGTCTTCAAGAATGAATGAAAAGACATGCATCAACACATGATGTAGTCCTGGTGGATGTTGCGCCAGTTGTCTTCCTATACAAGACGTCATCCAAGGGCCCATTTCACAATAGAAGCAAGTGTCTTGTGGCCACGGGCAATCTTCAGCACATATGAGACATCTGCACGGGCCGAATCTATGAGGAGGATCGTCAATCATGGTCGAGACCAGCATTACTAGATCTCGAGAGAATTGCGCATGCATGTGTTCACCTGTGTTGTGCATGCATGTGTTCCTTGAGGGCTCTCTATTCTTGTGTTGCAATAAATCGCTTTAGCTCGGACATGGATTCAAATAATCATTGTTGTGCTCATGTGTGGTTTCTATGGCGACATTGAAATTGTATGTCTTGCTTGATCCAGCACTCTCTCACCCAGACATCGGTTTCACAGGTTACCATGATTGGTGATGTTCAGGCTTCCCACAGCGTCACTCTTGAATCTCTGCACGTTGATGAATTTAGCCACCATGATTAAAAAATCATTGATCAATGTCACAATCGTGCCCATACGGGCTTCTTAAGGAGAGGCTTTCGGATCTGCTCATTTTCCTCTCCAAAAGCGTGCTCAGAAGCAAATCTGTAGAAAATGTCACAATTGAGCTCATACTGGCTTCTCTGTGTGCTGTTTTCGAACGTGTGCATTGTTCGTGTTTCGATTTCTTCTGGAGAACGTAGACGTGCATTCACATCAAGCATCTTCTGAGATGGGGCTGGGAGCATCCACTCTCCTGTTCTAAAATCATTCAGCCTTGAACTCTACAGAATCAGTTACAAACCAACTTAAAGCAATGTCTGTTCCATGCATTCTGACTCCATGGCTCAGGATTTGTTGTGCATGTAAGTGGTTTCTCAAAAGCATCTGCATGCATTTGCTTTTCCTCGCTCTCTTTTCTGTTCCAGGACGTTGTTTTTTGAAAAGAAAAATGGTCAATCCTCTATGCCTACAAAATGATGACAAACACATCACATCTCGCTAGCTTGTTTACAACAAAACTAGAACAGTTTGAAAGATTTGTGGACCACTTTCTGGGCGCATAACGCGTACTGTGTTTGTCAATGATTGTTCGGGTTGATGGTTCATGAATGTCTCTCTATGAAGTTCCATACTTTGACGATTCGGAAGCAATGCAAAACACAGAGAACGAACAATACATCAATGGGCCTGTCCCGCCTATCACGCTTTTCTCTTCTGCGATTATGCAAGACGCCATCAGAGAGACTGAGTGCAGCTATCACTGCGGTGCATGCAAGATGCATTGACATATGTACACTGTGCCATCTTCGTTCCTTTCGTTACGGAACACTGCCGGCACAATCCTACCATTCTCCAACACAGTCTGGACAGAGTACACACACGCTTGTTCAACACCAACAAGAAGTCATTGAGTCAAATGGTCCTCTTTGAGATGAGTGGAGCATCACATCTCATGAAGCATGAAACCACAGCATTCTTGAATGCTCAATCATACGTTCATAGCTATGTTTGCAACATACCTGCTTTCTTCTCTGGCAATGCTGATTCATTCCAAATCAGCTAGCAGACTAGCATCGCTTATAACTACCTGAGTCCTGCAAATCACACTGTGAGCTTGAAATGGAAGGCCATCATAGTAAGCAGGTGGGGCAGGTCAGGTGCTCGGGGAGCATGCATCGCACAATGAATATCAATTACTTAGGATACCGGTTCAAAGCCTAATGTGTTCGTTCATTCTGCCTGGTAGGCATCTGTCCGTATACTATTTATTGGAGCTGAAAGTGATATGCAGTTGCTGGATTTATTGCTTGTTCTCTGAACACAATCAAATTACATCCGATGGTGTTGAATGATTCGTCTAAGCTCTTTATCAAGAAATCACACAGAACACATCATTGCTGGGAACTGTCAGACTGGTTGAACAACCTGGACTTTCAAATGGATGTGATCCAATGGCTGCAGGAACACACCTCAGGAGATGCTCTTAAAATGTCTTGAAACCAGGTGCCAGCAACGAGCTGCATCATTGTTCCGAACCTACTTCTACATGGAACAAGTGTCCCTCAAAAAAGGTTTGCACTGAGATCACTCGTCCTCCTCTTGCTGCGTAGACTGCTTCTCGTCATCTTCCTTAGGATCGTCTTCGTTCTCACCCTCATCTTCATCGTCTGTCTTAGACTCTGTTTCCACTTGTGCGTCATCCTCTGCTTTTTTCAATTTCTTCGATGCATGAAGAGGTACAGCAGAACTTGAACTGGTGGTGCTCTGATCTTCCGCATGGATGTCACAAGAAACTTTGCTTCCCAGAAGCTTCTGAAGTCGTTCCACCACCTTCGCCCTTTGCTCTGGAGTGAGCTCCTCAGGAGTGTCCTCAATAGTCGTGTTTTGGGTTGCAAAGAAAGCATCCAAATTTCCGCATCGCTTCAAAACTGCAATGCGATAGAGATCATCTGTTGGGAGCTTGCTTGCCTTCCTGACCAGTCGGCTTTTGCGGCGTGCTGCGTTTCTTTTCTCAGCCATATGAGCTTTCAACACTTTTTTGGCATCTCTTGCACTTTGGGTGATCTTCTCCAGCTCCACATCATAATCGAGTTTCGGGCGAGGTAGCCGTTTTGCTTTCGCGACAGACTTGACTGGTGTTGAGCTCTTTTCACATGCTCCATTTGGTTTGCAAGCTGATGCTGGGGGTGGAGATGATGGTGGAGCCACTGCACATTGATTTTCAATGGCAGCTTCTGCTTCTGCCTCACAGGCCGGTTTTGGCTGTGCAGCAGCTGGCATGGCTTCATGAGTCGTCATGTGCTCAGCTGAGGACTGGGTGCTGACTCGAGCAACCAAAATGACTCGGCAGTTTACTGCTTTGATGAAACAAGCTTGCGTCAGCATCTGCGACTCATTCTCAGTCACATGCTACACCAATACTAACATGTGCGCCAGCAAACCCCTCTGATTCAAGTACATCATGCAACTGGAGATCTGCCTGAAAGGCCTTCTCTCCAGGAATGAACACTCTTCGTACACAACTCAATAACTCTGCTGATTCAAGTACATCATTCGACTAGAGATCTGCCTGAGAGGCCCTCTCTCTAGGTAAGAATACTCTTCAAGCACAACTCAATTCATCATGGTTGTTATACAAAAACAATGAGATCTTGCAAGAGGACTGTCCCACGAAAAGAAACATCTGAAGAAACAACCGATCTCAATAAGTCACAACTGGGTCTGGAAGTAGTTTTGCTCTCACTGAGACAAGAGACCAGGAGCACAAGGCCAGAGATGTCTGTGAACCTGAGGATGGCGAGTGACGCATACATGCATCGCAGATCGTTGCTGGCACGATCCTACAGTTCTACAACATGATCAGCTGAGCACACTCACCTGAGTCCTGTCTGCTGACAGGGGCAATGGATTCCATCGCTCTCCTTGTCATGAGCAGAGCATCACATTTCATGCTGCTTGAAACCAAACTATTCAAGAAAGCTGAATTAATATTTATGTTGATGAAATTCACAGGTGAGCATGTTGTGATGGCCTGCATCTGTACATTGTGTGCTGACCGCATGATGCAGTGGAGAAGATCCTTTGCTTTCAAAAGAGCTACTAGCTTCACAGGATCAATTCTGTACACAGCTATAAACAATTATCACGGTTTCTCATCCGGCTGAGTTCCTGTAATCCCAATAGTCGCCGTGCACGGGGTGCCGGAGGTGCTTGCACTGGTGCAGAGGATGAAGAAGCTCCGCCAGTCAGCTCTGGCTCTTGGGAATCCAGTTCTCGAAGTCTCTTCACATTAGCCCTGGTGTTGCGCACCGGAGAAGACAGACGCACAGCTTCCCATGGGACCGCTGTGCTCGCACCTGGTGGCAAACTCGTCAGAGGTTCAAAATGCTGCACAGGTTGCATTGGCCAACTCAATATTTGATCTGCTGGTATGTTGAAGTGACACACAGCTTTGGGAGGAGGTGCAGCTGTCCATGAAACCTCTTGAAGAACATGGTTGGCTGCTTGTGGTGGGAGTGCATTTGCGGGCCTCTGTTCCACCGTGTCGGAGAATGTCAAGATCAGTGATGCCCAGTCCACATTTTTCCCTGTTTTTGTTACGGCTTTGCTCAACAGACTGCGAAGCTCTTGTTCAGTAGGCCTGCCAGCTTGCAACGGATCATCACCCACCTGTTCCTGCAACTTGGGCCGGAAAGCTTTTGAATCCCCACCCCATCCGCATCTACGGAAAGCATTGGTCCAGTCAACATGGGTCAATACCTTATGAATGGCAGCGCCAGTGAGCGGCACCCAATCTGAATTTCTCAGCAAAGAATCTGAAGAACGCAATCTTGCAGAAGTGTACATGCTTCTTAGCTCGCGCTTTAACCAAGCATAAACATACACATCTAGAGGCTGCAGAAACCACGTGAGGCAAGCAGGGATGAAAATGACCAGCATACCCAATGAACGAATGTGATTCAGTATCTCTGCATTGAGATGAGCTGTGCAGCAATCCAGGAGCATCACAATCCAGAGGGATGGATCAAAGCAATAGACGACCTTGCGCAATAATGTGAGAAAGCCTTTCATGGTTGGGGTCGTGTTGTTGCCACAAGTTTCATGCCAGGTCATTATAGGATATCCCAGACGAGTGTAATACTCCTGTAATCTTCTTGGAGGCATTTTGGCCTTCGTATATTTGGGCAATAAGATCTGAGGCAGATGAGGTTGTAGCTCTGCGTTATTGCAGATGGTTCCAAGCAATGTTGTTTTCAGGTCTGTGGAGTCTCTGTCAGGTTTGTGTTCTTTCATGCGGTTCCGATCCCGTCTGGTTGCGTGAGCCACATAACCCTTCTTCTGTGATGTGAGGTTGCTTACTGAGGTCTCATCCATATTAATAATCACATACCTTTTGTCCTTCAGAACGATCTCGAACAACCATCTTGACCACTTGATGTAGATGATCGCCTGTGATTTCAAAACTCTTTGATAGGAAACAGCATGCAATCCAAGAGATACCTAGGATTTGTCTTACATCTCAACCACTCTCAAGAAACAAACTCAGCTCATCATCACGACATTACATGACTTACAACAAAGAGCAAGAAATGCAGATGCAACACCCTGTCTTTTAAAAGGTCCCCGTCTAATTTCTTTGCCTGCGGCAAATTGTTCCAATCAAGATTCCATCTTTGGCGAAAGCCTCTGCCCCACTGCCTGCTGTACTCATTTTGAGTGAATATTCTACGAAGACGGAGCACTGTGTTGTCGCAATCATGAAGAAACGAACCGAAGCGTATGAAATAGAGCAGCACGTCTCTGTGCGGAACCACTACTCCCTTCATGTTCTGTTTGTGAATGCTTTCAGCCACCAAACTTTCCAAAAGCCAGTCATTGACATCGATTAAGATGGCATGTCGTGACTTCCCCAGACAAGAAAACAAGACTGCAAGCACAGGTTTGGCAGAGAGCCAGGCCATCCATGTCGTCATATCCCATAGTGTGTCGTCTGCAAGTAGATATAACTTGTATGACTCGACGTACTTCAGAAGATACAGCATGGCAAGCTGACTGGAATTCGACATCAGCAACACCAAGAGGCATGCTGCTCGCACGTGGACCGGCAGATCATGCATTCGTGTCTTTCTCATTTTCAGCCTCCGTCTTGCTGCTAGCAGCTCGTCGACTTCATTCCTCAAAAATCTGACACGCTTCACCCATGCTTCCATTGTCACAAAGCAGCTTGAACCGCAAAGAGACTCAGCCGAAATCACGATTGAAAGATGATGACATGCACAGCATGATGATAAGAAAACACTGTGCAGAAACACCACACAGCTAGAAGAAATCATGGGGATCCCAATGACGCATCACGTGCGCCTGTATTCTTGTCCATGTCTCTGCACCATCCCTCCTGGTAAGCATGTTCCTCACATTCTCCAAGCGACGTAGGTAGCTGGCGAGTGCCCGGCTTGATTCTTCATATGACAACCATCCTCGAATATACAGGAGAGTCTGATGTCTGTCTGCAAGATGCCAGTGTAGAAGTGATGTGGATGAAGAAGAGATCAGCAAGATGCAAGTGTGATCGTCAAGACATTTTAGCACAAATTCCCAAATTGTTTCTTGCATCATCAAAAGTGCCATTATCAGAGCAGGCAATGCTCACGTCCCTGAAGAGCAAAAACATGCTGCACACATGCACATAACTTGTATCAAGCTAAGGATACAATGGAACATGCATCTTTCCTCAAAAATCTGACACGCTTCACCCATGCTTCCACTGTCACAAAGCAGCTTGAACCGCAAAGAGACTCAACCGAAATCATGATTGAAAGATGATGACATGCACGGCATGATGATAAGAAAACACTGTGCAGAAACACCACACAGCTACAAAAAATCATGGGAACCCGAATGACGCATCACGTGCGCCTGTATTCTTGTCCATGTCTCTGCACCATACCTCCTAGTAATCATATTCCTCTCCAAGCGACGTAGGTAGACGGCAAGTGCATGCTGTGATTCTTCATATGACAACCATCCTCGAATATACAGGAGAGTCTGATGTCTGTCTGCAAGATGCCAGTGTAGAAGTGATGTCGAAGAAGAAGAGATCAGCAATATGCAAGTGTGATCGTCAAGACATTTTAACACAAATTCCCAAATTGAATCTTGCATCATCAAAAGCCCTATGGTTGGATCAGGCAATGCTCACGTCCCTGAAGAGCCAAAACATGATGTACACACCTACATCACTTGAATCAGGAAGATAATGAAATTGAAGTGTACAATGTGAGAAACTTCCTTCTTGAAAATGCTTCACACATGCTTCCATTGTCACTTAGCAGCTTGATTCGCAAAGAGACTCGAACGAAATCAAGATTGAAAGATGATGTCATGCACATCCAGAACAGCACACAACATTCTGAAGAAATACAACACATCTAGCAAAAAAAGGATTGCGCGCTTGCTCATATCATTTTGTGTCTGCCTATTCTAGTCCATACCTGAACAAATCCATTATCACAAGCGTTCTAGCCTCCCTGTCCAAGCGTGCAAGCTAGACAGCGAGGTCATGTTGGTCCTTTTCATATGACCACCATCCACGAATATTCAGGGGAGTGTGGTGTCTGTCTGCAAGATGCCAGTGTAGAAGTGATGTTGCAGAAGAAGAGATCAGCAATATGCAAATGTGATCATGAAGATATTCTAGCACACATTACCAGATTGATCCTTGCATCATGAAAAGTGTCATTGTCGGATCAGGCAATTTCAAATCATTTGCAGATAGCCGCGGATTCCAGCAGCTCATGTCTACTCATGGCGTGCCAGCTCATCTCTAGCTCATCTCTACAACGCTCCCCACATAGCCGCATCCTCAAACATCATAGGAATGTCAGAATGAGGTCAACCAACTCTTCATCTGGCACCTCTTGAAAGACACTAGGTGGCCCTAGATATACATATATTTGCAGGAATGCCACGTGGTGTAGAAGGGCAACTTTCAAAAATGCTTTCCTGCGGCCATGAAGCGTGTACATCTCAGGCAGGAAGAAAGCAAAGACGTGATGTAAAGATTGTTCCAGTTGTGGTCTTTGTCTGAGCATCAATCTCGAAAAGTCAGTTCGCATCCAAGGGCAAATCATGCAGTAGAAACAGATTTTCTGTGGCCATGGAACCTCAGCGTCACATGCACGACAGTGGAAGTGCCCCCTTGTGCTTCTTCTTCGGTACTCTATCATAACCATTGCTGCAGATCTTGAGCCTCTGCATATGCTTAGGTCGTCGCTGCTATCGTCTGCATGGCTAGATTGTTCACTCACAAGAAAACAAGAATGCACCGCATTCTTTCTTCGCAATGAGTTTCCACAGAAAAAAGGACTTGCATGGCACAACCAGTAGGTGGGGAATGTGCTGACGACTTGGTCTCTTCTATGTTTGGCATGTGAGCCAGATGCCTACAGACGTTATTCGCAAGTTGCCTATATGCTATGATCTGTCTTCGCATGCACGACAGAAATGCGCAGGAGCAATCAGAGTGTGCAGAGAGAGCAGAACAGGTGCAAGTGCAGCAACAGGTGCAAGAATACAACATAGACGACTGCCGAGGCTGGTGCAAGGACAAGCGCTGCATTCAGCAGGTTCAGCGCCATGCATGAGGCCTCCTGGCACCTGGTCTGGCTGTACATGGTCTGAACCAAGTTCAACTCGCAGATCTTCCCTGGCGAACGGCATTGCAGACTCAATGTGAGGGGATCATCCCTACCAGTGTGGATGAGACTGCATGCTTTGGCAGGCCAACAGATTCATGAACTCATCAGAAGCATCATACACTCATGGATGTGAACACATCGACTACCATGATGCAGGATGAATCATTTTCAATCGCCTAACACATGCTCATTCTGCCCGGTCTGAATGGGTAATGAGAGATGAGTGCTTACTTGATCCAGGCTCACTGAATGATTTTCTAAACTCGTGAGCAAGACGACTTATGAACCACGTCTTCAGTGTGAAAAAGCAAAAAGTATGTCTTCATCTGCCTGGATTGCACCATGCTACAGCCCAACAGTCACATGCCACAACTTCACTTTGCAAAGCATTGTGCGCCGAGCATCTGTTGATCACATCGCGCCTCGCTACTCATATGCATACGCTCTTGCAACAGTACCGTTCTGATGCTCAGAGCATTGGCACCCAGATGACTCTAGGATCATTGCACAGACGGGAGCCTGAAGTTTGTCACCCTGCCCCACACAAACTCGCTCGCCTAATCTAATCGGAGAAAGCCTCTTTGCTCAAGGAAGAGCCTGCTGCCTCTCCTTCCTACTATCCTAATGATCTGTTGCAGAGCATCATCTTTGAGACCACTGTCTGTTCTCCCAAACCATGGTTACGAATGAAAGAGATTGGGAGATCTGCAGCATCATGAGTTTCTAAGAACATGCGAGGTCACACAATCCTCAAAGAACATCGTCATAGTGATGTGAAGCCTCCACATCTTAGGATTTCTGTTAGAATTTGCTGTACTCATAGATAACGTTTGCAATGACAAACAATAGACTCCGAAGCCTATGCTTAATAAATACGAATGAGATGACGATGTGTGAAATCAAATTGATTGCTAGTCTGGAGGAACAAGTGTTTGCCTTCAACTCCTGTTCTGTCGCCTCCTACATATTCTTCTTTTCCATATCTGTTCTCTCAATGTTACTAAGCAGCTGCATCAAATAGACAAGAAGACGCCTTGCTACAGGCACATCAAAGCAGTCTGTAACCCAGCCCCACACAAACTGCTTCAGTTCGATTGCACTGCAACCGCTTCAGTGCTGACTAAAGAGCCGTGCCCTCGAACGCCTGCATTGAAGAACTCACGTGGCAACTGAGTCCGCCGCTCACCGTGGCTCAATTAAAATGCCTGTGGCAACGGATTCCGTCGCACTCCAGGCATCCTCAAGACCAGCTTCCATGAACACATGATAGAACTACAGATGCAGCACACATG
>Ga0209092_10005131_pt1 | contig 10661 bp, 11 predicted proteins | sample FraStrMetagenome_FD_187446 | JGI IMG/M metagenome (GOLD analysis project Ga0209092, IMG submission 187446) | Marine eukaryotic phytoplankton communities from Arctic Ocean - Fram Strait ARC3M Metagenome (SPAdes) (version 2) | ecosystem: Environmental > Aquatic > Marine > Oceanic | place: Fram... | reverse complement strand
AAAGGTAAAAAAATTAAAAATTTTTTGCAAAGCAAAGCAAATATATTTTTGTATTTTCGTTTTTAGTATCTAAAAATTTTTGTTCAAGTTCTATTTCCTGGGCTCGTAGCTATAGGGTATTTTACAGAATTTTCACAAATAAAATTGAAAGCTTAATCAGGGAATTTTTCTTAAACTAGGTATAAAACGGAAACCATCACGTTAAAGTTTTTTCTATAGTATAGAAAAACCTTACCATATTTAAATTTGTTTAATAGTGTGCTAATATATATTTAATAGGCGAGCGTAGCCAAGTGGTTAAGGCACTGGGTTGTGGTTCCAGCATTCGCGGGTTCGATTCCCGTCGTTCGCCCGAACTTTTATTATTCTGTTTCTAAAAAAACGTTTAAATATTTAGCTACCTTAATCGCATCATCTTCAATTTTATTTAATGCAATTGGTTGTTCAATTCCAGTTAAGGGTATTTCCCTATTGTCTACTAGACATAAAATAAGTTGACGTTTTGGGTTAAGACCTTCTTTTATGCGCATTTTAATCGATTTAATTTGGTTAAATGCAAATGTAAAACTAAGCTCTCTATTTTTACCCGGAAAGCCTTTGCGATAAATTTTAACGGTCTGCTCAGATCTACTATATTCGTTATAACCCGAACCGACGTTCCACCAAACGGTTAATAGTAAAAAAATTCCTAAAATTAAACCCACAGTGCCATAAAAAAGAAGTACAATGCCTTGAGGAAGAAAAGAAATTTCACTTGAGTCTGTAAATGGTAATACGCTATTTTGAAAATAGCTTGATAACCCTGTTAAAAAGAAACCAAAACCTCCTAAACTAGCCATTAAAGCTAAAAAAATATTGTCTAGGCGCCTAGAGCCTTTAAAATAAGATTTAAAATTAGAATTTTCTTCGATGTACGTCATGCAAATAAAATAAAATAAACAAAAAACAGTTTTTAAAATTAAGTATTTCTACAGATAATAAGAGTAATATTTATACTTGTATCTGTAGAAATAAAATTATACTAAATTAGTCTGATAGTCTTTAAACCAAAGTAAAGGCCTGAAGCTAGACTAAACATTAAAGTCATTAAAAGGATATAACCAATAAGAGTACTCATAGAATTCTTGTAAAAAGTTTAAATTAGAATTTAAGCTATATTAACATAGTAATATACTTCTCTTCTATATTTTTATACCTAAAATATATTAGTTTTAGAGTTATTTTTTCAATCCCTCTATTATACCACGCCATACTAACCCTATTATTTGGCCAAAAACAGATGTAAAAGTAAATCGGACACTCTTGCTAATCAAATAAAATGCTTCGTCTAAACGACCTGTTAAAAAATCTTGGGTTTCAACAAAAATAATAGTTAATAAAGGAATCCTTTTTAAGGAGGCTATTTCACGTGACCGGTTAGCATAAATTGTTTTATTATAAATACCGCTAGTCCTTAGTATAAAGATCGCATATCTATTGTTATAAAGGTCAAGAGGTCTTTTTATATAATTGTTTATCCGCAATTGCCAAATTATATTATTTTTAAAACGCTCAAAATTTCGCAAAGATAAAAATTTAGATTTATATAGAGTTTGACGAAACGCGTAAATTTGAGAAAAATTAATAATACTAAAATAAATTACACAATTACTTATCTCTAAAATTAAATTATCAATAAGTGCTTCAATAAAATCTTCTGAAGCTTGGTTATATACTGGATAATATATCAAACGAAAGAGTGGAAATTTTTTATTTAATAAAACAAAAAAAGGTACTTGAAAAAGAATTTCAGTATCGGTAAGCAGTTTTTTTGTATATAAAGAATACCTTAATGCATTTAAATTTACATTGACTTTATAACCGTACTGTTGTTTTAAAAATGTCTCACAAGTTTGTTTTATTAATAAGAGAAAAAGTTTTTTTCCCTTTTCTGAAGAAAAATTGAAAGTTGGTGATTGCGCTTGTTGCAGTAATTTATTAAAAAGTTCCTCTACTTTAAGGGTAGTTATACATAATAAATCATTTTTTACATTATCTTTTAAGAGATCAATACCTAACAAAACTTGATTGCTCTTTTTTTTACTAAATTTCGTTTTATAGAGAACTTTAGCAAAAATATTAGGTTTCATTACCTTCATACAATATATCCAAGATTAATTTTGATTACAGAGAGCTACTTTTTAAGTATTTTTCTAGTCTTTAGCTTGATTCTTTTTTGCTAATGTTAGATAAGCCTCAACCAAAAATTTTTTAATTCTTAATTTATTATGGCAACTAAATACAAAACGTTATTATAACATATTGTTTAAATTAAACGGGTTTAATAATCTAATGCATTAAAATTATTTTCATTAAAAATTAATTTCAATGCATTAGAGTGTTTATTTTAATACGCTGCTAAAGAAAGAGTATCCGGCGCATAACGCTGAATTTCAATTATAAAACCTGCTGTAAAGCTCATCCAAACAGTAATAAGAACTGGAGCTGTCGATAAGTACTTAAGTAAATTTTGGTCCATAAACCTGAATTATTAAATTAACTAAAAAGTTTAATAAGATTTAGTATTAAGGTAACCTAAATTAAAAAAAATGGTTTCCAAAATATAGTATTAACGAGGTGATACTGTTACTTCGTCACCAGGGACTAATAAGTCTCCTGATACTAATTCCTTCCAAGCAGCAAATGGCCAAAGGAAACTAGCAGACATCATGCCAATAGCAACAGGGACATTAATAATAATTTCATTCTCGTTTGGTTTATCAGTTTTCTTTGAAAACTGTAGGTAGCTTCGACCGGCCCAGCCAATCCAACCGGCAATATATAAAAAACCAATTCCAGGTATGACAAACTCACCAGCATGGCTTGGTCTTCCATCAGCAATTAAATGGGGTAAACCGTCGGCACCACATAATAGACCTTGTTTACCGTACTTATCAAATCTAGCTTTTGTTTGTTCAATTTGAACTTCTAAAGCTAAATAAGCAGGTGTACCCGGTTCATAATTACTTAATCGGGCGCTTAATTTTTTAACACTACCATCAAGCCTTTTTTTAAAGACTGCTGAATCCTTACAAGGAACTAAACCAGCCACATCAGCAGATGCAATATTAGGTGTGCCTGCAAAAAGTGCAAAGGTAGTAAATATTAAAAACCAACGTTTCATAAAATATCTAAATATTATATTTATTATTAACAAACTATCTAATTAATATTATATTAGATGGAAGATAATTATTTGGCAGACTTTTGTTAAAAGTCTTTTTGTTAAAAAAGTATTAAACATATAAATCTTTTTCTAAAAGGAATTATTAGAAGGGTATTTAGCGATTAAACATTGTAAAATAAGCACGCTAGAATATCGGGGCAGACCACATTTTAAAAAGATATTAATAAAAAATTTTTGTACAAAGCCAGGAAGTTTAAAAAAATAGGTTTAGCCTGACTATAATTTTCCTTCTTTAAATAACCTTTTTACCATATCAAAATAAACTAATTAATTAGACTGTTTTAAAATTTTTCTAAACTCCTCTTGAAAAAATAACACCGCTCTATTTGATTTCCCTCCAATAATGACAGAAGATTTGTTTTCAAAAACCCATATTTGTGAATATGAAAAAAAGCTGACATAAATAGAAACCATTAATAAAAGGAATGAAAAATAAACTACTGGTATTCCTGGGTCGGATTTAATTTGTAAACCTGTACTTGTTAAAGAGTCAATTACTTGGAGTTGGGTATTCTCATTAAGGTCTAAAATTTTTCCAGTTTGTAATTCTGTAAGTAAAGTACCTTTAGCATCGTATAAATAAATATTATCTGTTAAATTGTTAATAACAAAAGTAAAATTGGAATCTGGGCGGTCAAATAAATTCAATGAACCAAACCAAAATTTTTGCCCGTTTTTTGTAATCTTTTTTAAAGGTATTTGAAAATTTTTATCGTTGTTTAAACGAAGTTTCAAACCAAGTATATCCCAGTCTGTTTGATATAGAACTAAGTTATTAAAAATTAAGGGTTCATTCACATAAATCACTTTCCTTTTTAATTCTTTCCCATTTGCATCTAATATAGATAAATCAGAATAGAATTGGTCTGTTTTTTGATCTTTTGTGTAAGTAATCCAAAAATCATTAATTCTACAAGAAACATCTTGAGAAATGTAACTTAAATTTCCAAATTTTGTTAAGTTTTGTACGTGAAAAATTTCCCCCCTCGGAACAATTTCTTGAGAAATATAACCTTGAAAGGACCCTATCGTAGAACCGATTAATAATAGTATGATACTTCCATGAACAATTATTGGCCCAACCCTACCGAGTAGACCTGAATAGGCATAACCTTTCTTCTGTTGTCGAAAAAAATGATAACTTTTATCATTACAGTTATAAGCAAGGCTATTGGAAGACTTTAAATAAAGTTCATTCGTAATATTGAGATTCTCAAATTGTTTTTTTCTAGTAAAAAATTTCCAAATTTTAAAAGTTTTTAAAGAAGGCAATTGCGTAGTAAAGGTACATGCCAAGAGCGAACATCCAAACAATAAAAGGATTGAAAAAAACCACCAAGCATTATAAATTTTATTTAAATTTAAAGCTGCTATTATTTTCCAATTTAAAAATCCTAAAAGTGGCTTAGCTTCTGGGTAATTCTCTTGATAAAATATTAAAGGTTGATCTTGTTCTATAATAGTTCCGACGCCTATTATAAACCCTATTATGAAGAGAAGACCAATTGCAAATTGTAAGTTTGCTAAGGTTTTAAAGATTTTTTTACTTTTAATATTGGTACTAATCATTTTTTATTTAGACTTGTCAAAAACAACCTTATCGTTTACACTTACTATTAGTGAAAAACAAGCCGGGATAGCTCAGTTGGTAGAGCAGTGGATTGAAAATCCTCGTGTCTCCAGTTCAAATCTGGATCCTGGCATTTTAATTAGGTATGTCACTATTTATTATTTATTAGCCATCTAGACTTTAGATGTTAACATATTAATGGATTAATAACCTGTAGTAAAGTAAAGATAGTCTTAAAATATCTAAAAATATTTCATGTAATAACTCAGCGTTTAAAATATGACATTAATAATACTTATATTTTAAATAAACAAAGTAGCTGAGTGGATTTTATCATTTTGTGATATCTTATTTTATAAGATAAAGGAATAATAAGTATTTTATTTTGCTTGTTATGTTTTAAGGGCTCTTATTAAGGTTTTTAAAATATAAAATCCAGCAATCGTTTAGCATAACTTTAAACCAGGAGGTTTTCATGTCTCAAGCTGTAGAATCACGTACTCGAATCAAAAGTGAACGTTACGAATCAGGTGTAATCCCATATGCAAAAATGGGTTACTGGGATCCTGATTACACAATCAAGGAAACAGATATTCTAGCTCTATTCCGTTGTACTCCACAACCAGGTGTAGATCCTGTAGAAGCAGCAGCAGCACTAGCTGGTGAGTCTTCTACAGCTACATGGACAGTTGTATGGACGGATCTATTAACTGCATGTGACCTATACCGTGCAAAAGCATACCGTGTAGACCCTGTACCAAGTGCAGCAGATACTTACTTCTGTTACGTTGCTTACGATATCGATCTTTTCGAGGAAGGATCTTTAGCTAACCTAACAGCATCTATTATTGGTAACATCTTTGGTTTCAAGGCTGTTAAAGCACTTCGTCTAGAGGATATGCGTTTCCCTTACGCACTTCTTAAGACATACCAAGGTCCTGCAACAGGTGTTGTTGTAGAGCGTGAGCGTATGGATAAGTTTGGTCGTCCACTACTAGGTGCTACAGTTAAGCCTAAGCTAGGTCTTTCTGGTAAGAACTACGGTCGTGTAGTATTCGAGGGTCTTAAAGGTGGTCTTGATTTCCTTAAGGATGATGAGAACATTAACTCTCAGCCATTCATGCGTTACCGTGAGCGTTTCCTATACTCAATGGAAGGTGTTAACCACGCTGCTGCTCTTACAGGTGAAGTTAAGGGTCACTACCTAAACGCTACTGCAGCAACTATGGAAGACATGTATGAGCGTTCAGACTTCTGTGCTGAGCTAGGTTCAATCATTGTTATGATTGACCTTGTAATCGGATACACAGCTATCCAAACAATGGCTTACTGGTCTCGTAAGAACGATGTAATTTTACACCTTCACCGTGCAGGTAACTCAACATATTCTCGTCAGAAGAACCACGGTATGAACTTCCGTGTAATCTGTAAGTGGATGCGTATGGCTGGTGTAGATCACATTCACGCTGGTACTGTAGTAGGTAAGCTTGAAGGTGACCCTCTAATGATTAAAGGTTTCTACAACACTCTTCTAGACTTTAAGACTGAGGTTTCTCTACCTGAAGGTATCTTCTTCGCACAGGATTGGGCTTCTCTACGTAAGTGTGTACCAGTAGCTTCTGGTGGTATCCACTGTGGTCAGATGCACCAACTAATCAACTACCTAGGTGATGATGTAGTTCTTCAATTCGGTGGTGGTACAATTGGTCACCCTGATGGTATCCAAGCCGGTGCGACTGCGAACCGTGTAGCTCTTGAGTGTATGGTTCTAGCTCGTAACGAAGGTCGTGATTACATCGCTGAAGGTCCTCAGATTCTAAGAGACGCAGCTAAGACTTGTGGTCCTCTACAGACAGCACTAGATCTTTGGAAGGATATTACTTTCAACTATGCTTCTACAGATACTGCAGATTTCGCTGAGACTGCAACAGCAAACGTATAATCTAAGATTACGCGTTTAAAGTAAGACGATTCTAAAGGGTCATTAATATTTTAATGGCCCTACTAAAACTAAAAATCAATTTTCATTTAAGGAGTACATAATGAAACTAACTCAAGGATGTTTTTCTTTCCTTCCTGACCTAACTGATGAGCAAATCACTAAGCAGATTCAATATGCAATCGATAAGTCTTGGGCTGTATCAATTGAGTACACTGATGATCCGCACCCTCGTAACAACTACTGGGAAATGTGGGGTCTTCCTCTATTCGATGTTAAGGATCCAGCAGCGATTCTTTTCGAGATTAACATGGCTCGTAAAGCTAAGCCAAACTACTACATCAAAATCCAAGGTTTTGATAACACGCGTGGTGTAGAGAGTTGTGTTCTTTCATTTATCGTACAGCGTCCTGCATACGAGCCTGGTTTCAGACTTGTACGTCAAGAGGTTGCTGGCCGTAAGCTTGTTTACACAATTGAAGCTTATGCTCCTGCAGCTAAGCCAGAAGGTGAGCGTTACTAATTAGTAATTAGTAGAATCGCGTAAAAAAAGCTTTGCATTTTTATAAATGCAAAGCTTTTTTATTAAAAAAGTACTTTTAAACGTTTTCTTTAAATACTTGCTTTATCGAAGTTATACTTAAAGTTATTAGCTCATCTAATTGGTCTGGTGAAAGAGTCGATACATGAAAGCTTCGAATATATGAGTCAACTTTTTTACAATTAGTAAAAATAAAATATCGTTATCCTTAATAAATCTTAAATGCATTACATTCAATTATTAGTCTTCATTGCAGTAGCTTTTACTGTAAAGGTGGTGGAGCCCCGTTAATACCGGCACTAATTTGTGGAGGTATATCAGGTAGCTTCTCAGCATTTGGTGGTCAGTGTCCAGCAGAGTTGGATTCAATTGTAGCAGGTGAAGCAACAAAAGTAGGTGCACAACGAGTTGGTGAGGTCGCAATGCTATCTTCAGATCCCGGAGACTATGCCCTAGAAATGTTAGGTGACAACTTTTGTAAGGCACATGCTTACACGACTATGGGAACAGCTTTAGGTACAGCGATTGGACAAAACCAACTTTGCGTTACTGCTTGTGAAACGCTACCACAAGTAGCTATAATGAGTGGCTACGAAAGCTGTAAAGTATGCTGCCGTGAAGCCACAATTGCAGATTTTGGACGTGCAACAGAGCTACTTGTTGAAGTAATTTAAATAAAAAGATAAATAAAAAGAAAACATGAAGCAACCAATAACTAGTACTGTAATAGTCGTAACGACCGCTGTTGCGTTAGCATATAGCAGTTACCGATTAAATAAATATTGTGCGATTCTACCCGTTACCAAACTGGGGTGTAAAATATTTTGTACAGTACCACAAACTTTAGCCATGAAGATAGTCCTTAGAAACCGCGAAATACTCGCTTTTATAATAGGGCGAAAACTAGGTTATATTTAAAATAAAAAAACCTTTCCGGAATGAAAATCATTCTGGAAAGGTTTTTTTATTTACAAACTTTATTTCAAATAGAAATAAAAATAATTTTTTTATAATTAAAAATTATTTTAATAGTGTTATAATTTATTTCAAATAGAAATAAAAATAATTTTTTTATAATTAGAAAATATTTTAATAGTGTTTTATGGATAGAGAGTACAAAGATACAGAATACAAAGAAGTAGAAGTTTTAACTAATGAAGTAGATACTCCCAATATTCATACTGCCAATGTTCCAAAAAGAATAAACGTGTGTGGGTTTGAACCAGAAATGTGGAAGAAACAATATCCTGGTTTAAAAACGGATTACTTCAGTAACATTCAGGAATATTGTCAAGAAAAAAATATAGACGAAAACAAAATAAATAAAGAGGTTCTGAACTTAGCGATTGAAGTGGCTCAACAAGTCCATTCTACAGGGGTAGAAAATTGGATAAAGAAAATGGAATCACAAAAAGAACTACCTTTTATAAAATACTTTGAGGATGGGTTTGAACCAAATACAATAGGACAAGAAAATTCTGGCCTTAGTACGCCTGTTGCGGATATGGTAGAAGAATTCATTGTGGCAAGAAAAACGTTTTGGGAATTAACGGGACTATCCGTTAATTCCCAAAAGGATTTTCTAGCTTTTCTCCAATGGCTAATAATAAGAGGTTCAAAGCACAAGCGAGGGAAGGGAAGAATGGTAATTATAGTCAAATGTAGATGACCAGACGATTGATCAATATATATTGGAGGTTTTGACAATACGTCCCAAATTCGACAAATCAAAAAACTACTCAGCAAGATTTAAAAGATTTATTAAAGTTCTAAACGAGGAAGGTTATTTAATACGCGATGAGAGGCTTCAAAACTACTATCTAATCAATCCAGAATTAGTTAGCACCTCAAGCACTGCACAAGCGAAAAAACAGCGTTATGAAGCCCGAATGTCCTTATTAGACAGTCGACGCCAGCTAAAATTAGAAACAGTCGAAGGCATATTAGGTGAAAAAAGTAAAACGGAAGATTTTAAACCACTCTTACCTCTTGTTCAACATAGGGTTAATGGGATGTTAAAATTTGCGAATATTCAAACTATCGCCACTAAATGTGAATTGACGATACGAACGGAAGAAATCGTAAGTCAAAATAAAAAAACCCGCATTTTGAAAAAAGAGGTTCACGGATTTCATTTCAAGGACGAACAAAAAATAACCGAGTCGATAAATATCGAAGAACTGAAACGGGAAATTTTGAGCACACCACGACTAAACAAAAAAACTAAGGAGATAGTTAACAATTATGGGGTGGCGGAAATTTCACACTTAATTCAATTATCAAAAAGTGGACAAAAAACAACTTTACATAACGAACTAAATCAAATAGGTCTCGGGAGAAAATTAAAAGTTCGAGTGGCAGATCTAATTAGTAATTATTAATAAGGTAGGAAGATAAGAGTATTGACTAAGAGTATTAATAATTAGTAATACTTCCTAAGAAGAATTAACTAGTAAAAGCATTAAATTGGTCAAAACTTGAACCCTTGCAACTCCGTTATGGATTCTTGGAATGTGTTTACCTATTTTTTAATCAAATAAATTAACTAAAAAAACAACAAATTGAAGTATTGATTCAAAATAATTTTGAACTTTTAGCTCAAGAATACAAAAATAATCCAATTGTTGTTAACCAGTTATATATATTCAACGATTACATTAACATCCACTAGGCAACATCAATGGGCAGTAACAGAATAATTGTCAGACTAAAACGTTTATAAATAAAAGAAAAGGCTTCATAAAAGGTCGATAACTAAACTTGCTTAATGTTTTTAATTTCAAACATTAGTAATGTATATAAACGGAATTAGCATTATCTTTGATATTAGTATTTTTACATAAGAACTTAGACATTGTGTTATTTTCCCAAAAGGCCCCCCTTTTAGTATCGTCACCGCTGTAACCTTTCACTATCGAGTTCGAAAAGGATCGATGTGGATCCATTACGCTATAAAACGTCTAAGTCTAGTAAATTGAAAGTTTGAAATTGGAAAAGTCAAGCATTCGGTCTATTAGTATATCTCGGCTGAATACATTACTGCACTTACACCTGATACCTATCAAACGACTAGTCTCGTCGTGACCTTAACCATTCTAATGATGGTAAGAGTACTCATCTTGAGGTTGGCTTCCCACTTAGATGCTTTCAGCGGTTATCCTTACCATACATGGCTACCCAGCGTTTACTGTTGGCACAATAACTGGTACACCAGAGGTATGTCTCTCCCGGTCCTCTCGTACTAAGAAGAGATCCTCTCAATACTCTAACGCCTACACCGGATATGGACCGAACTGTCTCACGACGTTCTGAACCCAGCTCGCGTGCCGCTTTCATGGGCGAACAGCCCAACCCTTGGGACGTACTACCGCCCCAGGATGCGACG
>Ga0209092_10005129_pt1 | contig 10663 bp, 11 predicted proteins | sample FraStrMetagenome_FD_187446 | JGI IMG/M metagenome (GOLD analysis project Ga0209092, IMG submission 187446) | Marine eukaryotic phytoplankton communities from Arctic Ocean - Fram Strait ARC3M Metagenome (SPAdes) (version 2) | ecosystem: Environmental > Aquatic > Marine > Oceanic | place: Fram... | reverse complement strand
CTCACAGCGGAATTATAGCCAAAACACATAGTATTTCTTTTCGTGTGCTTTCGATTGATGCCAAAGTTGAGCCATTTCTCCGCAAGAATTTTCCTACGCTCTTCTTTTTCCAACTCCTCGGCAGTGTCTGCGGTGGAGTTACAATCAAGAATAGCCCGCAAATTTCCCACCGTGAGTTCTGCTACTTTTTGGTACACATCTTGCGGACTCTCACTCGGCACTAAATTGACCAACGCCCCGTCTTTACTGTTTTTAGACGCGGCTGAGTAGTGCTGCACTCCGCTGTTTGTTCCGTCGAGAGCCGTGGGAATACCACAAAGATACGCTTGCCCATCCTCAAGGAAAGTTGCGTAAGCATCACAGGCTGCAAGAAACTGAAAAGGCTTATCGGCTTTAGACCAAAAATCAAACGTGCCTTCGATGTCGCCAGCAACTTCAAGAATTTTGTCCTTGTTTGCTTGGAACCAAAGCTCTCTATCGACGAATGGCTTGTTACTGACTTTTTCAAAATCGTAGACATTGGCGGCGTGTATCATTAGCCACTTTAGACCTTCAGCGTCGATGGCTTTACCTCTCGCGAGGAGAAATAGAGCTTTAATATGGTCATCTCTGTGGTAGCTGAAACTGCTGACGGGGTACACTCGGCCTCTTGTATCCATGTTCCAACCCAGATAAAACTGATCGTAATCCGTCAACTCAAAGGCGCAAGTAAGGTCTTGCTCCATCAAAGACTGAGCGGACTTTATGCCGAGGTTCCTGTCCTTTATTGATCGAATTTTTTCCGCAGCGGCACTTTTTTGTACTTTTGAAAGCGCACCAAATTCTTCTGGGCTTAACTTACTAGATTCCTGAAGTAATGAAGATTTTGGGAATTTTCCAAAGTCACAACCCTTTGCCCAAGCCCAGCTAAGTGCATTCAAAACGAAGACGTTAATTTTAAGTGGTGTCTTCTGGAGTAAATTAAGTGAAGTAAGGAAATCAGGTAGCTGCTGCTCACTGTCACCTAGATTTTTAAGCACTCCAGTACCTGCTTCTTTCGATGATCTAATCAGATGCTCTAATGCCGAATTCTGCTCGTCACTGCCGTTCCGCACAAGAGGCACTAGACTTGCTAAAGTCTGGTCTAAGTAGCAGCCTGTAGTGGTGTTTTCCCAGCAACGTGGAGGGACAATCATCGGCGCTAACATAGGCTCTTGCCACTCCTCCCATGCCTCACCCTTTTTAATTGCCAAATGTGCATCGTCAGTCAGAGTTATGCGTTCTTCAGTTTTTGATTTTTTACTACGGACTACCGTGGTAAAAACATTTGAATTCTCTAAAACAATGTTAAGAAGAGGTACAGACACTTTTTTGCATCGGACGACATCCCATTTTGCAATTTTACTGAAGTCTAAGTACTCAATTTTGGCCTTCAGTTTTGCTTTGCGCTGCCAATTAGTCCCTGCCTTTTTCATGGCAGCGGCTTCCATACTTTTGAAAACCTCGCCTTCAGACATTTTCTCGCCATCTTTACTGACTTTGCTTGGCACAGAAGAGTTGCGGCGGTCGTGCGCTTCCTTTTCAATTTCTATGAGCCGCCCTATTTGCAAAGCCGCTGCTGTGCGCGTCCAGCCTTTTGTGGTCGCTTGGTAACATGAACTTAAAACAATGTAACTTAAAAGATCAAAAGAGATTCCACGGATGTCCCTTAGCCAAGCGAGACTCTTGTGTCCAACTTTCTGCTCGGCTATCTCAATGTCAGCCTCTATCAACCTAGAAATTTTTGGGTGGGCTGCTGAAATAATTGACAGCGGCTGATTCTGCGCCAACAACAGGCCACTTTTTCTTGCTTCTTTGGTACGCTGGAAGTGACGCTCGATGCCTCGCTGGCGCATGGACTCTTCACGTACTGTTTCCTTGCTATGTAAATCTGAATCGTAACGCATAAAAAAAATCCCCTTATCTGCCTAACTGTAAAACGGCATTTCTGTATCTCTATAAGGTGGACTTCACTATCTACCAAGGATACTTTTGGACATCAGATAGAAAAGATACCATATACCATTTTTTAAAAGCAATAATAATAACCTTGAAAAAACACAACATTTATTAAACTACGACTGGCGTACTGTAGATTAAGTTTTTATTACTCGCGAGTACGCCAGTGAGTATCGATACTGCCTCTAAGCTATCGTCATTGCGGCCATTTTTTCATCGCGGTCACCATGTACATATGACTTTGTAGTCTGGACGCTGCGGTGTCCAAGGATTTCAGAAAGAACCGCTAGGTTCATGTTTACCGGCTTGTTAGCCATCGTTGATGCAAAAGTGTGGCGGCTAACATGGAAAACAAACTCAGGGTCGATCTTACAAACTGCTCGGCGGCACTCGCGCCACGCTTCGTAAAAAACGTGAGTTTTGTAATGATCCAGGGGCTTGTTATTGAGAGCTTTGAGGGCTTTTTGTGCGCGGGGCGGCAACGGCACCTCTCTTACGCCACTGTTTTTTGTTGCATTCAAAACCACATAATTACCTCCGACACTTAGCTTGCCAAAGGTCTTGTAGTCGGACGGTAGACTGTCCTTTGTCTGGTTAATTCCGAGTATCTCAGCTTTTCGCATTCCAGTTGTCAGTGCAATCTCTAAATATTGCCCCATCCACGGCCACTTTGACTTTTTAAAGAACTCCAGACACGCCACTTGCTCCTCTTTAGAAAACACTCTTTTGCGACTAGAGTTTGTCGGCAGCTTCTCCACAAACGGCTTTTTGTCGATGATGTCCATCTTTGTTGCAATGTTGAAGACTTTGCCAAAGCAACTAATGTAGTTGTTAGCGGTAGATGCTGAGAGGCCGTAAGCACCTGACTTGGTGTTGTAATCTGAGTATTGTAGATAGTCTCGAAAAGCGTAGAGATGGAGAGATGTGTAGTCTCTGAGAGGGCGTTCACCGAAATCTGCGAACTTGGCGAACTTCTTCATTTTATTAAATGATTCTTTGCAATGGTCAGCGCCTGTCCAAAGGCGCGTGTGGTTGTCTTCGACGAACCGAAGAATCGGAAGTGATGCGTAATCCTTTGTCGCGTTTTCTATACCTTTGTATGCAAACAGATCGCTTATAAATGACATAACTATCTTCCTTTTAATAGTCTAATTTAAGACCCTCGCGCCAAAAATTGACGAAAGAATCCATACGAACTAAAAAAAGAAGGAGTTTTTCGGACGCTACCTAAGCGGCATCTAAATTTGCAATCCACCGACATGAAAAACCGGAGTTGCAGTCCGCTGCATGACCACTCTGCCACCGCGCCTTATTAAGTAGACACTTTAGCACAGACTTTAGGTCTGCTGCGGTATCCTTCTTTTCCTAAGTTGTCGCGATAATAATGACTTAAAGTGCGTTTTGCAAATTTTTTGAGGGCGAAAGATGGCTGTGTGTTCCGACAGATCGGACTAGGGGATTTTTTAGGAGGGAATGTGAAGAGAACCTTCAAAGAAAAAAGCGACTCCGTTAAGAGCCGCCAGAGGAAAAACTATTTGCGCCATGCGCTGAGAGACTTCAGCCCAAAGGATGCTGCTATTGCGGCAGACAGCCACGCTTTGTACATATCGGGCATCGCTTTAAGACAGATAAAGCCGTCTTCTATGTATGGCCGAGCGTCGGGAATAAAAGCGCCAATCAATGGAATCGACAGCAGAGCAATAAACCACTCATCACGCAATGAGTTAGCACTTGCATCTGCCTGTCGCTCATCCCAGGATGCATCATTAGCAATCTGGGTGATCTTCCGCTCATGTACAGCGGCCTTTTCTTCGGCTTTATTTTTTAGGTGAGAAGTAGCTAAATTAACAACACCACCGATCAATAGATTCCACATAGATTTTCTCCTATGCTTCGGCGCAACCTCGGATCATGTTGGACACCTCAATTGCTCGGTTGCCCACTTGAATTGCGTAATTTGAATCCAGCAACTCGTCAGCGGCAGCAATCCAGTATCCACCTTGAAGATACTTTAGCGTCCTTTTGAATTGCAGTAGCTTAGAGATGCCCATGTTGAAACAAAGGTTGATAAGAGCTTCTTGAACCGGCACGGGGTATTTAGAAAATCCTTTGATGCTGCCGCCGCAGTCCAAAATGGCACTTGCTATGTCATCCATCAATATCCTGTCAATCGCGAGATCGGACAATGGGTTTGTCTGTAAATTATGACCAACGCCGATAGTTGGATAGCCAGAACTGCACGTATACAGAGTTTTCTTAACACCCTCATGCCGTCTTAGGGTGTTTCTGAGGCGCTCTAAGTCGATCATTGTGTGGATACTCTAGTCGAGCGTATCAGTTGAAGCACAAGTTTGACATCGTCGGACACCTCATCGACGTTCTCGTCAATCTGGCTAATCTCGTTAGACATGACGCTCACTTGCTTGTCGAGTTCGCGCAATCGCTCAGAGTTCTTTTCGACTTGAGTTTGAGTCTCAGTTAGGTCGTCATTAGTCGTCTGAGCTTCGACGCTCAAGGTCGTGTAGCTGACAATGAGGCCGCAGAACATAGCGATGGCTGGGAGTGCCGAGAGGATTTGCGTGGGCGATAGTGACATTTTTGTTTGCTCCATTAATCAGTTGCTAACTCAGGGCGCGTGGTGGGAAACTTGTCAGATTCGGGCCATGATCGAAGTGCGGATCTATACAGCAAGATGTTAGCGCGATTCGGCCAGTCACTTGTCTGTGCGACCTTGTCGGTGTTTTCTAATTCAGTATCTCGCCAGTTCCGACTTGCACTCGCCACTTCCGCAGCAATCTCAGCATCGGTCGGTGGGCCGCTGTACTGCGACGTTATGGTAAAACCACCAGCATCTTCAACAATGATATCTCCGGCAACCGGATCTTGATTTGGGTTTGTTATATTAATCATAATTATCCTCTCTTACCGAGTCTGAAAAAGCAGTAATTTGTAACATTCGTAGTTGTGGGCGAGACACATTTAAATACCATCGAGTCTTTAAAATCCAAATATGGAACTCCAGTCATATATTCAAAGTTTATTACCGAATAATATCCAGCAGTTCCTTGAGTCATCGAGCGAGTGTTTTGGTAATACCAGCGAACGCCGTCAATCCAGAGTTCCCATCCCGCTGTATAACTATTGCTATGTCCATTTGCAAAAACAAACCGATCAAGCAGACGACCGCGCCCCGAAATACTTACAAGATCGGTGGTTACGTTAGCAGGACAAACTGCCGTATAACGATGCGGAAAGATATAATAATTGAACCGAGCATCAGCCCAAACAGTGCCACCCGTACCTTTATAAGTACCCCAACCTGTTGTACCCGCCGTATTACCCGCTGGGCCATTCCAATAGTTAGCAGTACTACCCATTGACGTAGCTATACCAAGCTGGTTGGGCTGTGTGGCTAGGTATCCGGTGTTGTCGCCGCCGTTGGACACCGCTCCGGTTGATTTAATTTCAACTTCGCCCAGCACTGAACCTTCAATGTCTTGCAAATAGTACTGACCGTTTTTCTGCACGTATGTCCCTGCTGGCAGTGCCGTTGTCGATTGAAGTCCATCGAACAGCGCAATAGATGCAGTTGTAGAACCGGCATCGGCATTTGTAATTGCAACACCCACAATTTCTTTAGAAAGCGTGTTGGCCTTAAAAAATGCACTCTCGTATTTTTGGTAGTTAAAATCGTTGTAATCGTCATGGTCAATAATCGCTAAACTTCTAGTATTACCGATCATCAAACCGCCGGAGTGTTTGCCGACATCACCCAATCCAGCCGTTGTCCGCGCAAAATTTAGAGTACCTGTCAGGCAATTAATGCTGTAAACATTCATGCGATCATTTGTTGCTGCGGTAGTCCCATGGCTGTGCTGAATGATTAAATCACTTTCTTTACCAGCAACAGTGTAGGCATGGTGGTGGTACCACATCGAACTACTTCCCGCATCCTGAATATTCAGACCAGTGGGCAAAGTCATATCGATTCTATTGCCCACTTGCGTCAGCGTGGTGTTGCCATCCCAACTGAATTTTTGAAAGCTCCAAACATTTGCTGACTCGGCAAAGATAGCGGCATAAATGCCAGCCGACACGTTTACGACGCGAAACAATAGATTTGTCTGCGCGTTTGTGAAGTTTGAGAGCGTGAACGCAGTAGAGACGGTGGTCGTTGTCACCGATCCGTCTGCCGCAAAAACGTGCTTCTTCACGAGCTTGCTATTGTTTGCGTAAACTGGAGCTTCAAAACTGATAAAAGTTCGAGTGTCGTGATCATGCAAAAGCAGATCAGTAAGGCTGTGATTCCAGTCAGGATAAGCGCCATTGTATGCGCCGGTTATACTGGGAGTTTGCGGATTGGCCGTGTTATACAGAGTACTGATAATTGTTAAACGCCCTTTATAATAGTTCGCGCCAGTGACTTCGTCCCAACTATTTACAAGTACGCCGTTCGCGAGGATACCAACACTCCCGCCGCCGCCAGTATGGCCCATACTTTGGGAGCCTCTTTGGGCGCGGTGCTCGTTTGGCGCTTTAACTACGGTCATCACTTTTGTTGAGCGATTCATTTTAATTATGTGTTGATGGATGTAATGATAATTGTTATTTTTAGCCCAAATTACGTCAGCAGCAACGTGGATAAAATCCGCGTCTTTGTAAATTTCTTTGAAAATACAGCCTTGATCATAATAAAAATTAGTAATAGGAGTCGGCCTAGTAATAAGATGTTTGAAAGTCATATGATCTTCGTCGTTGCTCATCACGAATGAACGGAAGCAGTAATCATTAGCAGCATTCGCATTCTGATAATACCGAAAGAAAAGTTGGATATACGTGCCGTCAGACAGCACAATGCCGCGTGGATTATTGCTATATGGTACATATTGGCCATGAGTTGCATCAGATTGCATATTCAAGCCGTCATTAGCCACACTGCTCCGGTCAGTGCTGGAATTAACTGTGTACTGGCCTTTTACCATCGCTGCTTTGCTGCTTTTTACGAACTCGCCGTTGTCTGCAAGGCGAACACCATCGCCAGCAGTCAGATCTTGCATCGTCGTTCCGACTATAGGTGTAGCGGTAGACGCGGTACTTGGAACAGCCCCGAAAAATTGCGTTAAATTAGACATTTGTTACTCCTGATTAAATTCGGTTTAAAATATTCGCCAACCTTGAGCCGCGTTGGTATAAAAGCAACGTAAAGTCGTGTTTGCGCGATCAATCGTCAGGTTCTCTGCCAACCCCATTATTTTCTGACTGCCATTGGGCGAGAGAACTGTGTCGGTAAAATCGCCCACCGCGATGTACACCTGAGTCGCTCCGTCCGTTCCGGCTGGCAGCGTTAGAGTTTTCGTGGCCGCAGTGACTATGCAGAATTCCGAGGCGGCAAGAGTCTTGCTAACAGCAGTCGTGGTGACTGTCGGGTACGCCAAGGCGTTCAGAGCAGTTGTTGCGGTCGTCTGGGCTGCTGTCACAGCGGCAACGCTTGTCGTTTGCTGACTCGCAACAGCGGCAACTGATGTTGTGCCTTGCGCGATTACACCCGAAACCGTGCTGCTCGGTGTCATTGCTTCTATAGCCTTTCCTATAAAGACAAGATCTTTCGGATCTGTACTGCTTGCAGCCAGTGATCTGGCTTTAAGATCAACCGCAGTCACTAAAGTTGTAAAATCAAAACTCATTTCATATCACTCCCAATTCTAGTATTACTTCATCTTCTAGGCTCACGATGCGAGCTAGATCAGCGGCACCAAGCACAACGCTCAGACCAAGATTTGCTTTTGCAGTTGCAATATCGGCAACGTCAGACAAGTTGTTTGCGGGAGCCAATGCGGCATCAGCCTTGGTTCCCTGCGCGGCTGTAGCGTAATCACTGGCGGCTGTAGTAGCCGCAGTTCCCAGCCCCAGATTCGTCCGCGCAGACGGCGTAGAAGCTAGATCACTCAGGTTACTTGTTGCAACGAGAGTCCCGCTAAGAGATGCGTATGCGGCAAGCCAGTTCGACCCATCGAACACTTTCATCACGTTGCCAGACGTATCGAAATACAACGCGCCGTTCGCTAGAGCATCGCCGTCGTTATCAACAGTCGGCGAAGAATTTTTCTGTCCAAGGTAGCGATCGTCGAATGAATCTAGCGCAGCCAGTGCAGCGTCTTTAGCTGCCACTGAAGCGACTTTTGATGTCTCGCTTGCCGCTGCACTAGTGGACGCTTCAGACGCTTTTGTCGCCGCAGTAGACGCGCTATTGGAGGCGTTGGACGCGCTAGTAGAGGCGTTGGACGCAGACGTTGAGGCTTCGCCAGCTTTTGTGAGCGAAATATCTCGCGCTGACTCGCTTGAGCCTTGAGCGGCAACTGAAGCAACGCGAGACGCTTCACTCGCTGTCGCGCTCGTGGACGATTCTGCGGCTTTTGTGGTCGCTATAGAGGCGCTAGATGCCGCACTAGACTGGCTCGACGCGGCTGCGGCACTCGCAGTTTCACTTGCAGTTTTTGCGGTGACTGATGCTTGACGGCTGGACTCACTAGTGACCGCACTAGATGCACTTTCTGCCGCTTTACTTGTCGCGGTGGTTGCGCTTGCGGCTGCACTGGTAACTGACGATCCAATATTCGACAGGCTAGTTGCCGCAGCCGCAGCACTTGTAGATGCTTCGGCGGCTTTAGTTGCTGATGTTGATGCGCTGTTGACTGATGTGTCCTTTGCTGCTACCGAAGCATTCTTTGCGGCCTCGGCTAAGGCGGCATTGGTGGCTGCATCTGTGGCAGAGCTTGCTGCGCTATTGACGGAGCCTTCAATGGCGTTAATGACGGCAACACTTACACCTGTGTCACTATAAAAACTAGTGTTAGCCATATTTTTTACTCCACATGATATTGATATGCAGGGCGAATACTCTGTATCGTCCCGCTTGTTTCCGCTTCGTCCGCTTGGAGTTGGATCTCATACATAAAAGCTTGGTATTTTTCTGCAAACAGCCCTGCCCTCTCGTCGAGGTAGTAGTCAGACGCATACGTCAGTGCTGAATAAATAATTAGATCACTGCCAATTTTAGCGAGAGTGTTCTCATCTGAATCTAAACTCATAGTGGGAAATTGAGCATAGTAATTTATGTACACAGTACCGCTGGTGGGTATGGGGTGCAGTAGGAAATCGCCGCCCTCCCTGGAAAAATACAAAGGGCTACCAGTTCTTACGTCGTCCTTTAAACGCTGCATTCGGTTCATTGGCATCCGCGTCAGCATCATGTTGTCGTAATAAAAATCAATGATCTCAAGAAAATCATTTGGAACGGTTAATTTGCTCGTAGACGCAGAAATTGGGTACTGAGCTTGCTTTTCCATGATTGGGATTCGTAGGCTCCTCTGAATTCTTGAGATGCCCTGATCAATGAAAGTATTTGCTAATGCGTCAGTTATGTCCGAGCGATTTAACAAACTCTTGAAATGACTTCTTAGTGCGCCTAAATTCATGTGCTACACCTGTTTTTTAGTGGTTATGAACGCTGTCAAATCGTGCGCTCGTAGGCGTTTAAGTATTTCTTTTGGGCTTTCTTTCATCATGTCAAAGCCCTCTCTCAGCCACTGCTCATGTACAGCGACAGGTACACTAGCGACTCTTTGAAACTCACCTTCGCGGTGATTCATTGAGTCTTCCCGCTCTCTCTTTAGATTGTCCAAAAACTTTGGATCAATCCATTGGCTGTGCCGTCGGGTAACTAGCCCAGACTCGTCAATAGCAATATCCTGAGTCTCGACGGTATGGAATGGGGTGTCATTTGATGACATAAAATTCTCCTTGGTAGCAATAGAAAAAGAAGCGGGACAGACAGAGGAGGCAAGGAGAGAAACCCTCTCCCACCTGCCCCGCCTCTAATTCAGTTCAAAGGCTTATGACAAGCCAGTTATCATGCCGCTGTCGCCAAAGTTTGAATGCTTTAGGCTGTACTCCCCCACGACAAAATGCTTATCGCTGTCTCCAGATTTACTAAGGAGAGTGCGGCTGAAGGGTCGAAGTGTTGCAGACTTGAACATCGAAGGATCGATTAAGAACGCGTGTGTGGTTAGCTGATGGCGATTAAGAACCACCTTATAGCTACCAAAAGCGGTCACGAGCACATCTATGGTGTTGACAAGTGTAGACTTATCTGCTAAGTCGCGCTGTCGGTTGGATGATGCGGCAAATCCAGCGATTAGAGTGGAATCGGCTGGCTTAATCATCAGAGTGTCAGGCTCTGAACCGTTTGTGTAACAAGTCTGTCCAAGGGTCAGAAGTTTTGCTTCTGTCAGCGGATCAGTTGCGTTAGTACCCGCCTGAAGCGTAGTTGAGATTTGTGCGGTGGCACTTGCCATCTTCCTTGCGGCTGATTCACTACCTGTTACTGCTGCTTGAGCTACGCCTACCATTGCTCGTTCTAAGTCTCTCTTAATTTCTTTAAGAGCTTTAGACATTTGGTCATTTGTGTTCGCTACAGTTCGTTAGGCTGTAACCGGCTAAAGCCAGCTTATGCTTTCACATAAGATCAGACTATGTCATCACTTCATAGAAGTGCCATGCGCTTCCACCCACTTGGGTGTACTCCCTCTCAGGATAGTCGTTGCACCTTCCCCTTTAGGGGGGCTTGGCTCAAAGTTACCATATCTTTCGACTTAGGCTTCCTCTGAATTCACACGGTTTATACTAC
>Ga0209092_10005128_pt1 | contig 10666 bp, 7 predicted proteins | sample FraStrMetagenome_FD_187446 | JGI IMG/M metagenome (GOLD analysis project Ga0209092, IMG submission 187446) | Marine eukaryotic phytoplankton communities from Arctic Ocean - Fram Strait ARC3M Metagenome (SPAdes) (version 2) | ecosystem: Environmental > Aquatic > Marine > Oceanic | place: Fram... | reverse complement strand
AGTTGGAGAGTCCGATGGAGAATCCGAGAAATTGTTCGTTGGTTCAGATGATGCCGTGAAAGACGGGAAAGAACTTGGAATTTCAGATGTTTCAATTTCGGTAGTGGAGGAATCAGTCGATTCAGTAGATGCTATGGGAGTAGGAGAATCAGTTGATGCAGTTGTTACCATTGATGTGGGTGAGCCAGTCGATGTAGATTTTACAATCGAAGTAGGTGACTCGGTCGGAATCGATGAAATAATTATGCTAGGTTGTTTACTGATAGAAGATCTAATCATGTGAAAATCACTACTTGTCATATCTACACCGTCCTCTTCCATTCCCGAAAAAGTTGAGTCCGTAAAAGAGGTATCGCTTGTGAACCGTTTTGGGATCTCTCCTATGGCTTCTACTCTAGTTTCAAAATTATGAGTTTCTTGACTTGCATTTTCTTCTGCGATGGTTCCCATAGACTCAGTTATCTCAGCAACAATATCGTTGTCAATATTGAGCGTCACGGTATCGGTTTGAAGTGAGTTCGCTTGACTAAAGCAAGCAATCAAATTGAATGCAATGAAAATTGGTCTCTGCATTGTTTCAAGATTCGTTTATGGTAATCTCTTTTAGTCACGCCGATATTTGTTAATTTCCAGGCCGAATGCGAAATAATGAGCTTGAGCATACAACTGAACAAAAATTTTACAACTAGAAAAATATATTGTTGTTTGTTTTGGCACATAGTAACAGTTACAACCTTTGGATATGAGGTATAAGTTCTCATGACTGTTGTTACTAATTTTAAAAAAAGTAATCGTTCACAATTTATTACTTTTAGTCATAACATGCACGAGATTTTCTAACGAATAGCTTGTTGAAAACGAAGATTCAGCAAATGTAACGGTGAATCTTGTAATAGTGAGCAAAAAATTTTGCAACAAGTTTTTTCTTAACGATTTAGTCACAAAATTTGAAAATCATGTCTTTTTCTTAATAAGCAAAAGATCTCAAGTAATTCCTAAATCAATTAATTTATTTAGAAAAAGTCCTTATTCATTTAATACATGTAAGATTCTGTACGAACATTATGTAGTGTTAATGGGAGGTAGGGAAATGATTTTGAGATGAGAATAATTTTCATTTTATCGGCTGTTGGCACTACTTATTTTTAGGTTAGTTTACTGCTATGTGAATGTAGAGAGACATAGAGGATCAATTTTTAGTGATGAAGGGTATCTTTTCAAATTTTTATGCAGCATAATGAATATAGATACCATTTTTTGAGTCACAAAAGTAAAAAGGGTTCAATTGATATAAAAAACCAGATTGTAAATACTTCACACAAAATTATTGATAGTGTAATAAAGTTTGTAATAGAAAAGTGAGAAATCTGTTGAAGCTTGCATTTAACAACATCTAAAAATTGATATTCTTCTTCAAAATATTGACAAAATTGTTCAGTGGCCTGTTAGAAGAGCCACGTAGCGCATTATTTCCCGACGTATGAGTATTCACGATACGACGATGATTCTTTTCTGCTGGAATCAATGTGCCTGAACAAGCTTCCCTAGGCAGTTCCGCGGTATCATTAGTTGCCTCGTCTGTGATTGTCGTAACATCCAAAGCAGGATTGGGCTGTAAACTTTCAAGTGAAGTCACAATGTTTTCATCTGGCTTTTGACTGCATTTATTTCCTTCACGAAATGTGAGAAAGTCCTCGCAAAAAGCATCAGGCATTGCAGCCTCAGAATCATTTTCACAATTATCTAGCACATCCTGCAAGAAATTTTCATCCCATCCACTAAAATAATCAGCATGATAATTTCCGGTACCATCAGAAAATTGGTGATGACCTCCATCATAGGGTGCAATACGGAAGAAGAATTGGATTTCTGGTATTTTGATTGGATGCGAAGCTGGACAATCTTTTGGATTCAGATTGAATAGAGGATGTTTAGATTCGGATTTGGCTACCCATGAAAATGGAGTATAGAGAAATATGTATTTGGAAAACATTTTTTGACTTACCGGAACCGAATTCACCTCCATCAATATCATAAGAGACATGACTTCTGTGATCATCACTATCAATATTTTCACCATCCCAGCATGTAGGGAATGCCATACTCACCTCCAATTCAGCACATGCAGTAGTAGGAAAAAAATCGTTGTTTGTAGAACAATCATCTTTTTCGCAAGGACTTGGATCAACGCATTCTGCAAATGCTCTTGTATTGTCGTCATCAAAACCAGCAATCATTTTAAAACCATTCGGGAAGGCTTTTGCTTTTCCAGTTTCCCAGATGTAATAGGCTGATGCAAAATAAATGTCATCCTTTTGGAATATTCCAGAACTGGACTCATAATTGTATACAGTTGGATGCCAATATAGGCTCTTATTTTCTTTTACATTTCCGGAATTAGCAGTTGTGGCTCTTAAGTCTTCATAGGATGTTTCAGGGCGTATAGAGGCTGCGCCGTAGAATGTATGTACATGATCACTCAAACAAGTTGGATTAATGATTGGGTCAGATCGAACGTCTCCTAAAGGCAAAAAGTCCATTTCGCTGATGTGCTTGAAGCAAGACGGAATGAATACAGGCACAAAGCCAAGGAAAGAATATTTGGGAAAAACTTTTGAAAGGATGAAGGGGTCATTTTTCTTTCGACTCTTTGTTTGAAGAAATGTTTTCCGAATGTTGTTGTGTTCGAATAATGAGAATAACGTAAATTTAATAATATTGATTGGAGACTTATTTCTACGCATGATTTTTACTAATCTTGCGTGGGACTCTACCCGTGTTCAGTTACTAAGCAGGTAAAAGCAACACAAACACAGTGATGAAAAGGCCTAAATTCGAAAAAGAAATGACACGATCTCGAGGCAAAAACCAGAGGTTTTTATATCGTCTACGTACATGATTATACACGGATTAATGCGTTAGCGAGAATGAGATTGGTTTTAATAACCATTAGTTTTAGATTAGATCTAATCCGATTGTACGATTTGAGGTTGACTAGGTTCTTGCAAGAATTTATAGCCTTCGTTAAGCTCAAATAGCGTGATTGGTTTTTTGGTCTTCTGTTACGCTCACACCACGTTCACTCATCATGTCTAATGACGATAAGAAACCGTCTTTTTCTTCTCCCCTGGCCAAGTTTCAATCGTTCGCGGCCAAAAATGCGAATTTACTTTCTACATTTAACCGTGTGCAATCTCCGTCGGCTTTCTCGTTTGCTTCTCGGGCTCCGCCGGCGGCTGCTCCCAAACCTTTGAATTTTGACTCAAAGCGTGTTTCTGGTGACAATGAACGGAGCGTTTCAGGTAAGTCCGGGGGGGTTGACACTGTGTGTGTTTTTGTTAGGGAGGATATGGAAAATGTTTGCCTTGGTGCTATCGGTTCTTCAGGGGAAAAATTTTGTACAATGTCTTGCATCGAGGGTTCTAATTCGTGCGGTATCAAGTCCCATTCAATCAAAGTTGCAATTCAGCCACGCGGCATCTTTATCAACGTACCGGAAAAGGGTAGAAGTAAGAATTCTGCATTTTGCGAACCTTTCATCGAAATTGACAGAATCGGGGATAAACTCAAGTTACTCCAAAGAATGGAATTTTCGGTCAAAACTTGGAATAGGATCTTTGCCGGTTTTCAGAATTTGGAAGATGTTACGGAAGAATCTTTTGACGCTTTGTGCAAGCAGTCTTCTTTTGAACCTCAAGTTCCTTTCACTGCCATGAAAAAACGAAGGGCAGATGCAGAAGCTTCACCGGATTTAAAGAACTTAAATGTCAAAGACAATTTGCCTGCTGATAATATAAAAGGAAAATTTTCGTCTTTTACCGATGATCAAGATCAAGCATTCAAAGAAGCCTGGAAACAACTTTTGCAATGCGTATCTTCTCTTCAATCAGATCTTCCGCTTCTAAAAACCAGGCTTAAGCGAACTAAATTAGACTTGGAAATAGCAGTCGATGGGGTTGAAAGCTCAGTCGAACTTTTGTCTACTGACATTGGGCAAGATCCCGGCATCGATCAAGGAGCACCGGTAACTTCAGTTTGGAGCGGCATCCAATTGGCAATTAATTCTGCGAAGGAAGCTCATTCTTTACTCCAACATCAACAATCTGTTCTTGATAAAGCTTCAGAGAGGTCCCGGTTACATGAACGAGAAACATTTTCTTCTGTGTCCTCTCTTCGATCTGAAGTCAATACAGTTTCGAACAATGTCAAAAATCTAGTAAATGATTTGGAACATGGAGTTGCACCTTCTTTGGAACGCCTGATAGAAGGATACAAAATTGGAGCTGGTAACACTCAATTACCGTTAGGATATATTTTAGAAAGAATCAGAGCATTGGAAGCTCAGTCTTCAAATGGAAATTCTTCCAGCCCCAGTTTCAGCACACAACAACCCTCAATCAGTGCACCACCTGCGATATTGGAATCGTTCAGCAAGTTAGTTTCTGAAGTCAAGTTGTTACATGATCGGTATGCAACTGTAGATGATAAACTTCACTCAGAGTCAGTTCAAATAGATGATTTCGTCTTCGGTTCCCGGCGTGATACTGAGAAATGGGTCCGTGAACATGTCCCTGGCCATGATCCAGATGGTTTTCATGACATCATGACCATCCTGATGTTAGTGACTGAACCACACATCACCTTCAAAGATGGAATGGATGAGGCCTACCTTTCCTCTAAAGTAGGATTTAATTCGAGTAGCAGTGCCAGAAATGCTCACTCCTTTCGTTGCGAATTACCAGATATATTTGGAAGGATGATTGCTGGTTCTGATAAAGGCTTTCCTTTGCCGGCGTTGAAAACACAGAAGATCTGGAATCCAAATGACGGCGTTTCAGGTGTCAGACGATCGACATCTCAGAGTCTGCGGTTTCAAGTTGAAAATATAAAGCTCATGCTTACTCATTTTTATGGAACAAGCAAAGCTTACCATCTATCATTCACTTTGTTATCCAAATCTCATTCCTTCTGGATCGCGCTATCGAATTGGATTGATGAGTTTCATCTGAAGCTCACTATAGTATCGTGTTGTTCCGTTGATGAGGCTTGGTTGCTTGTGGCTTCTTGTGTGCGAGGTATTTTTCGCGAGCTACGACGAGTTAGAATTGTGGCTCAAGAAGCAGAAAAGTTGCCTGATAAGGCCACTTCGTGTGCATTATTTCTTTGGGGCTCTCTTCAAGCCCATCGGATTATGGATGAGTTCATTGTACACAGCTTTGAGGGCCATCCAGTTATTACACCAGTCATCAACATGCATTTGTTTCAGCATCGCGTCCCTCTCAGTTTACATACTTCCTTGAAAACGAAAGTGTTAGTGATGGAAAAGACTTTGCATGAGCACCGAAAGGAGCTGGATCGGTTAAAGACAGCATCAGCTAAGAAAAGAGACTCAGCCTGACATTCGGGGCATGCTGGAGCGGCGGAACAAAATTGTGACCCTAAATGTTATTCATTAAGAGGTATTATAAGCAATTCTTTGACTTCCAATGTTCGTAGTAGTGTGCATATTGGTCTTGTTTGCATGCATAAAACCTTCTTTCCTTCTTGGATCTTTTCTTTATCCTCTGTGCTATACAAAGTTGAATGGATAGTGCTTCATCCACAGTCTGTTTGGACTCCTGTAATCCTTCAACTTAAGCCAGATTTAAAAATATCTACAAAATTTCCACCGGAAACAGATGTGCATATTGTGTTTTGCACTGGTGCGCCACCCGGTTCTACAGCTGGAATGTGGAATAACCATCTTCTTCAAATGGTGGTGGCAACGCATAGCCCTCGCTCCAAGGTCAAAGCCCCTTGGCTCATGACTAGGCTGCGAGTTGAACACGCTCTGGTGGGTGGAGTATCAGACGGGACATTCAATCTTTATGCTTTCGCTCAGAACCTTCCCAGTAACATTCAACCTATCGCTCAACCTAGGCGAGATGTCTTTTCCATTGTCGATACTACGGCTTCCGGTGGCATTGAGGCTTCTACTTGCACCCAAAAACCAACTAAAATTCCAGCTGTTCGCCGGACTCCTTGTGGTATGCTTTCAGTATTTGGGCTCTTTCCCTTGCAGGCACGCCGACAAAAGTTCCTAGTTCCATCGGTCTACACCACCACAAAATGGGCTCATCGTCGTCTTAACATCAAAGAACAGGCTCATGTTTTTGATGTTCCTCTGATTGTGCTGAAAGATTTATCTGATACTTTAATCTCAAAACTTATAGATTCATTGGATGTTCCTCTCAAAATCCTTATATCTGTGATACCACCATTACTACAATATTGTGATAATGCATCATCTCCTACAGAACCTATTGCCAAACGTCAGCGTGTTCATGCTACTCCAAGCTTTGCATCAGGTTCTGTTGGCGAGGCAAGGGGTACGGGGGGGTGTTTTGATTTGGATTGTGCCTTGGATACAATTCCAAATCTCAAGTTGTCTATATTGGTGCCTTCAAAACAGCACAGCGCCACCATGCCGGATCATGATGTCACTAAGGCTACCAAAGCTGACGATGCAGCGATTCCAATCTACATTTGGAATGATCGCATTACATCTGATCCTGGGAAAGTTAAAGCTTTAGAAAGTTTCCGTTGCATGGGATTGCGTTGGTGGAAACGAAATTTGCTTCGATCCTTCATTAGGTGGCTGTATTCATTGGATGGTCCCTGTAGGCGATTGAAACGTAAAGGTGGCAGGGACTGGGTGTATTGGCACCGGAAAGACGGTAGATATCATTGGATATCAACTGGTCGGCGAAGTTATATGAAGTCTACACGAGCACTTTGGAGCATAGCTAATGGAGATATGGATGCTGGACGAGAGTGCGTGTGCAGAGCGGCGAATTCAACCTGGTGGGAATGGCTGGATGGGTCACGACCGTTTTTCTGGAAATGGAAGCAGGATTATAGGGTGACAATTAGAGATGGGGTGGCTCCCTGGATGTCAGAGGCTCCCAAGCGTTGGGTGCAACCTCAACAGTGTGATAGTAAAACAAAGACCCAGGTCAAGGAGAAGTTACACAAAGTTTGGAAAGTAAGACGATACTTGGAAGATGGACATGTGAAAAATCTTACTCGTTTCTTCGCCGTGCCAAAAGGAGACGAAGACATCAGAATGGTCTATGACTCCACCGTTGCAAATTTAAATGATTCTCTTTGGGCCCCTTGGTTTGCCATGCCTACAGTTCGTGACCACTTGCGCGCCATCGGACCTGGCTCTTATATGGCTGATGTGGATATTGGGGAAATGTTCCTCAATTTTGTGATGCATCCTGACGTTAGACCCTTCTGCGGAGTTGACTTGTCGGAATACTTCCCTGAACATAAGAAAGAGAACTCTGTATTATGGGTACGATGGTCTAGGTGTTGCATGGGACTGAAATCAAGTCCCTACAACTGTGTACAGGGCCTAATGCACCTAGCGGAGCAAATATTGGGTGATCCAGATGATGCAAACAACCCATTTAAGTGGAAATCTGTTGAAATGAACTTGCCAGGTTCAGAATCCTACGATCCCTCTCTACCTTGGGTCTTCAAATGCAGAGTTGATGGAATGATTGCTTGTGACATTTTCATCTATGTAGATGATCTCAGGCCGACAGGACCAACGAAGGAGGATTGCTGGCGTGCCACTCGGAGGACTGCTGCTATACTGAATACCTTTGGAATCCAGGATGCAACACGAAAGCGGCGACCTCCATCCCAAACTCCAGGGGCCTGGGCTGGCTCCATTGTATCTACTACTGGTGATGAAGTTCGTGTGGAAGTGGCCCAAGATAAATGGTTGAAAAGCAAAAGGTATATCAATTGGATCATAGAGCATCATGATGATGTGGAAGGTATTCCATTCAAAGAACTGGAAAGAATCCGAGGTTTTTTAGTCTACACAACTAGAACATATCCAGCCATGGTGCCATACCTCAAAGGTATACACCTCACTCTTGATGGTTGGCGCAAACATCGGGATGATGAAGGGTGGAAGTATATAGGCCATAACTGGGAGGAAGAGGAGGATGACTTGATAGAAGAGAGCAAGGGTATGGATGGTCCTCCTGCTAGAGTAGTGCCGGTGCCTAGACTCAAATCTGACATAGAAGCTTTGGCTCACTTGACAAGTGCTGAGTATGCACCCAAGCGTATCATCCGTAACAAGAAGGTTGTATCGGTGGTGTATGGCTTCGGCGATGCTAGTGGACGTGGCTTTGGCACAGGAGTAAAGATCGAAGGAGAACTCTTCTATCGATATGGTGAATGGTGTTCAGAAGTGGCAGAGCGCTCTTCTAACTATAGAGAGCTATATAACTTAGTGTTGGGTATCCAGGAACTGGCTGGAAAAGGAAAACTAAGCGGGGTTGAGATGTTTATTTTTACCGATAATAGCACGGCAGAAGGCGCCTTCTTCAGAGGCACATCGAGCAACAAGTGATTGTTTGAGTTGATATTAACCTTAAGAAAATTGGAACATGACAATGGGTTTGTATTGCATGTTATACATATAGCTGGGACTAGGATGATTGCATCAGGCATAGATGGCCTGTCACGGGGTGACACATCGGAAGGCATCATGGCTGGAGAAAATATTTTATCTTTTGTCCCTTTGCATCTCACAGCTAGTGAACGCTGTGCCAAATTGTTGGCCTGGATTCTGGACTGGTACGGAATGGATGCAGAGCTCCTAAAACCCAAGGGATGGTTTACTAGAGGACATGATGGAAACGAGAAGTTCATCTGGATGCCGGCACCAGCGGCTGCGGAAGTGGCTGTAGAACAACTTTGTATTGCCCGACATAAGAGACCAACTTCGTCACACTTGTTTGTTGTTCCTCGACTTATGACGGCTTATTGGAGAAAGCAACTGGGCAAATTAGCTGATTGCATGTTTACTGTACCTGTTGGTGTTCCATGGTGGCCCACTCACATGTTTGAACCAATTACACTTGCTTTTATTTTACCTCTAAACAGATTTAGTCCGTGGAGCTTTAAGAGATCCAAACTCGTGGGAACATTGGAGAGGGAATTGCGCAGTGTGTGGCAAAGTGTGCCAGAAAGGAGCGGGTTTATTTTGCGCAAATTTTGCGAGCGCTCGAGGGCATTGGAAACCATGCCAAAAGGTGTGGTGTGGAAGATGCTACAAGCTACACCCAAGAGATCAATTCCCGATAGTGTCCCCGGAAAACGAAGACGGATTTCAGTTGGCGAGACCTGAAGATGACAATAGATTCAGGATTGGTAGAAATGGGGATAATTTAATGACCCAATTCCAGTGTGATATTTGTCAGTTTAGAAATATAATGTTGAGAGATCCAAATGTTGAAAAGATTGAATCGGATCAATGGTTGCAAGTTTGCATCAGAAGAGCCATCTTGGACTCCCTGTGGTCGCGAGAACCTTCAACAGTTAGGAGCAATCTTACCGAGTGTAGGCGTGCAGTCAAAATCGGAGATATGTTTGGTTTCAACAATACTTTCAGTTCCATGGGCCCTTTCCCTATAGAAGATAGTTGGGGTCTCAAGGAGGCTTGCATTTTGCTTCATCGGTCGATGGATACAGGAAAGAATGATATCACTATTCAGTTTGGAACCATGAGGAAGCTACGCAGTGGCTTCTCGAATGCTTTTCATGCTAGCCAATATAGTACAGGTCTTGTTACTATGGCGCAAGATGCTAGGAAAACGGTAGTCACCGATAGCCCCACATATGGCATCTGGTTTCAGAGATTCATGCTGGGATGCCATAAGAGAATGGGCGAAAAGGTAAAGCAGGATATGGGAGTGTCCATTGGTGTAATGCACTGCCTGATGAATATATTCGAAAAGGATTTTCTGGTAGCCGTTACTGACCAAGATAAATTGTCTGTGAGCCTATCTGCGCTATATTGTATCGCTAGCTTTTGTGGAGGTCTTCGTGGAGAAGAAGTTCCAATGGCTGATCTTGGGGAATTCATCAAGCATGCTAAAAAAGGAGAGGACACATCGCTCCCACACATAGTGCTCCCATTGATCGGTAGATTTAAAGGAGAGAGAGGTGAAAAACATCATTTGTTACCTCTGGCTGCAGTAACGAACAGTGGATTGGAACCTAGGAAATGGAGCTTGAGAGTGATAGACTATTATTCAAAGTTGCATATTTACAATGGACCCATTTGGCGGAACAAAAGGGGAAAGCAAGGAAGAATATCAGATTGGGAAGGTCCTATATTGGATAAAATTAAAGAAGTACAGGACGGTAACCCAAAGCTGATCGATCCCACTGTTGATGTCCATGATGAATACGGATTGAGCAGATCATTTCGTAGAGGTTCAAATACGCATCTGCGGAATCAAAATTTAAGGAACGTCCAAGATATTGTAGATGATAATAATCGTTGGAGAAAATTTGATAGGGCGAAGGGTCGAATGCCGGGTATGGGCATGTCAGATTACTACACTGAAATCCGACAAGCTATGCCAAGGTTGATACTCTACTCGAAACACCAGTAAGGTTGTGGCTTAATAGATCGTATACACAATCTTCCTGAATTGGTGTGGAAGTGGATGTTGGAGTATCAGATGGGGATTTCGTTTCTACCAACTTCTCGGAAGAATGACTTGGTCGAATCGCGTGGCATTCGTTTATGGGGTGTCAATTAACAAGATAGTAGGTTTAGGTTTGGTAACCTAGACCTTTACTATTGAAT
>Ga0209092_10005127_pt1 | contig 10667 bp, 11 predicted proteins | sample FraStrMetagenome_FD_187446 | JGI IMG/M metagenome (GOLD analysis project Ga0209092, IMG submission 187446) | Marine eukaryotic phytoplankton communities from Arctic Ocean - Fram Strait ARC3M Metagenome (SPAdes) (version 2) | ecosystem: Environmental > Aquatic > Marine > Oceanic | place: Fram... | reverse complement strand
CTCAAAAAGAACTCATATGCAACTTGCAAATGCGGCCAAGCCGGTTCCAAAACCGGCTCATCCTCCTCTGGATCGAAATCATCCGTCGCTGGCGGCAGCGCACGACATACATTAGCGCTCACCATCTTCATCAAATCCGGCATCACCGCCTCGGTAAAAATCTTCTGCCCGGCAGGAGTATTTACATAATCCACCAATTCCAACAACGTCTGTCGCTTTAAATCACGATGACGCCTCGACGCCTCCTCGCTTCCCGCGTTGGGACCGGGCATGTCGAAATTGAACACAATCGTACATAACTGGAGTTTCTGTAGAAATACCGATTCACGTCGAGTCGGGGCCGCATCACGCAACGTTGGCAAGTCGCCCCGTAGCAAAATGTTCGTGTTCGGTGGATTGGAGCTGCTCGCCATACTGCTGCTGCTGCTACCGCTGTGATTCGTCACTTGCTGCGGATGCTGTTGGTAATGCTGTTGATGGGAAGATGTAGAGGAACGAGATGTACTCGAGTTGGTTGTGTTGGTTGAAGAAACAGAGGAGGAGGAGGAAGTAGAGGTAGAGGATGCCTGCTGCTGCTTCGATTTTTTGCCAAACCTCATAAGTACTTTTAACGGTTATAAGTATTTAGCTACTGAACAGTCCACCGGGCGGAGATTTAGGAAATCGTCAGTGAAACTGCGTTGGGGTTGGGGTTATGAATATATTAGAAAAATAATCTAAACTACGGGGTGACACGAGGAATAATGCGATGAAGATTATTAATTGTTTAAGAATATGAGGACTTTGCTGTGAAGTGTACACATGAGAAGGAGGAGTAGGGTTGTATTGCTACTTGAGAGAGCAACCCGTGTTGAATTTGGTTTTGGCTTTTTGGCTTTGGCTTCTCCTTGGAGGCTCGGGGATCTCTCATGGTATCCGGGAGGTAGAAATGTTATACATGACCGGATGACGGATGACTGGATTTCGGTAGAAGGTACGTTTCATTCCTAGTGGCTTTTGGTAAATTCGCATAAAATCGATTCGGCAAAGGGTCATAGTCATAATAGCTTCGAGAATCACTTGTGAAATATGAAATTTGTTATGGTTGAAATATGTGATACATAGTTGAAATATGTGTATGTTATGTTAGGTTTGGGGACGGGGAACTAGAAACCTCCAAAGCGCTAAGAATGCGATACATGTTATGCGTAATAAAAACAACGAGAATTATCACATATAATTTACTTTTAAATATATATATTACGCACTTAAAAGTATTAACAGACGTATTGATAAATGTAATTGATTTAGCCGAATGACCAACATAAGTTCCGAACCTCGTTGACATAAAGAATCATATGAACGTAGCGAGAAGAAAATTAGCGTAATACCTAACAACTAAAATTTCTAATAATCTCTAAAAAAAAAAAAAAAATGTAATATGTAATGGGATAATCTAAGATTGTTACAAGATGTAGAATATGTGAAATTCGTAAATTTCAGCCTTCAAATGTCGTTCGAATCCATTCGTGAATTCTTGTAGAGCATTCTAATATCACGAGCATACAATTTAAGTACATGTTCCGATTATTCGTCAAATAATGACTCACAACTGACGCTTATTTTATTAGCCTAACCCTCAAACTCTTTCCAATACCGGTACATATGTTGAAGGCCATTTCATATCTCTTCTAGTCATATGAACACGTCGACGGCATTAAAACAAATAATGAATAACCGTTTCACCAGTAGATGTCAACAATTAAAGAATATAGTTGAGAAAAAAGCAGCAGTGGGATATTTCAATCAGGAAGTATCGAGAAATGCCAAACATGTCTTCACTTCTTCCATGCATTTTCAAAATACCGGTATACTGTTTCTTAACAAGGTGTATCAAACAAAAGTGATCGATCTTTCGCAATTACTTTAAAAATTTCATTTCTTACGATAGAATCTGGCTCTGATGGAGATAAACACGGTACAATACGCTGCTGCTACCACATCATTGACAAATGTTTTGTTCTAAACAAAATACAATGGCAGAGTGATAGACAACTTAATCGATAAATAAAGGTTTGTTTTTGTATTCAGGGAGCTTTTCCTGATATTTTTCGTAAATACGTCGCACCTCATCAAGCCAAATTGTGTGCCACTTGTCGATATCTTCTTGAGTTGGCTCTTCAATTTTGGGCATTCCAAGAGGCCGTCCGAGAACAGACATGCATGTGTGCCCTGATCTAGGAAAAGGCATACCCCATTGTCCCCAAAAGTACGTGACAGATGCCTGAATCTTGCGAGAGATACTTGCAAGCGGTCCTGTAGATAAGACGCTCAGTACACTAGTGTTCCCAAACAAATAGAGAGGTACAATATCAGCTCCACTCTGTAACGCAAACTTAACAAATCCTTTCCTTTTCTGAAGATATAAACGCTCTTCCTTAAGATTACTCTTGAAGAGTTCAGCAATCCCCCCTGGGTAAATGAACATCGTTCCATCAGGGCCATTCGTGTCAAGTACTTTCCTCATATTCTTTTTCGAAACATCTGTCAATGAAAAAATTCCCATCACTTGTTTTAGAATTGGCGTTTTCATCACAGCAGAGGCAACAGCTGTTGGCACATGACCAAATTCCATAGGACACGCTATCTTCAGACAAATACCTGCATAGGAAATCACTCCATGTGGATGCGAAGGAATAATAAATTTTTCACCATTATTTGTCCTCTCTAACCATTCAGGATAATCAAATTCAAAAACTTCTTCGTATTGAAAGTATTCGAGAACTGGGGTCATGAGGTGAACAAGATCTGGCTTTGTGGCGCACGGCATCAAAATTGATAAGATGAAAAGGCTCGAAAACTTCCACGTAAAGGGCGAAAACGGATTGGACACAAGGAGTAACATGCATGATAAAGAATATACAGGCGTCAACAAATATGCGACACTAATGACAGAGGCCATGACAAAGCCAACAGCATAAGTAAATCGTGAGCAGTCTTTTCTGTAAAAACTTCGATAGGCTGTTGGCGCCTTTGGCCACTCCGATTTGTTTATCGAATCATCACCCATCTGCGTCATGTCCTTCAATAAGAAAGTTTAGTAGAAATGGTGGAGTCAAGTTTTTATGTAACCTGTCGACCTGTCAGCTGCTAGAGGGAATCGCGAGAATCGTAGATCGTAGCTAAAACCTAAAACTATGAATGCAGAAAATTAAACGTGCCAACAGCCAACACACGTCAATAAATAATACTTAAATGATTTGAGATTCTCATAATACTAATTTTATATATACAGTTATCTCTCTTTCTCCAGAGAGGGACGATTTCGTCGAATTTCTCAGATGATTCCGTGTAGATCTATCCAATGAACGATGATCCGTGAGATGCTAATTCTTCGAAGAAAACAAACGATACGATGACACATGACACCATCGTTCATGAATCGCAAACATTTCTTTTCATTTCCTGAACCTTTCACATTTGACAATTCATCGTGACTTTCACTAACTATTAATATATTCATATGATACTTCGTCGAGCTGCCAATTCGCTTTTGTGCCTCTTCTTGCATACGTCGTACCATCGACCAGTGACTGTGACGGGATTCACGTTTGTGCCTTCCTCGTCGTCACCTGCCACGATTCATCGAGTGCTGCTTCGACAAAATGTGGGAGGTACTATTAAGGGTAATGGAGTATCAATCCGTTCTTATTCTAGAAGTAGCAGTAGTCTTTATGGATTCTTTGGTGGTGATGGGGGTAAGAAAGAAAGCATTTTCTCCAAAGCTTTGAGTAAAATTAAGGATAAGGTGTCGGGTTCCAGTAAATCCGATAGCCAACTGGTGGAAAGTTCCAGGGATTCACAATCTGCAGGTGGTTTAATTAATGAAATGTTGAAAGATGCTCCATTTCCTGTGCGAATGATGGGAAAGATGTTTGCTCCTATAGTTTCTAGCATGGCAGAAAGCCTGGGTGAACAAGCACGACAGGTACAGGATCTTATTGAAGATGCTAGGATTATGATTGTGAGGGACTCGCGGGTCGTCGAATTGCTTGGAGAACCAGTCGAAGTTTCGACGATGCCATTTCAACAAAGTTCATCGAATGTAAATATAAATGGTCAGGCGAAAACCACTGTACAAGCTTCGTTTCAGGTCCAAGGTTCACGGGTTGGCGGTGTGGCAATTATGTCAGCGAGTGGAGGAGAAAAGGCCATAATAGAGAAACTTACAGTTCAGGCGATGGGAAGAAGTGTTGATGTAGATGTGTCGTCGTCTGGATCTACCTGGCGTTCATCGCCAAGATCGGGATTGAAATCCAACGACGATATGGACATCATCGATGCAGAGTTTGTTGAGAAGAAGACATATTGAAGAAAAAAGAAGGTTAATCAAACTAAGATATTAACGCAAATATTTAAATCGATAACAATTGCTAGAGGAGGTACTTGCCTCCGATACCTCGTTACTCGATACAATTGTTGAGAAAAATGTATCAACATCTTTCAGTACGCCGTAGCGTAAGATAACAAGTTTCAACCATTTTTCACGTTTATTTTCTAATACTGATGCCTCTAACAACTTTCATTGGTTTCATAAACTCTCATTTGGTCTTCGAAAAAAAGAAAAATAATGAATACATAGTCCCGGTTGTCATGTAAGAAGCGGATATCATCTCTAGACTAACTAAGGACATGTTGGGAGCATTAACTAGATGTCAACCGGTCGAAACTACGGATCTGTTATTGGTTGCGAAAACAATTATGGAACAGTTATAATTATTGTTCTTATAATTGAAGATCAACACCAATGGGATACACGGGAAACGAGAGAGTTCGCTTCGATTTGGATATAATATACCTTTATGTCGTTCGAAAGTGGTCAAATCACTGCGAAGGTCCCATACAACCTTATCTATATCAATCCAGAACAACTTATATCGTCGTTAACACCGTTTCTACTAGTCAGAGTAACTTTTCTGGTTGACAGAGGGACTTCGAAGGTTATAACCTCACCTATAGAGGAAAGATTTCATTGATGGACAGCAATGATCCATCGGAGTAAGGCCATTCTGCTACCCGTAATGACGAAATATCATAGTAGTGGAAAGGATAAGATAAATGATCTTCTCCCTTTACTCTTCCACTTTGGAATGCCACCGTCGTAGGTTATTGAGAATTGAGACGAGGACAAGGATTTTGAGATGGGTGTGAATTTTGAAAATTTCTACACGCAATTGGTTACATTTAGAAATGGAACCAATTCCAGCTACTTTAGTAGATAGCGGGTTTCTCTTCCTCACCAATCGTGACATCTACTGATGATGCGGCAAATTTTACGTCGACCCTAAAGATTTGGATTTGGTTCAACTTGTTACAAATTTCGTGAAGAAGAACAATTTGATTACGAACACTATTAAGCCTCACAATTTAACGAAAGTTACGAAAGCCAATAACAATGAAGACCGCTATCGCCGCCTCCCTTATCGCCTCCGCAGCCGCCTTCGCACCTACCAAGGTTGCCAACACCAACACTGCCCTTAAGGGATTTGAGAGTGAGATCGGTGCTCAGCCTCCTTTCGGATTCTACGATCCTCTTGGCTTGCTTGATGACGCCGACCAGGAGCGTTTCGATAACCTTCGTTACGTCGAGATCAAGCACGGACGTATCTCAATGCTTGCCGTCCTTGGACATATTGTCACCACCGCCGGTGTTCGTCTTCCTGGAGACATTGACTACTCCGGAACCGCCTTCGCCGATATCCCTAATGGACTTGCTGCCTTCTCCAAGATCCCTTCTGCCGGTGTATTGCAGATCTTCCTCTTTGTTGGCTTCTTGGAGCTCGGTGTCATGAAGGATGTTACCGGAGAGGCTGCATTCCCAGGTGACTTCCGTAACGGTGCCCTTGACTTCGGCTGGGACAAATTCGACGAGGAGACCCAGACCTCCAAGCGTGCCATTGAGCTTAACAACGGACGTGCTGCTATGATGGGAATTCTTGGACTTATGGTTCACGAGATGCTCCCCACTCACGATCCTTACATGATCAACGCTATCGCTGGACAGCCTGTTGATTTCTAAAAAATCTACATCAAATCATTTCTAACGAAATACTGCTATTGGATCCAGTTTCATATTGAAGAAGTGCTCGGAAGTATGATGTGAGATCGAGATTTCAAATCGTTCCCAGCTGGTTCGTACAGATATCTAGTTGGCAAGTCTTATATTGAACGCCGTCTAATTATAGGATAACAACTAAATTGCTGAGTTGCTCCTGAAGTAAGGTTTCTATACATTTTCGCCACTTTTTTTTTGCTAATCATCAATACATTATACATACAATAATGAGATATGTTTTCGACCGTATACTTATTCTGTTAGCTTCTACTCTACAGTGTAGTGCCAATATTTTTAGTGGTGCAAGTGCTGTGTTTATACCACGCAACTAACACTATGTCACGACCAACTAATGAAATACCGGGTATAGTATTACGTCACGCTGGAACTGTGGCAATACCGTTCTCCTAAAATGATGCGATAGCATCCTATCATCATTGAATTTCAGGACGTATCTTACGTAGCACGTTATCAAGTGGATGAGATACAGATAGTTTTAAGATTTGCAGTAAACTTAATTTAACAAATGTAAAATGAGTATCCCTTCAGATATTCATGCACCCGGCAGAATTTAATTTACTTAAGGTGCATTTCTTTGCGATGGATTCGATGCAAACGGTGGAGACTCGTCAAATGGATCCTTCAAATTTTTCTGTTGTTTAGCTGCCTCTCCCCACCATTCTAGTTGTGATAAACTTCTTTGAGCGTATTTCTTCCATCTTTTTGCTTCTTCCTCGTCACCAAGAACTTCGCCCTCTTCACCAAAATGATCTTTAACTTTTGGAATATGCATCATCGCTGATACTGGCAAACAACCTAATTCAGAAAGAACTGGACGCAGAGAATGTGCTGCTCTCGTTCCTCCCCATTGGCCAGCAGAGTAGCTTACGATCGCGCTCGGTTTGAAAGCAAAAGTTGATGAACCAAAATGATTCAAAATATTCAACAAGCCAGGGGACGGAGCATGATTATACTCCGGCGTAATGGCAACGTATGCATCCGCATTTTTTAATGTCAAATGAAGTTGGCGAAGTGATTCTGGTAATGCACTTTCTCTATAACTAAAATGAGGTTTAGTCATAAGAGGCACATCGTCGATAAGTTCACGTGGATCTACGATGTGAACTTCATGTCCTCTTTGTTTGAGCTCACGTTCTACAAATGTTGCAACTCGAGGGCCTAGAATTGGTCGAGGCGGTCCATCCGTTCTCGTCGTCCCTGTAATAATGACAACATTTAAAATTGCATTTCTTTCATGGGTGAACGCTGCTGCAGTTATGCCTCTGCAGGATGCATGCCCCAATAGACCCACGAATGCTGCATTCAATCCTTGCCGCATGTTGTTTTAACGTTAAAACGTGTTTTCGATATTTTGAAAAGCAAAAATCAGTCCGATTTCTTCCACATCTACCTAAGGCGTCACCTCTTAGTTACTAGGATAGATCACTAGTTGAAGCCTAAAAGTTAACTGCTTCAGCAGAGAAAGAGGGAGATTGAGATTGAAAGAAAAAGAAAATCAATAAATATAAAGTCAGACAAGAGAAGAGGTCTTTCTTTCATCACCATTTGACCAAGGGTTGCATCTCACTTCTTTTGAGAAGTCTACGTGGTGGACTATTTTATTTTAGCCTAAAATGTAACACACACAATACACACTGAATTGATCTTTGATGCAAAGATGGATGAGAGATTCACAAGAAGGCTAGGCTACCGGTAGTTGCTGATGGGCACAAGATATAGCCAGCGTCCTCCATTACATGTTCACGACGTGCAAGGAAAAGGACGGAAACCGGCTACTGACGAGAATGCGTAAGGTATTCGACAGGGGTGGGCTGCACCAGTTGAGGATACTGGAGAGTGATTAATGTGATTATAGAATAATTCATCTTCGATTGCCTCTGTGACATCCCTTCAGCTTCTGTAAAGTGCCAGACTACTCATTCCTAAACCGGTCGGATCATAGGACCAAGAATGTAACTACCAGTATCAGAGGAGGTGTTCACGTAGGTACCTTGAGAAAATTATTCTTAAAACAATGGTTGAATACTCCAATCCGAAGGGGTAGAGGAACTATCTAGAACCAGTAATTCATGATCGAAAAAAATGCATGTAATGTTTCAGGCTACCGGTAGTTTCTAAATATACACTGAATAGGAATTTGAAAAACTGAGTTCAGGTACTTTAAACTTTAAATTTTCTCTGTGCAAGATTTTTCTTCTTACATCATTGAAAACAGATCCTTTCTTTCTTTTCCTTTTCGCAGGACGTAAGCCATTTAGCAATTACTTTCATCGGCGTTGTCATTTTAAGTAATTATGCATTTCTACTTGCAAGGCAGACCACAACAATATTCTTTAATAAACTACATACAGCTTATGCAGAATCATACGAAGAGGCGCACTGTACTCTACCTGCCATTCATATCTCCATCAACCATCTCAATTTCTCTACTTGATATTATCAACAACCGTACATCGGACCAGCTTCATTCAGAAAGGTGTAGCAATTTGCATGCGTACGTGTATTGTTCAATGAACCTTGTCAAAGGTAATATATGTATATGTATATACTCTTCTATACATTCAAGATGAAATCGAAACCTAAAGATGTTGACTGACTTCCTAGTTGGCGTTGAGGAGTTTTTCCACGCAAAAGCTCTTGCTACAGCCGCTAAAATTTATATATTCCCAAGAATTCAAAGACAATGTATTCCACAAATATTCAAGTGACGACGAAAATGCCCATAATATAAATGATGTACCTTTGAAACCCAATTTATCTAAAACTGACCTCATCAGAATTTCCGCTTCTCTTATTGGAAGCTTACGCGCACCATAATGACAAATTCGATACATTCCTACCACTTCATCATCTGGCACATTCCATGTTATCTTTGCGATCGACTTTCCTAATTGATTAGGTTCGGAATGCCAGGCGAATTTCGTGCACCAATCTCCGTCAACATATCTCGTAGTCCAACGATTGTTGGTCCCGAGTTGGTCTACGGAAAGAAATGTCCCTTCTATTCGTTGATTATTTCTCGGGTTTGCGGAACGAAAGGTGACCTTAAAAAGTTATGTGACATTCGTTAGATCTATGTGCTATTTCTGTTGGCCTGACAAACATACCTGTACTTCTTGTCCTTGCAAGTAAAGTTCTTTGGCGTTATCAATTACTCCCCCAAATCTTTCGAAAAGGCCGATCCTATCAAAAACTACTGGAGGAACGAATGAAAGTTGATCGTCAACTAAATCTGGAGGTGGTTGATCAGAACCAGAAACAATGCCGTCCAACAAATCTTTCAAAATTCTCTCGAAGTTCATTATGAACGCGTTCAGCGTATGAGGTCCATATAGAGTAGATGCTGCTTCGTATCTCTGCGCCTGATACTCTTCATATGTAGTAATGTAATGAACGTATGAATTAGAAAGCCCTGCAATAGTTACAGTTCCGTTGACAATGTCGTACTCCTTAAGTGTATTATAGATAGCTTTGCGAAGACGGCGACCGGCCATTGTTGTGAATTCGCATGGTGCATTCAATATAAACAAATCGCCCAGGCGAAAAATAGAAATAGGAACAGTCGGAGGATCCCAGAAGTACGGCATGCTCAAGTCTCCTGTATTAATAAGTATTGGTTTTGGATATTGGCAGATCTTTTCTTCCGCGGACGGACGGGACAGAAAGCCAGCAACTTCGTCGAAGAACCGATTACTAATGACCGTACCTTGCACAAACTGCCCTGATCCCGGGCCATCTGTGGTACCAGCTGCAAAAGAATAACCTAATGCAGCTGAACAAGTCTTAACAACTTCTCCAGATTCCAAAAGTACGTCTTGATTAGACATGTCAACCCATGAGTGCCTAGAAGAAATTTTTCCCGACAATAAATTTTTTGCGCCGTCAAATAATGTCTTTGCATAACGCCACTGCTTTTCACCTATCATTTCTGTTGATTGAAACATATCTTTTCCTGGTCCTGATCCAATACATTTCAAATTATTTCCATCGCAACTTGATGACTTATCGTCACACGGTAACCCGGTATCAATGCATTTTGCTCCTGCAGTATTTGGCGATACATCCCCAAGATTTGTTGAAGCAAATGCCGCAACGAAGTCTCCTCTTCCTGGTAAAGTCGAATTTTCGTTGAAGTGTTTTTCAGCAAGGTAACTGGCATAACCTTTGTTATCGCTAGATACTAAAAGATTAGTGTTGTTCATGCTCGTCCCATGAACTGCAAACCAATTTAACAAACCGATATCAGCTTTGGTATCTTTCGCCTGAAATTTGAGAAGCAACATAGTTTTATCTGTATCTCCCTCACTCTCATAAAGCATTCTTTCACTAAGAGGATTTTCAAGGTAAGATGTTGGCGATCGATTAATATTCGCCCCAAAAAGAAGACCCGTATTGATCATGATGTTGGTCTCTTTCATATTCAATTGTGCCCGCAACAAACTCTGAGCAATTCCTTAAATCCAAGATCAAATCAACACGATCGTTAGCAACATGGTTAAAAAAAATGTAGTATGTTTGTAGGTACATAAAAAATGAGTTTCCCTCACCTTCG
>Ga0209092_10005125_pt1 | contig 10668 bp, 6 predicted proteins | sample FraStrMetagenome_FD_187446 | JGI IMG/M metagenome (GOLD analysis project Ga0209092, IMG submission 187446) | Marine eukaryotic phytoplankton communities from Arctic Ocean - Fram Strait ARC3M Metagenome (SPAdes) (version 2) | ecosystem: Environmental > Aquatic > Marine > Oceanic | place: Fram... | reverse complement strand
ACCACCATGCCACGCGAAACCATAAAATCATGCCAAGCTCAACAAATTAAAGCATGGAACGCAATCAAGGAGTTGCTCATAACAAAAAGTGTCAGCCTACACAGGATCCTCAACCAAACAACTACTTTGAAAACAACCACATGGAAATCAAAGTATGAGTTACAAGAGAGCCATTACAGGGATTGTAAAAACTTCATAAAGTCAAATAAAAATTCTTCCAAGGCAACGGAAAAATCAACAAGCAACCTAAACAACCCGAACCAGCGGAAACGTTCCATTCGAACAACACCAGATACTGTACTGGAATCACCTGCAACAAAAAAACAAAAATATGGAACACTTCCACATGCGAAAACGCGAGCAAATTCAACCACAATCTAATACAATGTCAACGATGCTCAAAACACCTAACTGCAATGCGAAAGGGGGTCAACATTCTCCACAATATCGGTTCACCTAATCCAAAAAACAACATAAGCAAAACAATGAACCTATTTGCATTGCAAAATATACATTCTCCCATATACAAACCACTAATGAACATGCTTCATGAAAACGTTATAAATAAACAACACGATGAAGCAAAATTCAAGAGCAAAAAAACACCAAACAAAAAAGGTGTAAAACAAGCATCCCAGACGCGGACAAAACACTCTGCAAGGTGATCATATCATCAGTGCAACACCCTTTGGAAAAAGAAAATCTTCAACACCCAGATCCACTCCAATGGTGTAAAAAATCAGGGGACTCTTTATCAAATGCAATCACAGAAGCAAAGAAAGAAATAAAATCCAGGAAGAAATCAACAGATATTATTCTGAAGGAAGAAAATCAAAGAGCCGAAAACCTTATAAAAAACTATCATACAGTAACGAATATACATGAACATGGATCTTTCACAAACAAAGTGGAAAAAGAAAAGAAAGAATGCATCATCTTAAGAACACCAAACGAACTCCTATCCGGACACCATATGAACAAGGGAGTGCAGGAGTTAAGACAATATAGCCCGGCAGGAGTCTATATTGCTAGCCCAGAAGCTATGGACTTTCTTGACAAAGCACATAGCACATCCAAATGGAGATTATTTGGACGAACATTCAGATCAGAGGGAATAGCCAACAGCCAACCTCATGGCAAATACTTGATCCCAAAATTTTCTGGCAAAGCAGCCAACGGACATTGGACCCTCATAGTCATTCACAAAGGAGAAACATGCTGCACAGGCTTTCACTTAGATTCGCTCAGCATACCCAACACTGCGGAACCAGCATTTCAAAAAATAAAAACATTATTCAACAATAAACGCACCTTTTATTGGCACCAAACCAGAAGCCTACCCCAAACTGAGTTGGAATGCGGCTTCAGGACCATTACAGCCATGTAAAAAATATTCAAAGGAATACATCAAAACAAAAACATTTTTCAATGCATAGAAAATGCAACTCTGAGCAACATGACCGCAACGGATTATAATGCAATACGGTACAGGAAAAATGGCACCAATATTATCACGGGAGACAGCGAATGGAGGATTGGAAACCCAACTCCAACATCTGAAGACAACAAAACAGATAAGCAGGAGGACACGGGGAACAACAGAAAGCGAAAACACAGAAAAAGGAAAAGAGGCGCAGGAAAAAGGATGAAAACAAAATGAGATGATGGATGCAATCATGACAATGAGGGAGCCGAAAAACGCGAATACAAAACAATGACCGGATATATATTTAAAGTATAACTTGATCATTTAAATTAATTAGAATGCTCAATGTAGGAATACATCTTGAATGTTATCATTTGCACCAACGTGATTGGGAGACGAAACAACCAGCAAAGTTGTCATAAAATGCCTGACTGATAGCAAACACACCCACTGACCTCACACAACAAAGGCAAACACACAAAGGCATACAAACAACATCACTTACAGATAAAGACCTCATACATTAACTAGAATCAGGAAATAACATCACGCATGGAATAGCAACATCAGGCTCCTCTTCCATGGTGGGGGGCAACGTAAATTTCAGACTTGATCGCAAAGGATTCCGCTCGCATTGATCATGGTCTATGGGGCTAGCCGCAACTTTTTCCTTGGCTATTATCCCCGACAATCGCTGCCGTTTGGTTGGTTTTCGAGACAATTTTGGAGAAACATACTTATGGCAACCCTCGGGCTCATATAGCTCATTTTCGTAGGCTAGGGGATCGAAACGATTAATCCCCCAATTATAGTCAGGCACCCATCCTCGATATTTTGCGTGGTGGGAAGGGGAACGGGGCACTCCTAAAATGGTACGGATGGACTGAGAGGTATCGGCAAGAAACTCAAACTCCAATCGCATCAATTCGTCCAAATCTCGACGGGTCATGTGAGGACTTGAATGAGCCCATCTCAACTGCTGCAACCGAAGCTCTGTACCCTCAAGAGCACCCACCAGGTCATGCAAAGTCACGCGAAGTGCTTCCGCATCTTGGGGAACGCCGGACATCCGCATAGTAGACGGAAAAGATGGTGGAGGCAGGGTATCGGCAGTAGACCCATCGGAGGAAGCACTCATTGAAAATAGCTTGATCTGAAAAAGAAAGTAGGAAAATGAGAAAGAAAAAGGAAAATCACGGCGTGACAATAAATCGGGAAATAATGGATATGTCAGTTGCGCTAGGATAATATCATAATATAAACATAGTTAGAAATAATAGGAATGTCACATGGCACTGAACAAACCAGCAACAAAATCTAGATGGCACGCCAGGTAAGTGAGTTGGAGAGACCTACATGTTCGATACCAAATATACTGGCGTCCCCCCTCGTTATTGGCTACGGGCCATGCGAGTAAGGATTAGACCCTCTTCATGAGGACAATATGGCTGGTATGAAAACATCGTGAAGATCGCCGTACCGACACAGGGCGTAGGAACCGATGACACAAGGACAATATTACATACCAAAACCAAACCAAACCTATTTTTCTTTTAAAAAATCGTTTAATCAACTCTGATACAATCCATCCTCTCCGTTTTGTCTTAAAGCGGATATGATTGATTGTAGACGTATGCATAATATTGCGCCGTACACAAAATGTGTAGACTTGTGACACAATATGAACATACGCTGATAATATGACATCATCATGTTTAGATGGGATTATGATGATCATACTTGCATCTACCGTAACATGTTCTAGCTTTAGTGGTTCGGAGCTTGGTTAAGGTTCAAGCGTCCGTGGGTTCGAATCCCTCAAACAATGACGGGAGAGGGAGGACCACCCGACAGATCCCAGTGATGGTGACTTAGGTTACGTACGCGACGGTGAACTATTCGGTGGAATAGAGGGCAGGAAATCTCAGTGGGGCGTGAAGACTGGTTACACATCTCAGAATGATTTCCAATAGTAACACGTTAAAAAAATAACATACCAAACAAACACTAAAATACGTAAACTGAAGAACAACCCCTCTCCATGGGATTTTGCCGTCTTTCGTGAATTGCCGACCGAGACCTTCTTCAATTTCCAAATCTCGCATATCGTTGGACTCCTTTCTCACCGGACTCCCATTGTGTGCAATCTCATCTTCTATCGCTATTTCAGCCCTCTCTTAGGAAAGAAATAACAAAAAACGAGCAAAACCAGTTTGGTTCCGCAACTTTTGTCTTCCTCAAGTGATTTTAGACCTATACAAAAGCAAATTAGCTTGAAGCATATCTATATTTGATAAGCTACCGTTTTCGAGACTCCGATTTGACTTCATATATAGGAATTCCATCCATCGGCATCACCTTTTTTGCCATTTTCACCTACCAATCAGGAAGGAACAAGACCGAGAACGTACTTTCGCCGTTTGCACTTAGAGATCCAATCGTTTCAAAAAATTCAAATCAAATTACATATCTAAGTAATTCATTTCAAATCCGCATCAACCAACGGTTTCCCAAGATTCGAATTTTTCAAACATCTTATTTAGAAAGCTTCCCCGATCACGGTTATTCAATTCTTTTTCCATACTACGTCATCAACACGGGACTCGAATTAATTCTTTTATATTCTATCTTTAAACTACGTGATCTTAAAGCTACGTCGAAGCGTTATTTGTATCTTCATCCGAACTGAAATTACCTAAGCTACCCTCAAACCCAAGAGATACTCCGGCTAAATTCATGATAAATCTGGAACTAAAAATATTGCGTTACTTGAACGATTCAGTTTTGAACAATTATCGGAAAGATCTTTTTTTATTTAATAAAGGAGTGGTATATCTTCCAGGGAAAGCTTTACCAGAAGAAGATTTAAAATTTGAGGATCTCTCGCATCATTATTCTCAAAAGTGGAAAAGGTTATATACCAGAATCTACAAAAAGCATAGTGATTTGTACTGGTATTTTTGTCGGGATAATCACTTCAAAACAAATCGAAACCTACTCTCTATTGGAGATATTTTTTGGCATCAGAGAACCAATTAAACGACGTCAACTTGACACGAGATATCTGTCATTTCGCCAGACATTTCATAGGAAATACAATTCATCTACAGAATACCCAGCCTACGGAGGAACTGCGCAGCAATTTAGCCAGCTCCTTATTTCATGAAGAGTTCGACAATTGTGAACACTCACAAAAATCAGAAACCTCAACAGAAAAGTAAAATCAGTTTTGTTCTGTGAGTTCTTTTCGCTAACATCATGCCTCAAACTTCGTCACCATGTCCCTGTCCGCCATATATTCCGGCAACCCAAATCACACCGGATTCTATAGATGAAATCCCTACTCAAGAAAACACATTGTTTACACAAGAATCAAGGAGAATTCTTTTTGATCCAGTCGATCTCGTAAATAATCATAATAATGGCAGAAATTATTACGATCAGCTTTTCTCATCGGACTCTGAAGATGACGAAAGCAATGAATATAAGGAATCATCTGACATGTCCATATCGGAATCAGAAAAATCCATATATTCTTTATCAGATAGTATCCATACTAGCAGAGATTATTACAAGCAACTTTTTTCCTCGGACTCAGAAGTTGATGAAAATACTGAATCATTTGAAAACTCAGTAGACGATATAGATGCACAAACAGCCGATTTATTCACCCAAGACTTCTGCACCAGAGTGCTATTCGAATCAAATGAACATGAAAATGCTCCCATCAATAATAATCACAATTCTGAATCAAGCACAAATTCAAAAAACAAAGTTATACCTCAAAATACTTTCATATTCGATAATATCTCCAGTGTTTCAAATCAAATAATAAATAAGAATGATACCAGTTCAGACATGTCTATCTCCATTACAACGGACTCGTCTTCGAGCACATCCTCCTCTACCTCAGCATCCAGCAAATCCGACTCTCTATCAACAGATAGCGAGACATCTCAATTCGATGAACTAAGCAGTATGGAGGAGTGGAAAGATGGAAACGACACATGGGGCATTACCAGTCTCCTAAGTCAAAAGGAAATAGATAATCTTCTCGGCGTGGACGAATTGGAAAGGCCCAAAATGAAAATAGAAACACTACCGGATAAGGAAGTTGATAAAATAGGCACGATCAACATTAGAAATAAATATGACCATGACCTAGCGGCGTATTTTATGATAAAAGAAGATTTGACCTTCCTATCGATTCAGGAACCGTTTCCAAATGCAAAAGAGGAATCAAAAACTTGGTCGTCGTATAGAAAGAGTGAATTGGAATCAGCAAGAATTACCTGCTATGAAACCCCCTTCCAAGTTATCCTATTTGACTCCTGGAAATGGGGAGGGAAAATTATAGCCCCATTCAATAGCACCCACCACGGCAGAGCGACTTCAATAGCGTTTGAATTCGAAAAAGGTCAAAAACTAGGTATTGTCTCAATATACGCATCGACTAAAGAGTGTACTAATACCCTTAAAGAGGATGAACTGCCGAAAATATCGAAATTAACAACTTCTGTCAACAAAATGGTTAAAAAGTTATATCATCAATTCCCAGGAATATGTGTGATGGTCATGGGCGATTTTCAAGAAACCATCACCACCACCGACGTAGACAATCTCGGTAAATATCGAAAAGAATACAATGAAAATGGTATTCTTGCCAATCTACTATCAACACATACATCCATTGTTCGGGAACATAATTCGGAAAGCAGGTATATTACCAGACATGGCGAAGTTGGAGGACGAGGAATCGATCATATTTTATTCCCGAATGAATTTAACAATGAAAACTGGATAGAATCGGCGAAAATTGATAGACCAGCTGGATCGACATATTTTCCATCAGACCATTCATTCATCTATTGCAATATTCATAGGAATGGACAAAATAATAATGAAGATAGTGAATCTGAACGAAAATTTGACTACAGAAGGATTTGTAATATCAAGCTAAAACCTCAAATATCGGATAATGGCAAAACAAGTTTGAGTTTAGATGAAACGCAATTTAAAGATAGCGAAGGCTTCAGAGAACAAAAGTTACTATATACATCCATTCAGAAAGCAACCAGCGATTCCAGTCATCTTTCCGACTATTATATAAATGAAATAGAGGAAAGGATTCAATATTTGTATAAAGAATTATGGCAGGAAGGAATCTTACAAAAAACTGATGGAAAAGTTAACAAACTAGTTCGCATTAAAGAGGATCATGCAGCAGAATTATCATTTATATTAAGAAAATTCCAAACGGGTGTCAAGGATGTTTTAACCGGTCTAGAGTGTGTTAAGGATCAAAACCAAAACGATTCAGCTGGAATTAGGCGAGGCAGACTTCGACAAGAAAAAGGATTTCACTACTCTAAATCATGGCCTATACCAACTAGGTTAAGATATTTAAAAGTCACGGCCAAAGTAAAGTTACACCTTCTCAAACAGATTCTTTATTTCTGCAAAGATTATAGGTTCAAAAATATACTCCCAGAACATGATCAAGATCTTCAATCATTAGAAAAATCATGGATTAAAATATTCAATACCGACAGACTGAAAACGGAATCTAAGGCTTGCTACCAGAAAATAATAGAAGAATTATTTCAAAGAGAGAAACATATCCAAGCAATTCAGCATGAAAAATCTCATAATGGTAAAGCCAATAAGGAAAATAGAATTGCATCAGGTGAAATCGAAAAATGTAACACCAACCGACTCAAACATACCCCTGAAAATGTCACCAAACTGATTAACCTTTGGCTACATAATTCCAAATGCGATCAGGCGTTCAATAGAAAATCAGAAAGAACAGACCAATATTCGTTTCTACTTGACTCTTCCGAAAAGTTTCTAAATCCAATAGAAAATTTAGACTTAAAACGTATGATTGCAGGGGATCTCAATGACGCCCGCCACTTTTATTCCAAGATACAAGAATCCATTGCCATCTTATCCAATTTTTATAACAAAATGTCAAAAGCGCAATTATGGTTCAAACATTCTACCATCTCATATCTGTTAGATACCAACAAAATAGCACAGTTTTCGAGCAAATTGATGTATAAGGAGAAGAATGCCCCCGAAACGCATTCAGAAATTTGGGATCCATCCACGCAAGCAATGCGCAAATGCAAAAATGAATATGAGGAGCTGATAGCAACCAGTGAGCATCACAATCACTGGATGGCAAACTCACGAGCTGAAGAAGTATGTGCATTTGCCAAATTGAGAATAGAAGGAAAATTGGGTATCAGAGGTATAGACTTATACCCAGATAGGGTGGTCACAGAAAATGACATCCCAAAGCTAGTACATAATGGAGATAAGCTCCCGCAAGATACGAAACAAAAATTCGTAGCTGCACATGGAAAACATACGGCTAACCTCTTCCAACCACCTGAGAAAGATAGAGAGGAACTGTACTATCCTTTTTATTTAACGAGTGCAGAAGGGATAATGAATGAAGAAGATAGTTTTGAGAAAAATTTCTTTAAATCAATCAGTTCCACACCCACGAAAGCAAGATATAGCGGGTTTCATATGGCGGTAATAGGTCGATTCGGAGAAAGATGGCAGAAAGCACTATTCCATATAATTAAGTTGATTCTAATACTACGATATATACCCACGGATCTTAAGAGAATGGCCCGGTTCCCGATCCCGAAACCGGGTAAGATCAATGAATACCGTCCTATCAGCCTATGTCATGACATTTACTGTTTTGTAAATGGAATTTGTACCAAGTACACAACCGCTGGAATTGAGAAGACAAACTTCTTGCATGATGGGATAGCTGCATATAGGCCGGGTACTAAAGGGTGCAACTCGCTGGTAACAATAGAGCAGTGTTTCAGGGAAGATTGTAGAGAGCATAATCAACCAACAGCCCAAATCGATGAAGACGAAGAAAAATTCTTCGACCGGATTCCAGTAGAAATCCTACTAACGGCTATGCGCGTTAATGGCTTTCCGGAACAGGGTTTTTTGGAGATCAAAGCGAGTGGAATGGGAGCTAAATACGTAGATATAATAACGAAAAAAGGGATTGCCTACGCTAAGTTCATTTGCGGCCTGGAGCAGGGCAACCCTGACAGTCCAACAGTCGCCAATCTCGTCATCAAATTAAAACATGACGTGTGGAATTATATCTCAGATAAAGCCGCTAAAATTTTCGAACGCAATGATGCAAAAGAGAATGGAAAATACACCTTCAATACAGTAGATAAGCAGGATGGCCCAATCACAATCTGCAAAATCGGTTACTGTGACGACAATTCTAAATATTGTTTTGTCAAAAATGAAACGGATCTCCATCTACTAATTAATTATTATCTGCAACTTGCAGGTGATCTAAGTATGGTAACCAAGATAGGGAGGAAAGGTTCAAAGAGTGAGATACAATTTTTTAATGTGTCTGCAGAGTTTGCACTGAAAATTAAAAAATGTTTTTCTTCGGCATGGAGTTTTGTACATGATGCCCCAATCAGTGAAGAAGTACCAATAAAAATATGTTTGAAGGAGTCGGAGGTAAAAAAATTTATGAAACTTAGCGATTATGACAATTTAGATCAGGAGGAACAAAAAAAATGGGATGCAATTTTATTCCCCAAAGCACATAGGCATTTAGGGCTAACTGGTACTTTATCGGGAAATACAGCGGATACCTGTTCAAAAACTCTACAGAAAATGAGGGAAAGAATAAAAAGCCTAAAAATACCAAACATGCACGATGAAGCTCAAGTAAAATGCTTTAATATGTTATGCACTACTATACATAGCTTCGTCCCACTCCAAGCAGGTTATAGCGCAGGAGAGTTAGAAACAGTAGATAGAGAAGTGACGAAATTATTAAAAAAATCCAGAGGTTTAAGCAAAACAGATGCAAAACACACGTTTTTCTTACCCATCAAATTAGGAGGCATGGGATTTAAGTCGATTCAGGATGTTGACTTAATAAGCACCGCACGGGAATTGGAGGTAATATCGAACGGAAATTCCATAGATTCAGAAATATTCCGTACAAGATTAGCTGCGATACCTGAATATAAAGAGAGCGAAATCGATTTTTGCTGCAATCATGCATGGACGGCTATAAAAAAATTAGCAGGCTTTGGCATTTACCTTCGAGATAAATCTGAACATATCATAAATGCCATTCTATCTCGTGTGGAAACCCTCCCTCGTTATCAGGGTATAGGATCTGGTAATTTTTCAAATGGAAACAAACCATTTTTAGGAAATGGAAGAGAAAAAAACAGGGAAATCATGTATGGGGGCACCGTTCATAGAATACTCAAAATTTTACAATCTGTAAATTGGGATATTCAACAATTTCGATCGATTTACTCAAAGAAATCACCGGTAGATGTCAGAAAACTGGTGCAATGGAGACAAGAGGCTTGTATTTCGCATTTTTACGAGTTAGCATCTTTCTATTCATGCTGGGAATGGACGAATAGTGACATGGAAAAATCAATAACAGCAGATAAATCCAAATGGGAGTTTATAAACATACCAAAATTGCTGCAAGAAAAATTCCCACAATCATATTGGCTCCTCTCAGATGATGAAGTAAAAAAAGAAGCAGAACTTTTATTAAACATAGACTTCCTGTCAGTTCAACCAAATCCTCAATCCGTCAATGAATCTGATGTTAGGCAGAAATATAAGAAAATATGGAATCAAATTATAAATTCGCCCTCACCGAATTTCGTCGCAACGGATGGAGCCCACGAACGTGAGGAATTCAAAACAGCAACCCAATCAACTACATCCTCTTCATCCAAGAACGAAACATCAGCAGCGTTTGTTTTATGTATCGCTGATATGGATTCAACTCAAAATGGAAACTCAATTAGCAATATGTCATCATGGGAGGACAAAACAAGCATACCGCTGTTGTGTAGAACTGCTTCGTTACCCGCCCAACTTGGAACAGACAATACGGATGTGGCTCATGGCGAGGCGTTTGCCATCGCCATGCAGGAATGGTCATTGCCACATTGTATTCCTCGAATTTTGATCACAGATAGTGAATCGGTACGAAATGTATGTTTGAATTTACGCAACCAAAGTGACAATACAATAAATCGAAAGTTAATAAGGACCATATTAGGAGGAATAAGCAAGACAATTACAAGTGACTTACACCAGCATCTCAATAAATCAAGCTTCCATAAAGCGAATGCATCATCCACCACATCGAATTTGATAGATAGCAGTAACATCATCGCAACATTAAA
>Ga0209092_10005121_pt1 | contig 10671 bp, 5 predicted proteins | sample FraStrMetagenome_FD_187446 | JGI IMG/M metagenome (GOLD analysis project Ga0209092, IMG submission 187446) | Marine eukaryotic phytoplankton communities from Arctic Ocean - Fram Strait ARC3M Metagenome (SPAdes) (version 2) | ecosystem: Environmental > Aquatic > Marine > Oceanic | place: Fram... | reverse complement strand
TTTTGAATATATCTTTTCTTTTCCTTAAAATATAGTACTTACGCGTCAAATGGCGTGTAGACGTAGCGTGGGCGCCGTTTTTTAGGCCCCCAGCAGCGCGTCGTAAAATAATAAATGGAAATTTGCCCCAAAAAAAATGAGCAGGTTGAAGTTAAGATCAACACATTGTGAATTACAGGTCAATGTTGGGACGACAGGTTAATGTTCTCAAGTAATTGAAACATGAATAAGGACTAAAGGGTTGATACATCCTCACCTTATCTCAGATCTATTATTAAAATAATACTGAATCATCATATTTGTGTTAGACTTAATATCATGATTGAACAACATATCTCATAAAACCTGAACCACATGTTCATCGTATCTCACATTAAATATACATACATTATATGATTCATTTAAACTTACCACAACAAGTATCATGGCAACTATCACTAACCACTACTCAAGCGAAGAATTGTTGACTACCAGAGGAGCTGAAATGTGAAATATACAGCTATAATCAACAATAGCTTTACGACATTGTCATGATAAACAATACGTAATAAATATAATAAACAAATAATAAAATAATGTTTAATATATGTCAATAAATATATTAAATAAAACAAAAATAAACAAAATAAAGCATGCAAAACCAAATCATGTGTGACATCATCAATGCACACAATTCCGATGACGGAGCAAACCAAACAGAATTCTAAAGAACAGATTCTGACACAGTTGAAGTAAGAGATGATCAAGAGAGATCATCCTGGCCAGCACAGCGTCGTAGTTACGCCATTTAATACATCCATTAATTTGATGTTCCTTAGTTGTAAACTATATATTAGAGTTCTAAGTAGTCAATATGATGTAGCACGTAATAAAATTAATATACATTAATTTTACTTTCAGTTCACAATTCAAAACAACAACACCAACAACAACAACAAACAACCAACCCCCACAACACACCCCAACTGTGTGTTTGTTGACAACCTATCTCTAGCATAGGTCACTACTAGTGAGCCGTTCTGGCTAGAAAATATAGAGCTAGGTTGGATGAAAATCAAGTACATAGGAAAGATTATTTTTCACAAGAACACATAAAATCATTCAATCAGAATCAACCAATTTACAATTCATAATGGTTATCTGATTGAAAAGAAGTCTGTTTAAATTGTCTTTTAATTACCAGAAGAGCTATAATTGAAAAACTGAACAATCAATTCAATTTTTTTCGATGACATCTTGCAGAAAATGCGCACTTCACATGCAAAATGCAATTAATTTCTAGAATGTATATCTTTGACATTCACACATGAAAATCACATTTTATTTTTACCCGCTGCACTTGTTTGTGTTTTTTCAAGTGTATTGTTATTGATTCCCGAGAGAAGGAAAATTCATTTCTATCCTTTAAAAATGCTGATATAAGGGCGTCCTCGTCAAATTCAGAAATTGAGGCTAAGTTTAAGATAGACTTAGAGGAATGGCAATTAAAAGAACAAATGGGTCTAGATGCAAAGCAAAATTATTAATATTGTTTGTGAGATCAAAGCTAAAAGTTTAAAGTAGGAAATTTAGTTGAAGTGATAAAGAAAGGGTAAAACATAATTTTTCATATATTAAACGGCGGTTCCATGAGAAGAAAGCCAGTGGCTTCTTCTCACTGAACCTGGATTATAACTTGAGTTTTGCATCGAATAAAAATAGAACCATACGATTGAAAGCAATTAGATATTATAGCCCTTCCACAATTGTGTTCACGGTCATTCTTTTCGATGCTCCATAATAAGAAGCCCTAAAGTGTATGATTGTAATTAAAAAAATCATAGGATAGTAGAAGTCTTTCTTTTACTTAAATTTCTTATACATATACTTTTGCCATTTGATCTTTTACTTTCGTGTAAAATTAGGTTAAAGACTTACCATAAACAATTAATATCTTGGCTTTGATACTTTGTTATTGTGCTTGAAATTGAGCTTTCTTTATATGAATAAAAGCCGCTCTAATAGTGAGCTCAAGGATCTATATTTGCAATAAGAGTTTTCGATGGTCATTTCACCAGACTATTTCAAAATTTAAATTGCCAATTTATTTTTTAATCTTGTTGGAAACGAAACACAATTATAAAGCACATGATCCACACTTTAAAAAATATCATGAATGAGTGATGTTTTTTTTTTAGACCAACCTACGTAATTTGGAGATATAATATTTATACCATACTCAAAATAATTTATCATTTTTTAAAAAAGGGCACATTCTGTGTCCCATTTATTCGTAGAATAGATACTATTGTGCCTTTAATTTCATAAATGCTCACACAATATATGTAAGCTATGATTCATGTTGAATAAATGACAATCCAAACTAAAAATAAATAAAAAAAAAACATATCTCAACTATAGACAAGCATTTCCCCTAAAACAGGCCACAATTAATAGTAGAGTACACTTCTTTGCAATAATATGTTAGCATAATACACATATAAGGTATTTGTTTACCAGGAACTGGAAACATACTCATCATAATTTAATTTATCTGGGGGTCCACAGCCATTCTTTTTTCCTTTCCACTATGATAAAAAGACTAGACCTTCTGATAGTGCACAATATAATACATTGTATTTAAGTCAACAAACATCGTTTAATACAAGGTATTATTATTAGGCGTTCAATACCCTTCATAAAAAATATGCTTGAATAATAATATGACGATTAAGTTTTGTTTCAATTATTCGGTTTAAAAATATATGTTTTTCTGCTGATGATAATTATGTTCTGTGTTTCGATCATTTCTCACATACAAATTACTTAAAAAAATAAAAAGCACAACGTGTTTTGCAAAGCAATGTATGAAATCTTCAAGTCAATTTTTCTTTAAAAGCGTTAGATAGGAAAAATTATAATTTCTACTGTCTAGATAATTTAAAACACACCTATGTGCTGACTTTCTTACTCTGCTGTCATATGAATACTTTGTATTCTTTTTCGTATCTACGTGGGAGAATATGAGTTATGTCTCGGAAAGTTCAAACGGTTTGTATATGTAATTTATTAAGTAGAAAAGATACATACTGTCCCTATTTATATATACCTATTTATTGTTTACTTGAAATCGTTAGGCTATCAGAATATGCGGAGTCTTTTTTCAAATAATCTGCGCATAAAATTTCCTCAAAACAGGCATAAACAGTGTTCGAAGATGACATTTTCAAAGATAAACAGTTCGATAAACTCTGCAACAAAAGAATCAGATGATCCACCAAAAGCAAATCGGAATGATGTAGTGAAAGCGCACAAAAAGATGATACAGGTAGCTTTAGCAGATGCAGGATGGTGGTGTTATGGAGTGAAGGCAATCGAAGTCTGGGTTTATACAAGAGAAGGAAATCTTGAGATGAAAGAAGGAAACTCCTGGTTGGACCCATCATATTTGAAAAATCATGATTCTGATGCAAAAAAAGCTCTCAATTCAATATATGATACAACTTCTCGTCACCGTCAAGAAATACATAGGAATTCATATGCACCAGGCGTAGGCTTGCCAGGGACACTTTGGACTGACACTTTCGGAATGAAATTTACAAGCATCCAAAACAAACGACCGTCTGGAGCAAGAAGCCCTTTAAGCAGGAGCTCTCTATCATTAAAAACAGATAATAGTTACATAAATTGGAGAAACTTGCCTGCCCTCACGGAGGACCCCGATCAACCCTATGATCCTAGAATGTTTGCATTAGCCAGAGCAGGTTTACGCCAAGCTGCTGGTATACCATTTAATGTTCGAGGATCCCAAGGAATCGTTATATTCATGACAAGGGAATCTGCAAAGCTAGAAAAATTAAGCAGTCGATTGAATGAAGAATATTTGGTAACGGCAACCGAGCATATTGGATCTGTCCAAGCTTTGTTTGAATCCAGAGAAGATCTAGCACTAGAAAGATCTAAGCAAGTGAAGAAAAGCTTTCAAAAGGCCCGCCGGCTCATAAGATGCTTCATGGCATTACAAAGTCGCGATGAACCTGAGGAGTCCTTTGTCAAGGAGCGAAAGGAAGACCCTACTTGCGTAGACAAACTCAAACAAAATAGTTGCCGGTTGTGGGATGCGTCCCAATTATTCTTACAGAAATGGTACAAAAAGATGCTTGGAGCTGACATCCCTCCTCCACCTAGGCTACCTTTGAATGTATGTATTTTCATTTTATTTGCTGCGTTCTTCACAGATTTCATAATGTTCTCCATTAATCAAAAATTCAAGGATGCGTTTGGGAATGGTCTCGGTTTTGAGCCTGGTCAAATAGCTAGTGCAACAACCATGATTTATGCTCTAACTGCATCACCCGCGGCACAGCCACGGAGCATTATCTTAGGGCATGGAATATCAATGTGTGTCGGTATGACTTTTGCGCATATACCTGGGAATAATCCGAATTTAGGCGAAGGAGATCCTTTCGACTCTATACGTGATTTGCTTCGTTTGTCTGCTTCTGTTTCGATTTCCACGACGCTGATGGCCATCGCAGGGGTTGCACATCCACCAGGGGGTGCTATATCTTTAATATTCCTGCGTTATAAATGGAATCAATGGAAATCGATCCAGAAGTTCGGGATCATTCTGATACAGGACATGATTCTCATCATTCTTGCATCGATATTCAATAACCTCCACTCTGCAAAAAGTTATCCAACGTATTGGGGCTATCTACCAAATAGAATAACTTCATCTTTACGCAAAACATTTTCAAAAAAGAAATGAACTTTATTTATTTGAATGTGACTGTTAGATAGAATCATAAATTCATTAATGATTTCTTACTTGAATTTTAAATTATTTTTTGAATGAAAGTTTGAAAACTAAAATACATTTAATTCTAAATCCCCCCGATTTCCTTCATGCAACGCTAAATTTTTCAACGGTTTTAATGATACATTATGTGAGACGATCTTTACCAAATCATTTGTAGAATGAAAGCATTGAAATCTAATTTCGAGCAGAATGGATTCCAAATCACTTGAAATCAAACATATCGAGTCCAATGATAAATCTCCATTACGAAGTAATGGTACGATTGAACTTGAAAGAAGAATTACGGAATTAAGGAAAAAAAATACTCAAAATGAAAAAGAAATATCAAGACTAAAGAATATTATAAAGGTAGGCAAAACGCATTAGTTGCCAATTTCGATTTGTTGTTCATTGCACTATTGTTAATAATGAGGAAAGTTTGATAAAATAGCAAGGGACGGTCAAGTCAGAAAAGAAAGAAAAAATAAGAACGAGCTGCAAGAATGCAAACACAATAATGTTGTCCTTCAGCAATTTTATGATGAATCTAAGAAAGACGCAAAAAATCTTGAGATTGTACTTCAGCGAGAAAGAGCTTCACGTCTTCTGGATATTCATGAAAAGGAGCAAATGATCAAATTAAAAGTCAACGCAGAAAAAATCAATCGTGAATTAATACAAAAATATGAGAAGCTCAAGATGAATACATACAACTTCAAGTGTAGAGTTTCAAATCTCGAGACAGTTATTGTAAGCAAAAACAGTGCCATTGATGAAATTGATAAAGAGACAGACAAAAACTTTCTAGAAATCGAAGCGTTGAAAGTTGAAAATTCTCATCTCAAAGAAAGGTTGCGAAAAAAAAAGTTGGAGATTTTGCATCATATTAAAATGCGATTGAAGCTTGAAAAAGAAGGTGCTAAATTGAAAACTGAGGTGATTCTTCAATCAACTAAAGGCTGTTATAGAAAGAAATCTATTGGATCTTGCTTCGAAGGACAAACGCCATCTGTGGCACAAGAGAAAGTATCCATAAAGAAAATACGGAATCACGCTTGTCCTTCAAAAGCAGGGAATGGGGATCATCATCCTATTCCTGCTAATTATCCTAATTTAAAGAGATATGTAACGTATCGACGCTTCTATGAGAATATGGCACCATCATATGTGATCAAAAATAAAAACAGTAATTATTGCCCATCCATTCATGAAACTGAATTGAGCCTCGCTGACATTGCTTTGGAGTCACATCTTTTGGAACACTAATTCATCTAAGATACAAACAAACGATTCAGTGGGTAGAAACTACAATGTTTTCATGAATATTGAAATACTCAGATAAATGCACTTTAACATTCCTGTGAATTTATTATTCTTGATCTAAGATTTATCGAAACGGTTTCTCAATATTTTCTGTAACAGGGAAGGTGTGAAAAATTTTAACCATATTGCAGCTCTAGCCGAAAAAGATGTAGCAACAAGAATGTCAGAGTTCCCTTCGGCTGTTTTGTCGAGAACAAAAGCAGCAACACAATTTGGATCTGCTCCATTTTCTGTTGTTGTATCCATTTTACCATATAATGATCCATTACCCTGAATAGCAGATCGGCTAAGATTTGTTCGTATATACCCAGGTGATACAATATGAACATTTACACCGCTTGATGCAAGTTCTGCACGCAAAGCTTCACAATATCCTTGGACTGCAAATTTTGATGCAGCATAACTAGTTCGATTCGGAATGCCCACTTCAAAAAAAAAGATTGTATGAGTGTCAATGCTTCAACTTAATTTTTGCGAACAGAATTTAATCATGTCAGTGTTCTCACCTAAACCTTGGACACTGCTGATCCATAGTATTGTACCGCTTTCTTTCGCTACCATTCCCGGAGCTAGAATTTTTGCCAATGAAGCACCAGAAAGAAAATTAACTTTCATTAGAAGCTCATCAACATTTACATTTGTCTGTAAAAAAGACGACCGACTAGATATTCCACCATTATTGATCAACATGTCAACTGTTCCGGGAAAACATATCTGAGTGGCCTTATTTCCCAATTTTTGTACGTCTTTCATATCAGAGAGATCGCATGTGATGACTTCAACAAGGATGTTCCCATGACCATTACTTTTCGCAATATCTGTACATCTCTTTGCGACTTTATTGAGTCTATCCACTTCCCTCCCACTTAAAATGATTTTCGATGCTCCACATCGAGCAAGTTGAGCTGCAAATGCCTCTCCAAGCCCACCTGATGCACCTGTCAAAAGAACATTTTTACCACTGCACAGTTCGTGGGATTTCTTTGAGCATATGAAGGTGTCAAAGGAATTAGACACTGCGCTTGCTTCCAATGACGTTTTGGATTTCGAATAATTTCGTGGGAAGGTATTATATGAATCAGTTGGTTGTGTATGAAACACGATTGACAATGCAGCAGCTACTGCTGTAGCTCCGACAAAAGTTTTGGAAGACCAACTCCTTGATAGCATTCCAAGCCTTATCATGAGAATGTCTAAACGTTCATTGAGAAAAATTCAATGTAAAAGTCGCTGGGTTTGAATTAATTAGCAGCAGATAAAATATTGCTACGTGGAGTAAAATTGTGACTGAGGTAATGAGCAGAGTTTTTTTAATTGATATATTTTATGTCCCGTAATTTTGTTTTCAACTTGCTTGAAGAACATAACATAACATAACATAACATAACATAACATAACATAACATAACATAACATAACATAACATAACATAACATAACATAACATAACATAACATAACATAACATAACATAACATAACATATCTATTCATAATCGTTGAAACGAGGTGTTATATACATATATGTGAAGAATATTAAAGCTTTTACTGCTGACAGTGATCATGACGAATTAATAAAGTCCCAACATACCATTTCACTCATTATTTTCATGTTCAATCATATTTTACACCGTATGGAAAAATGTGCGTTTCTCTATTATCAATATTGAGCAGACTATTCTGCTATATCGTATTCCTTTTAAGATTGTTCTAAGAATTTTGCCGACACTCGGCCTTTTCTTATTTAGATCAGTTCAATAAAAGAAAACATGTGCTATTATTTCCCGATACATTCCTAAAATTTTTTTTTAATTCCGGGAAGGTACTACCTTGAAGTGATGGTTTTTTTTCATTCTTTTTTTGTGTGTGTTTCATTTAATGTGTCATCGAACGTTTATCAATTTACCGTTTGGTTGTTGTGAAAAAAGAAGTTCAGTTCATTAGCAAATCGAAACATCACTCTATCTTGTGACTTCCACAAACACATAAAATCGCAATAATATTTTCTTCAAATTCATGTTGTTCAATTACTAATTATTAGAAAAAAATATAGCTCGGACAACTCCTAGAACTCATCTTTATATTGGTTGGATGTTACTGGGTCCAAAACTTGTCTTAGTTGTTTCTTTTGTTCATCGTCGAATTTCATAGGAAAATCAACTTCGAACGTAATAAACAAGTCCCCATATCCACGATTGGCACGACGAGCCATTCCTTTACGTGGCACACGCATTGTGTGATCACATTCTGTAACACCTTCAACTTCTATTGTAAATTTAGATCCATCTAAATGAGTTATATCCCTCTTGAACCCAGTCTGTCATTCGTTTTTGGAGAATAAGAGAATAATGAGATATAACAAATGCTACAAAGTGAAATAGAAAATGATCCAAACAATAAATCCTTAGCTCACCAAAGCATCTACCAAAGGTATTTCCATATTCATATACAAGTGGTCACCTTCTCTGCGGAACTTATCATCAGGGATCTCGATAATAGTAAACACTAAATCTCCGGCAGGCATTCCAGGTTTCTCATCCGCAGCTCCATTGAATACAACCTTTTCTCCTGCTCTCTGGCCCTTGTCCACGTCAATTGTCAAATTCAACTTTTCAGGTTGTGTTTGACCATTTGGACAAGCTTTACAGTTAGGTCTCCACCTCTTTCCTCTGGACACGCAGGTATCATCCCTTGCTTGAACTTGCTGCACAAATCCAGGTGCGATCTGTTGCATTCTAACTTTTACACCGGGACCTTGACATTCCTGTGCATTTTTCATACAATCCTGCCATTGTACGCATAGACCTTGCCTTTCAAATTCAACATCTAATGAAACACCCATGTATAGTTGCTTCACTGTTAATCTCAACTTCATCTCTACATTTGGCGACTTTTGCTCTCTCTGTCTACCACCTCCCATTCCTCCACCAAAACCGAAATGATTGAAAATATCTTCAAAACCATGGCCTCCGCCACCTCCGCCGCCACCTTTTTCATGTCTTTCCAATCCCGCTTCACCTTGACTATCGTAAATACCTTTTAAAGTTTCATCTGTTAATACTTCATAGGCACGAGAAATTTCAGAAAACTTTTCGGACGCTCCCTCTTCCTTATTTTTATCTGGATGATATTGAAGAGATTTGGATCGGTAAGCTTTTTTTATTTCTTTGGGAGTCGCAGATCTCTTGATTCCTAAGATTTTGTAATAGTCTGCTGCACATGACGAAAACAGCAAAAGCAGAAGGAAGAGGATTTTTCTTGGGTAACTAGGCAGAAACATGATCACGGTGTTGAACCTATCGATTGACTTTTGCTGAACTTTGAATTTTCAAAAGTAGACTACACTCGAGAGGGTCACTGAAGACTATACTCTTGGATTACCAAACGAATTTGAAAAAGTGAAATGCAAAGTGAATTAGCATTTTTGTACCAAGCTTTACCTAAAGAGTTGATTCCACAAACAGTACCATTGTTTATGATGAATACGGTTCTACGTAAATTTTCTACGAAGCTTTCCTTCCGAGCAGCTACGTGTCCGATTTTAGAACCTATCGAATGAATGAAAGTCTCAAACAACTTAAATAAGGATTAGGTAGATTGTAGTATTTTTCAGTTGTAGGTTAGGATTTTTGTTTCGATCTAAGACTATTTTTTATGCCACCCACGATTAATTGCCGATTATAATCATACGTAGTAAAACCAAGTACAAAGTATGTTCATCTTCTTCATGAGCGATTCGTGATTGTGATCAAATATTTATTAGGAAATCGACGTCTTGCTTATTGGCACTACGTTTTTTTGTTTTGTTCACAGCAGTGTGATAAATGATGTAAGGCTCGGTTCTTGCAAGCCACTAGCGATAAAGGTGCAAATCTAATGAAGAATACTCATCCTACATTATTTTTTACTTTCGTCACGTCACATTATTCATTGTTTTTAAACTGTTTTACAAAAGGTATCACATTCCATATGAAAGCTCTTACAGCATGTAACATCTTTGGACATCAAGCTTCCAACGTTTATCCTCTATCAATAAAAAAAGGAATTAAATATGTTTCGACAAAAAAAAAGCTAAGAACTTTTCCATTTAGCATTTGATTTTCATTTTCAACGCTGAAATATTCGAAGTGTATATTGACTTGATCTCACGATGGTAATTTTTTTGCTCAAAGTGAAATCGTCAGATACAGAATACCTAAATACACTCGTTGGTAGATTAGGGAAAAGTTATTCCATACGAACTCATCCATGTAATACTATAACAACATTACAGTTGTGCATCGATTATGCACGAGCGCTGCTTTGTGTCTGTCTTTAATACATGCTGATAAAGTTCGTATCTGAATGGCTTCTTATCTTAAAAGGTCTTGGAAGAATGATAACGTTTGTTATTGATACATCTTCAGAAGACTCAACATGGATAAAAAGCAGGTTTAGGTTTTTTTTTTCAAATTCATGTCGCTCTTAATCATGATCTTGAAAATTGTGCATGGCTTATCGATATTATCTTCATCAATTCTCATTCCAAATCATTTGTGCAGACGACTTTCCAATGAGCTGTGTAATCAATAG
>Ga0209092_10005120_pt1 | contig 10673 bp, 10 predicted proteins | sample FraStrMetagenome_FD_187446 | JGI IMG/M metagenome (GOLD analysis project Ga0209092, IMG submission 187446) | Marine eukaryotic phytoplankton communities from Arctic Ocean - Fram Strait ARC3M Metagenome (SPAdes) (version 2) | ecosystem: Environmental > Aquatic > Marine > Oceanic | place: Fram... | reverse complement strand
CATTGCGCTACCCTTACACACCCCTACTGCGCCCTGTAAGAATTTAAATGCCGGAGGGTCAGCACTGTGAGATTTGAATGAAGGCTGTAGTATGAAAATTTATCGACTAGATCTACTACGTATGTGGTATGTGTCAAGTGTCAAGTGATCATGGACCCGTCGAGTCGAGTCGAGTTCGAGTTCGAGCGTCGCGCGGAGCCTCTAGAAGAGGTCAAACCATTATCCGAACTTATACCGAACATCCAGTACTGCTGTACATACTCGTACATTCGAACATCATCATCTTTTCTTTCACCTCCACCACCTTACACATTTACTCGTACCATTCACATCTACTACAATCACATTTTTAAAAATTCAAAATACATTTGCTATGTACATGAACACTGTTTGCTCCTGGAACGTATAGAAAGCCGTTCGATGCCATCTCGTATATCGATGCGATTCAGCCCTCTGTTGTTAATGGCTGTTCCTTATTATTATTTGTTCGTTCTATTTTTGTTCCACACATCGCCGAGAATATCAAGTTCATGTAATGCAATGATGATACCATCTACAGCGACCAAAATTGCATCAGTTACGTCCGCCTCAGCGATATCGGAGGGTGTCTGGAGAAAGATGGCACAGGATCATTCCAATCGGATTTATGCATTGCTCCGACCTGGTCTTATTGATAATGTTTGTACTAGTAATGATACCGGTAATAGAAAAACCCAAAGGAAAGATCGATGGAGCGCTATTGATTCTAATAATCCTGTATACAACTTTTTAGAGGAGTACTATGGAGTTAAAGGGGCTAAGGGAGTTCGGAGGTTAGCACGATGGTCCCCGCCTTTGTCATGGTCGTCTGATGGAAGTGTACCTGTGCTAGCTGGGGCTCGAGATGATGACGTATGTGGTGGTTGCTTGCATATGCGAGGATTTGAATTTGTTTATGCCCAGCATGAGCATTTTTTGAGTGAAGATGACGATACGTCCATTGTTGGGGTTCAATACGATCCTCGTCAGTATTTCTCGCATCGGGTTGAAGAGTCCTCAGATAATGGGACATCTAAAGCAATCCTTGCAAGCCCCTTCATTTGGTATCGAAGGATTCTCACAACAACGCAAAACAATGATCCTGTCACACATTGTCATGGCTTGCATGAGTGGGCGATGTTGTATAGACCGAACGGAGCGCCGCCTCCACCAAGTACCAAATACCAATCGCATCTTCCTTTGCGCGTTGATCAGACAACAATCAACGCGGCTGTAGAACGACGTGGAGTCTCCTGTACACATGTAGATGCTCTACGTTTTTTCGCGAAGGACGCATTGCCATTGAATAGAGAGGGAGCTCTTCTAAGAGAAGACCAAATTCGTGTGGAGCAGCCAGCATGTGTTCATGCAAATATGGACTTGCTTAAGATCGCACTAAGATTGTCTCCATGGATTGATTGTCGTTTAATTGCCGATGCCTTGGAGGTTGCTATAGAAGCACGAAAGTTGGACATTGCTGCGAGCCCGTACGACGTCTCAGCGTATGGATTCCAGCCAATTAAAATCGAAAATAGCCGAGGAAGAGATGAGTACAGAGAGCGTCAACGTATTGTAATGAATAAGGCTGCTCCAGTTCGTCAAGAGCTTCTCAACGCTTACGATGAGTTTATAGATTATACCTTTGGAGAAGATGTAGCGAATGACGCTGAAAATCAACACTTGCCCATATCCAATTCCTTCTCTAGGAGCACCTTTTAGATTCTATTCTGTGTTTTCCAAATATTTCAATACATTAAAGCTGATCCTTACGAATCTAAATTAAGGACGACCTTCGACACCGAGTTACAGTGCAAGGATAAATTTTAATCCAATTAAATTTTGACGAAGTAATGGACATGGGAATACAATTAATTTATAAACTTACCTCAATGGAATTTTCATCTCAAATCAATTTATATATATCTATATATATATTTATAAGTATATAAATATATACATATACTTATACATATGTATAAATATATATATAAGTATATATGTAGGGTCTCATGTATCTACTTCACGATGCGCGAGAAAATAAATTAATACGAATTTGCTAATTCCACCAGCAATACCAAACCTACGTCGTGGAACCCTACAACATACTTGCTGGTATATTTTGCAGAGTATGTTATGTATAAAATGCGATCATTTGAACGTTTTGATTGACGGGTCTCCAACGAGCAGCGATGCAATGGTGATACAATTAGAAAGGATACAGTCATTGAGGTGAAAGCACTGCATAATGATATGAAAACTACCAGTGAGGAGATAGGTATCTTCGAACATGCGAATAGAATTTACACGGGACATAGCACAAAATATAGATAAGTCCACAACACGATCGCTCATGAAATTCTATAAATGCCACAAAATGATTGCGGCCGCGGAGAAAGTCTTAAGCTCCAGAGTTTGGAACAGGAAGAATGCTAGATATCCTCTAAGAATTCATATTTCAAGGCATTGCGAGGCATGCAACGATTTGACCAGGGCATCTTAACATATTGCCTACGACAAGCCAAGCGAAAGGTCGAGGGTGAGATACCTGCTCAACAGCATTCAAACATTGGATCCCATTATATGCTCGGGGAAAATAACGGTGTTGGCAGACGCTATCAAGAAGAATAATTTTGAGGCCGCGGTCATGACCATATGTCCACCACCGAAATAACAAGGAGACCCTACTCATAGAGTCTCTGCCCTATGGTCTGGGAAGAAAGGAAAGAAAAACCGGAAAGGAAACTGGAGTTGAGATCAGCTTCTACAAGCGCCATGAATGGGAGAAATTGACAAGGGAAAAGCAGAATGAAGTTTGCGAGTACCGCAAGGAAGAGCTTAAGAGAAAATCTGAAACGGATGACAAGGGTGATGTCGGCAAGAAGATTGCGGCCCTGGAAGCAAGGATAGAGGAATTGTCGCAAATAACCGCATATCTTATTTCCAGCTTCAATAAGGAAGAGAGACATAAGGAGTTGAAACTATTAACGACTTTGAAAGGGGCCTTGAAACCACTTCCTGGATTCACGCAACGAAAATGAAACAGTGCAACTTCGAGGGAGCAATGCATGATATCTGATCGCTTCTCCAATTTCTTGGCATACCAGCTCAATTCAATTAAGGTATCAGCTATATCGCAAGATGACGACGAGGACGTTGTATCAGCTACTGAAGTGGATAGTCATGCTGATTCTCCAGTGGTAGGTAAGTACGCGAGAAATATATTGGTGCACAATTCAAATAAACAATGAAACCTGTAAGAGATCTCCTGGTCGATTTACAACCTGCGAAAGATGCATCAACGAAAGCTTGTATATTAATTCGTTCACCAATGATTCAGGTATATTTCCTGGGATACTTTCTTTATTTACCCCATACATACTACTCCAATCTTTAATTTGAAACCTGTCCATCTCAATGTCTGGATACGTCGGGTCAAACGCATTTCTTGCGTTATGGTGTATCTTTAGATACACCATAACATATGCCCTTCCCTTAGCATTGCAATGATCGGCGATAATGCGGATACTTCCATCGAAATATACATCTCCACAATCCATTTTAAAATCCCATTTAGCGATTGACAATAAATTGCATCTTCTGTATCCAGCTCAGCACTACCGTCTACCTCCGGTGCATAATTGGTTGTCATCGGCGTTGACGCTTTCTTAGCCAGCCTCAAGTCCCTCTTTCGAAAATAATCCTCCACATTCCTCACTGCTTCCTGTACGTAATGGCTAGTACTCCATATTTTTGCGTATCTGAAAATACACCATAACGCAAGAATTGTGTTTGACCTGACGTATCCAGACAATGAGATGGACAGGTTTCAAATTAAAGATTGGAATAGTATGTATGGGGTAGATAAAGAAGATATCCCAAGAAATATACCTGAATCATTGGTGAACGAATTAATATACAGTTGATGCGTCTTTCGCAGGTTGTTAATCGACCAGGAGATCTCTTACAGGTTTCATTGTTTATTTGAATTGTGCGCCAATATATTTCCTCTCAAAGAAGTAGGGATAGTACTCCTCATTAATCCATGCCATAGCGAGATCCCGACGAAATTCCATATGTGTTCTTCTATCTTTCTAAGGAGTTTTTTCATCGCACATTTTACAATACATTACATATGCATTCGTCATTAGTACAACAAAACCCCAGAAAAGATTGACCACCACCATTTCCTGTTTCTGACCCTGCGGTCAGGTCGATAAGACCCGCAGGTTGATCAGAAAGACAAACATCACCCATTGTGCTTGTCAAGAAAGATCAGGTGTGAAAATTGTCTGACACAACTCTTTTTGCTTTAGATGTCTTACCTATAGGTGTCGTAGCGAGATTTTTTAATGGACTCCATCAACTCTCGTTTGTCTTTAATAATCTTCCGAAATCTATGACATTCACATAAACGATGATTGTTAAAACCAAGATGAAGAAAACATCTATCGCAGACCTTTTCCAACCTTTGAATTCTGCGTTCGGGTCACCTTATAGTGTTGCTTCCTCCTCTTCGCTTCAGACTCCAGCACCACAACGCTCTAAGTCTCCCTCCCAAAAGACCTAATCTAATCAGCCTAAGTCAAATGACCCTTAGTTCGCTCCCCATACGAGCTATTCTCGCCCCGGTGGTGATTAGCAATTTCAAGAACGGATCAATCTTTTAGAGCAGATGGTTGCAAATGTCGACGCGCAGGGTTTGGCGTTGATCCACGATCGAAAACCCGATAGTTGCTTCCTCCATCTTGGTTTTAACAATCATCGTTTATGTGAATGTCATAGATTTCGGAAGATTATTAAAGATAAACCAGAGTTGATGGAGTCCTGACAAGCGATGAGATTTATCATCTAACATGGAACTATAGTTTGTAGAACTTTAACATATTAGCTCAGTATACGTTAAATATTGGCGCTCAACTAAAGCTAACTTATAAACTAATTTAGCCTATCATATCTGAAATTACAAATACCTATGCTTAACCAATGGCTTAGGTGGCGGATCGCTAAATGGGCGGCTCTAAGCCATTGAACTAGATACAGTAGTGGGTCTTTCATCATCTGTAGTTACTTCTTTGAATAGGTGATTCACTGGTACACAAGAATCTGGATTAATAGAAGTATTTCTGATAGGACCACACTTGTCTTTTGTCTTGTTTCCCTTAGTATCAGGTATTGTTGTATTGTGATGATTTGTTGAAGTAGTCCCACCTTCTATCGTCTCAGGGTTCGGACCATTATGTTCCTTAGCGCTAGAAGCTACTCAACAGGCGTGTACAATAATAATATAGTGATAACAAAAAAAATTAGTTTCAAATGGTTTAAAGAGAGCAAATATAGGATTTTGATATAACACGAAGCCCTACCTTCGAGGTGGGTAAATATTCTATCTTGCTTGTTAGAGGATGTAGATTTGGCCCTCCAATCTTTATCCTTATACTCTAAAACACTTTGTGATGGTGACAACGTTCGCAAGTCGATAGTGTTGTGAAAACCCGAACACGATGGTTCGTAGAGAGTGCGTGGGCGATGAACAGCCCTCTGGACGCAGTTGAAGAAGCTGCACCTTCAACTTGGTCAGGAGGAATCTTGCCCGGTCCAAGTTGAAGGTGCAGATTCTTCAGCCGCGTTCAGAGAGCTGCATCGAGTGATGTAAGGTCATAATTAATATTTTAATACAAGTGGAATCAATTAATTATTTCCACAGGATCTAGTTTGACCATTGCACCATCCCATACCGCCTTCGGCAATATATTGTAGTAGAATGAACCCCGAATCTCATAGTCCAGGGGAACACAGTTCGGTGGGGAAAGATTTATATCTATAGCGAAGGATCTAGACTCATCAATAACAGTAGGCATTGCATCCTCATGTGAATATATATAGAACCTTTTTTACGATGTAGTTTCTATATGTATGTAATGACAACGAGAACACTCGACTCCACCAGGTTATAGAGAGGATCTCATAGAAACTCATGTATGCATATTACAGAAATCTCTGTACGGTTTGAAACAAGGAAGCATCAACTGGTATTTACATCTACAAGAGGGTTTACGCAAAAGAGGTTTCAGACAAAGCGAACTCGGCCCAGGTATTTATTTTTCACCAACATTGGTATTGATAACATATATAGACGACTTGATAGTTATTGCTAGAGATAATGGCACAATAAACAAATTAATGGTTGATTTGAAATCTAATTTTATTTTTAGGGATGAAGGGAATTTCGAAACTTTTCTAGGTGTTTCGGTTAAGCATGTAGAAGATAATTCAATAGCGTTGACTCAAGCACAGTTAATCAGAAAATTGCTAAAGTTACTAGATCTAGGGGAGGTGAATCTGAAACCTACTCCAGCAGTAGAAGTTGTTTCTAAAGACATAGACGGAGAAGAAAGAAAATATCAGTGGAATTATAGACAAGCGGTAGGAATATTGGAATATCTAAAGATAACTACGCGACCCGACATTACTTTTGCTGTTAGTCAAATTGCACGTTTCAGCAATAATCCTAAGAGATCCCACGAACAAGCATTAATTCGAATCGCACGATACTTGAAAGGAACAAGCGATAAAGGATTATTCATCAATCCGAAAACAGATTCGTTTCTAGAATGTTATTGCGATGCAGACTTCTGTGGATTGTGGAAGGTAACCGATCCTGAAGATCCCAAATCGGTACATTCTCGCACAGGTTTCGTCATCTTCTACGCTGGTGTACCGCTATTCTGGTGTTCAAAACTCCAAACGCAGATCGCACTCTCAACTGTAGAGGCAGAGTACCTCGCACTGTCTCATTCGGCTCGCGAGATTATTCCAACCCAAGAATTGTTATAAGAAACCGCTAAGTCATTTACTTTCCATATTCCCTGCCAAACACAAATTCATTGTGACATTTACGAAGACAACAACGGTGCCTTGGAACTGGCAACCACACCGAAGATGCGTCCACGCACCAAACACATTGCTGTATGTTATCATCATTTTAGATCGAAGGTACAAGATGGAAGTTTAAGGGTGCATCTGATCGATACCAAAGAACAAGTCGCCGATATCTTTACCAAGCCGCTGATACATTCGAAGTATGTGTATTTGCGTAAGAAAACGATGGGATGGTAACTTTCTTTGTCTGATTTGCATCTCAATTTTAAGGGGAGTATAAAGGTTATATCACGAACACGTCAAAATTCATTTACGTTAGGTCATAGTCATTTACGTTAGATGACATACTTTAAGGTGAACTTAAGTACAAAGTCACCAGTAGTTCTCACAACTAATTTATTTAGCACCAAATTGAGTTCTTTCGAACAACCAGTCGAGTGTTCTCGTTGTCATTACATATATATAGAAATTACATCGTACCAATAAGTTCTATATATATTCACAGTTTATCAGACCGTTCGCCGAGGATACGTGAGTAAGATAATTTCATCCTCACTTCTTTAGAGTTTCTTTTTCGTTAGCTTGCCAATCACGATTCAAACGAAGACCAAGACTTGTAACCATGTCTTCGACTCCCGGAAAAATTTCAGGTAACACTCCGGGTAAAAAGCAACCTCCTCCTCCATCACCTTCGTCTTAGCCTCCGAATCAACCTCAGAATCTACCTCCGCCGCAACCTCAACCGCAACTGCAACCTCGTCACCTAGTCGATTTATCGTTAGTTAAACTTCGTCAAGAACAGTCGACACCTTTTCGTGACTCGGCGAACAAGTATGATGGGTGCATTGAAGAACAGGTTTCCTTCAAGACGGATATCAGAGTCATCTGACCATCACGGCTTTCGATCCGACCCTGCGTCTAATCGGTGGCAATGACATCTTTGATCCTCTCATTTTGGCCCGTTCCTTTCCGTCGTTAGTCCAAGACATAGACGCCGAGCCGAACGGCGACGAAGACCTTTGTTTGTACCAGAGTTTAATACAATCTCTGACCTCAAAATATTTTGCCAATTTAGGGGCAAAATTAGATGCTAGCCAGAGCACGCACGGACATTCTGATCGACTTCTTCTCATTGCTATTTTGAAGTTAAAGGCACTATCCCATGTTAACGAGTTCGAGTTATCGAAAGAACTACTGAAAGTTAAACTTGTCGATTTTGGGGGAGATATTTCAAAATAAGCGGCGTTCAAGAAGCGCAAGTATCAGTTACTCCGTCAGGTTGGGTGGACATACGCAAATTCGGAACATTTATACGCTTTATTAAACAGTTGTGTGGTTCCCCAAGCTCCATCACGTTTCTCTTATTGGGCTAATTGTATCCTCTTGAAGTTCGAGGCACTATCGGTGGCAGATAAAAGATTGGAGGACCATGATCAGGCTCTCGATGCGGCAGTAGATGAGTACAGACGGATCGTAAAGGCTGGGCATCGGAGTTGGAATGATTTTGAAGATGAACCCCGTCAACAAATTTCAGCCCTCAAAGCTGACTTTGAAAAGCGCTAACAAACTTTTAAGACAGTGAAAAACAACGATTTATGATCAGAATTGGGGAGTAAATATATTTGATAGTGCCTCGAACTTCCAAGTTTATTTATCGAGCCAATTTCTCAAGGATACAAAAGATAATTTGACAGCGTCACAGCGAATTTTTTTGCATATGTATCAGCGTCTAAATCACGTCGATATGAAGGCCATTCAACAGCTTTATGCGCATGATCCAAAAGCTAGAGCCATCTCTTCGTGTCCTATTCCAAAATGCGCTGAGTGCATATTCGGCACTCAGACACGTAAATCAAAATTTCGCCGACAGTTCCGACCGATAGACGTGCAAGCTTCACAACCTGGAGATGCTGTCTCGACGGACCAAATGATTTCCAGTATCAGTGGACGCGTCCCACGGGGCTTCGGCAAATCAAACGAACAATATACGTGTTGTACCTTCTTTGTCGATCATTTTTCACGCTTCGCTTTCGCACATCCACAACTTTCCACAAGCGCTTATGAAACTTTGATTGGGAAAAATAAATTTGAACGATTAGCACGTTCGCATGGTGTAAAGAAAATAAAACATTATCGTGCAGACAACGGAACTTACGTAGCACAGGAATTTGTATCCGATTTGAAAAGTAAAGATCAAACTTTAAGCTACTGTGCTCCGTACGCACATCATCAAAATCGTATAGCCGAGCGTTTCATTCGAACTATTGAAGAAAGGTCTAACTCGATGGAAGATAATTACTCCGAGTTTATGGCCGTATGCAGTCTTACTGTCTTACTAGCTACCGACATGTACAATTATTTTCGGACGAAAACCAGTGAACCTCCGATCAATATTTTTAGCCAAAGACTGAAAGCAGACATATCGCAATTTCATGTGTTTGGGTCTCCAGTATACATTCTCGACAGAAATTTACAGGCGGGCAAACCTCTTTCTAAATGGGTGTCACGCAGCAACAGGGGAGTTTACTTAGGCAGATCACCAAATCACGCAGATAACACTGCACTTGTGTTAAACTTACAGACTGGATATATTGGAGTACAACATCATTTAATTTTCGATGACAAGAATCATGAACAACCATTCAAAGTTGCCGGCATGGCTACCCTATTTTCGGATTCAGAATGCCTTCTCGGCCGGTGGCATCTACATGGCCCCCGTAGGCCGCTCTGGTGTTTCACACTTTTCTTTAATTTCTTTAATTTCTTAAAGATCGTGTGGCGATTGTTTAAAGATTCAAGTATTAACTACTCACATTTGGAAACCTATTTTTCTATTTAACAAAATTATATATGCACCTTCCACCAGGTTATAGAGAGGATCTCAGAGAAACTCATGTATGCAAATTACAGAAATCTCTGTACGGCTTGAAACAAGGAAGCATCAACTGGTATTTACATCTACAAGAGGGTTTACGCAAAAGAGGTTTCAGACAAAGCGAACTCAACCCAGGTATTTATTTTTCACCAACATTGGTATTGATAACATATGTAGACGACTTGATAGTTATTGCTAGAGATCATGGCACAATAAACAAATTAATGGTTGATTTGAAATCTAATATTATTTGAAATCTAATTTTATTTTTAGGGACGAAGGGAATTTCGAAATCAACCAATAATTTGTTTATTGTGCCATGATCTCTAGCAATAACTATCAAGTCGTCTGCATATGTTATCAATACCAATGTTGGTGAAAAATAAATACCTGGGTTGAGTTCGCTTTGTCTGAAACATCTTTTGCGTAAACCCTCTTGTAGATGTAAATACCAGTTGATGCTTCCTTGTTTGAAGCCGTACAGAGATTTCTGTAATATGCATACATGAGTTTCTCTGAGATCCTCTCTATAACCTGGTGGAAGGTACATATATAATTCCTCCCCCTTTCGAAGAGGAGCTTGAATGACAAGATTTCGTAATACTTGGTTTATGATTCAAAGTTCGGGTATGATGTAATATTCATTGTGTTACTTCTTACTAAAATATAAAATAATAAATACGAGATGCACTTTAGGATTGTTGAGTTTACGCTCACTTTTCTATTCAGTGATTGGGTGCATCTTATTAACATGGTTTCTTTTCTGTCTGATGAATAGGTATATTTTATGCCTTTTCTGTCAGATGAATAGGTATATTTTATGCCTATGAGTGTGTTTTTATACGTGAAGTGTATGTTTGTGTGTATATATAAGTTGAGATTCATATATTATTCTTATATG
>Ga0209092_10005116_pt1 | contig 10677 bp, 8 predicted proteins | sample FraStrMetagenome_FD_187446 | JGI IMG/M metagenome (GOLD analysis project Ga0209092, IMG submission 187446) | Marine eukaryotic phytoplankton communities from Arctic Ocean - Fram Strait ARC3M Metagenome (SPAdes) (version 2) | ecosystem: Environmental > Aquatic > Marine > Oceanic | place: Fram... | reverse complement strand
CATTATCCTGATGTTGAGATTGTTATTTCAGCTCAACATAGGCTAGAAACCTTTTATAGTGAGTTGGGTTTTACTTCTAGAGGTGATGTTTATTTAGAAGATGATATTGACCACATACAGATGTTTCTTTTGCCAACTCAAACTATTCAATAATTTGATTCTTAAATAGCAATGTATGTATTTCTTCGGTTATAAAAGGTGCAAATGGGTGCATCATTACTAATATTTCTTTTAGCATAGGTCTTAGGTTGTCAGTCTCACCTGACTTCTTACATTCCTCAATATAAACATCACAGAACTTGCTCCAAAAGAACTCATAAACCTCATTAATTGCAAAATCTAATCTGTAGTCTTCTATATTTTTTTGTATTTTATTCTTTGTCTTTTGAAATTCATTCATTATTAATTTATCTGAGTCAGTTTTAGGATCAAAAAACTCATTACCTAGGGGGTAGCCATTAATAAATCTTGCGGCATTCCAAACTTTAGTGCAGAAATTTCTATAACCTTTTAACCTACCAAATTCAAAACTAATATCTTTGGTATGTGTTGCTAAAGAAAAGAATGTCATTCTAAGAGCGTCAGTTCCGTATGACTCAATCCCTTTAGGGAATTGATTTCTTGTTTTACGTTCAATTTTTTGAGCAATTTTTTCTTGCATCAAGTTAGCAGTTCTTTTTTCTACTAGCTCATCTTGTGATATGCCATAAATAAGATCTAAAGGATCTATAACATTCCCTTTAGATTTTGACATCTTTTGCCCATTTTCATCTCGAATAAGGCCAGTCACATAAACATCTTTGAATGGTATTTGATCTGTAAATTCTAGACTCATCATCATCATCCTGGCCACCCAGAAAAAGATAATATCAAAACCAGTTACCAGCAAAGATGTAGGAAAATGTTTCTTAAAATCGTCAGTCTCATTTGGCCAACCCATTGAGGCAAAAGGCCATAAGCTCGAAGAAAACCAAGTATCTAGAACATCATCGTCTTGTTTTAATTCTCTATTATCCAACTTGTATTGAGTTCTTATCTCTTCTTCATTGTGCCCTACATAAACATTGCCTTCAGCGTCATACCAAGCTGGTATTCTGTGACCCCACCATATTTGCCTGCTAATACACCAATCTTGTATATTATCCATCCAATTAAAATATGTTTTGTCCCAGTTTTGTGGGTGAAATTTTACCTCACCATTATTTACAGCTTTATTAGCTCTAGCTGCCATTTCAGATGTTTTTACATACCATTGATGACTTAATTTTGGTTCTATAACAACATTAGATCTTTCGCCTCTGGGAACACTTATATGATGTTTTTCTTCTTTTTCTAAAAGGGATATCTCAGTTAATTTTTCTACAACAAGTTTCCTTACTTTAAAACGATCTAGATTACCAAAAGGGGCTGGTACATTGTCATTTGTCCAAGCATCATCATTGAATATATTTATAGGCTCAAAATCACTATCAACATCAGAGCTCTTAACCTGGCCATCTACCTCATGTAACGAGTATTTCTTACCAAGCTCATAGTCATTAAAATCATGTCCGGGTGTTATTTTTAAGCAACCAGTTCCAAATTCCATATCCACATAACTGTCACAAATAATAGGAATTTTTCTGCCAACAAAAGGAAGGATTATATTTTTTCCAATCAGATGGGTGTATCGATTATCTTCAGGATTTACTGCTATTGCCATATCGCCAAACATGGTCTCAGGTCTTGTCGTAGCAACAGTTATAAAGTCCTCACTTCCTTCTATTGGGTACTTTATATGCCAAAGCAAGCCATCTTTTTCTTGTCTAACAACCTCTAAATCAGATACCGCTGTTTTAAGTGATGGATCCCAATTAACAAGTCTATAGCCCCTATAGATCTTTCCCTTTCTGTGCAGTTCCACAAAAGCCTTAATAACAGCTTCATTAAAATCATCATCAAGCGTAAATCTATATTTATTCCAATCTACGGTATTTCCAAGCCTTTTAATTTGTGAAGTAATTTTTTCTTCTGAGTAACCCTTCCAAGACCAAACTTCTTCAAGAAATTTTTCTCTACCTAAGTCTTTTCGAGTTATATCTTTTTTTGCTAAGTTATTTTCAACAACCATTTGAGTAGCAATTCCCGCATGATCACTACCAACCTGCCAGTATGAATCCTTACCTGCCATATGGTTATATCTAGTATAGAAATCCATAATAGCGTATTGAAAGCTATGACCCATGTGCAAAGTACCAGTGACGTTTGGAGGTGGAATGACTTGAGAGAAGGACTCTGAAGAACTTTCATTCTTAACCTTTCTCTCAGACCAAACCTTCGCCCACTTTTCTTCTATCTCGGTAGGGTGATACTGTTTATCCATATTCCTAGAATTTTTCTATTTTAGCTTTTTACTTAACAACAGCTCACTTAAAAGAGGCACAGGTCTTCCTGTTCCAGCCTTAACAGGAGAGCTATGTGATGCAGTTGCAGCTATGTCGATATGAGCCCATTTGTAGTCATTAGTAAATTTAGATAAGAAAGCAGCAGCGTGAATGGTTCCAGCCTCTCTTCCCCCGCCTATATTTGCTAAATCAGCATAAGATGTTTTTGTGCATGATTGATGCTCATCCCAAAGCGGAAGCTGCCAAGCTCTATCGCCTGACTCTTCGCCTGAACTAATAATCATATCAGCAAGATGTTGGTCATTTGCCATAACTCCACTAGCATGTCTTCCAAGGGCAACCACGACTGCTCCTGTAAGAGTTGCCATATCAATAACATAAGAAGGTTTGTATTTACCTACAAATGTAAGAGCATCTGCAAGAATCAATCTACCTTCAGCATCTGTATTTAAGATTTCAATTGTTTGACCAGACATTGAAGTTACAACATCACCTGGTTTAGTAGCCGTCGATGAGCACATATTTTCTGCACAAGCCATAACACCAACAACATTAACGTTAGCATCCAATCTTGCTAAAGTAGACATAACACCAAATACTGTTGCAGCACCACACATGTCCCACTTCATTTCATCCATACCAGGACTCGGTTTAATAGAGACACCACCTGTATCAAAAGTTACTCCTTTTCCAACAAGCGCTATAGGTTTTTCTGAAGGCTTTCCTCCCTTGTACTCTATAACCATCATTCTAGCCGGCTCTATACTTCCTGCTGAGACGCTAAGAAATGAACCCATGCCTAATTTCTCCATATCTTTTTCGTTAAAAGATTTGACTTTTAATTTAGGGAAGTCCTTAGTCATAGCCTTAACTTTCTTTTCAATTATTACTGGAGTGCAATGATTTGCTGGAAGATCACCAAGATATTTAGCAGTATTAACGCCTTCACCGATTGCATATCCTTTTTTAGCAGCTTGTTTTGCTTTTGTAAGATTGGACCCAGATAGACCAGTAGTTAATATAGTTAGTTTTTTTACAGATGGCTTCTTAGCTGTTTTGTTTTTTGTTTCAGAAAAGATATAAACATTTGACTCTATTGTCTTGGCTATCATTTCAATCATCCATAGAGAATCTTTGCCTTCAGGACATGCAGTACCGAACATAACTGATAAATCTTTAGAGCTAAGTTGATTTCCTTTTTTAGCAATTACTTTATACATGTTTAACCATTTATGCATTGGAGTATCTTTCTCTAGGCCTTTAACTAAAAGAATATTTTCTGCTGTGATGTCATTTACCTTTGGAAGTAGCATAGAAGACCCAGCTTCTTTTAAATGTGATGCTATTGTTTTTGATAGATAGCTTTTAGAAGCTTTATCTAGCTCTTTAAAGGATGGATTATTTTTAGTATCCTTGTTAATTACCAATACAAGCATGTCGGTTTTTAAAGCCTTCAAACTCGTTGTTGATGTATCTTGTAATGAAATGTTACTTAAAACTTTATATGCCATTTAAGGTCTCCTAATTATGGAATTTACTGATAAGATAAATATTGTAATGCATCATAGTTCTCAAGGCATGTATAAAAAAAATATTCTTTCAAAAAGTCTGAATATGGAGGTTCTAAAATCTTCACTTAGCATCCTATTAATTTTTTTTCTATTAGTGGTTGGTTCAAGGGTTGTAGGGTATTTTGAGCAAGCTGCAGAGGGATACATAGATCCTGGTATTATAATGAGTGTTGTTGCGCTGAGGTTCCCAGATTTTATAACTCTTTTAATACCTTTATCATTTTTTCTTGGAATACTTATTACCGTTAGCAGGCTTTATGCTGAAAGAGAGATTTATGGTTTTTTTTCTATAGGACTTGCTCCCATTGATTTAGTTAGATTTTTAGCACCTCAAGCAATCATTTATTTTGTTATAACTCTAATATTAAGTTTGTATGTAGCTCCATACACCAAAGCTTTATCTCAAGAGATGCTTTCAATAGATTCATTTGAAGAGCAAATTGAAGCACTTCAATCTAAAAAATTATTTTCTCTCAAAGATGGTGGTGGATTTATTTATGTAGAAGATGCAGAGGAAACTAATCTGAAAGGTGTCAAACTATTCCAGCCAAATGGTGATAACTCTTTTTTAGTTTTGGCAGATGAATTAATTGTTAAAGAAAATGGAAATGATCTAGATCTGAACTTTTTAGATGGATCTATGTATAAAGGTATTTTTTCTAACTCCTCTCAGCTTGTTTCGACGTTTGGAGAATTTAAATTATCTTTAGATGGCGATGTAAATCAAATCTCCGGAGTAAGCCTATCAAAAATATTTGATTACTCATCTACCTCAGACAGCGCCTCTCTTCAATGGAGTATATCAATACCTTTTACCATAATAGTCTTACTTTTCATGGGTGTTTATATGGGAGCAGTTAAGCCAAGACAAGGAAGGTTTTCAGTAATACTTCCGGGCATGCTTGTTTACGTAACTTATTTAAGTCTTTTGATTTATGGAAGGGAATCTATTGCAGATAATCCAACTTCAGGCATTGGATTGTGGTGGGTGCATTTTCTTTTTTGCCTATTTTTAGTATGTTACATATTTAAAGATAATATTAGTTTTAATAATGCTTCTGCCATAAGTATAAGAGAGAATATCTATCTAAAATATCTTACTGGCGTAACCTTAATTCTTTTATTTTTATGGCTGGCGATCTAATGAAGATCTTTAATAAATATCTTATCAAGAGATCATTTTTTATCTCATTTTTTATCTTTATAATATTTGCCTTGCTTGATTTAGTTTTTAATTTTATTTCAGAGCTAGAAAATCTATCAGATACCTATACTTTTATTTCTGCTTTGAAATATGTCTTTCTATCCATGCCACATAGTGCAATGAATTTCTTAGAAGGAGCTTGTCTATTAGGTATCATGATTTCACTTGGTATTTCCCATCAAGAGGGTAATCTAAATGTTCTTAGATCTAGCGGCAAATCACCTATTCAAATTATTCTAATAAGTTCGATAGGACCCATGTTTTTAGTTTTTTCTTTTCTCCTTATAGATGAATTAGCATTTAGAGAAATCCATTTAAACTCTCAGATTGAAAAGAGTTTGAAGTTGAATAGCAGCCAGGAAGTATCTTCTAATATCCAATGGGTGAAGGATGAGAACTCATTAATAAGCTATACCAATATAACTAGCGACACTATTTTTAACGTAAAATTTGTTAAATTAGCATCAAATAAAGTCCTCTATTTTAAAACAGCAAGCTCTGCGAAAATAAGTAAAAATAGAATTATATTTGACGACTCGCTGTTGTTTCATAGCTTTAATGGTCAAGGCAATACTGGGACATTTGAAGATTTCCTGTTTCCTTTGGTAGCTAGGGTATCTTTTAATGATATTGAAAATCTAAGTATCGGAGATGTAAGAAAATATCGACTACTGCTCAGAGGTAGCTTAGTAAAAGAAGATCGGCTATTCAGAATGCATCTTGATAAATCTTTTTATAAAAGGATTTTTTATCCATTTTCTATTTTGGCAATAATAATATTTTTTGGGTCTTTCATATTTAGCTCTCTTCGAGATTCCTCGCCTGCATCAAGAATAGTTTTAGCTGTTGTTGGTGGGTTTGTTTATAAAATAATTCAAGATTTTTCAATAAGCTTTTTTATATCTTTTAGTTACCCAATTTTTATTGGTGTGATTGCACCAGCAATTCTATTATTGGTTGCTAGCTCCTATTCATATAAAAAAATCTAAATATGTCTTAAACCTGTTTTAGATAATATATCGCTAAGTGAATGGCCGTTCGAAGAGAAGTATATTCCAATAAGCGGAAGCCCAGCCAAGCTACATACAAAAAGGTTTACTATAAATCTAATTGAAGTTTGACGAAGATTAACTTTATTCCCATCGAAGCTATAAATTTCTACTTTCCATATAGCCATTCCCAGTGTTTTATTTCCATGGGTCCAAAAGTAACTATAGAAAGCCCAGGTACTAATAAAAACAATTAAGAGCCCTAGCCATGGATTTAATATTTCTCCATTATTCATCCACAAAGCAATAGACCCAACGCCAAACCAGACTCCTAACAGAAGAAATAGATCATAAATAGTTGCCGCAATTCTTTTTAATGGAAAAATGGTGTGGGATTTTAGATTCATTTTGCTATAGTAATTAAATTAATTAAAAAAATAAATCATTATGAATAAAGATACCGGGTTTTTTGGTCATCCAATTGGGCTTAGAACATTGTTTCTGACAGAAATGTGGGAGAGGATGTCTTACTACGGAATGAGGGCTTTACTGGTCCTTTACATGACAGGATCATTGGCAGGGTTCAATCCAGGCATGGGCTTGTCTGCAATGGACGCTAATGCAATTTACGGAATATATGTTGGAATGGTCTACTTTATGGTAGTTCCAGGAGGCTGGATTGCTGATAATATTTTAGGGCATCAGAAAGCAGTTCTTCTTGGCGCAATTATAATCGCACTTGGCCATTTTATTCTCGCCATACCGGTTGAGCAAACATTTTTCCTAGGTTTAGTGTTTGTGGTATTAGGAACAGGTCTTTTAAAAGGAAATATTTCAACAATAGTTGGTAATTTATATGGTGATAATGATAAGAGAAGAGATTCAGGCTACACAATCTTTTATATGTCTATCAATATTGGCTCTACTTTAGGTTTCTTGATTTGTTCTTATTTAGGAGAAAAAATAGGTTGGCATTATGGTTTTGGAGCAGCAGGTATTGGCATGGCTTTTGGAGTATATCAATATATTCAGTTTAGACATCTTTTAGGCTCAGCGGGTGAATTCCCAAATGATATGGATGAATCAAAAAGAGCAGGATACATCAAATGGACTAAATTAAGTTTAGTTCTTATGTTTGCTGTTATAGGCTGTGGTTTGCTTGGTCTTATTTCAATTGAACCAAGAATTTTTGCAGAGAATTTTGCTTACTTCTTAACAATCGTTGCCGGTGCATATTTTCTCTATTTATATTCTTTTGCAGGGCTTTCAGCTTCTGAGAAAAAGAATTTATTACTTCTATTTGTATTATTTATAGGAGCGGCTGCTTTCTGGTCAGGCTTTGATCAATCAGCAAGTTCATTGAGTATTTTTGCAAGAGATTATACAGACCTATCTGTAGCAGGTTTTATTATTCCGATAGGATGGCTTCAGTTTGCTAATCCAATATTCGTTGTAACTTTTGCTCCAATTTTTGCCGGAATTTGGGCTCATTTGGCAAGAATAAACATGGATCCATCTTTGCCAATCAAGTTTGCTATTGGCCTAATATTTATGGCAATTAGTTTTATGGTCATGGTTTATGCGGTGCAGCTGGCAATGGTTTCGGCTCCAGTAGGAATGAGATGGCTTTTGCTTACTTACTTGCTTCAAACATGGGGTGAGCTAGCTCTGTCTCCTATAGGTTTATCTGCTTTTTCTAAGTATTCTCCTAAAAGATACATGGGGCAGATGTTTGGTTTGTGGTTCTTGGCTTCTGCAATTGGAGGAGTGCTTGCAGGGCTCCTTGGTGGAGATGCAACAGTTGATGGGCTGAGCTCGGTACAGCCAATATTTACTTTCATGATTCAATATTATGCAGTTATAGCAGTTCTATTAATTGCAATGTCGTTTCTATTCAAGTCGAGAGAAAAAAGTTCTTAAGGTTTAGGAAAGTTTTGAATTAAGGCCTTTAAGAATATCTGTATAGATATTTTTAAGGGTCCACAATTCTGATATTTTTATATGCTCATCTATTTGATGAATAGTATCATTTAAAGGTCCAAGCTCAACAATCTCTGTACCCATTTTTGCGACAAACCTTCCATCTGATGTGCCCCCTTTAGCATTTAAGTCTGGAGTATAGCCAGCAATATTTTCAATTGATTTTACAACTACATCTTTCAAGTTATCCTCTGTTGTCAGATACGGAAGACCGCTCAGTCTCCAGTTAATTTCATATTCTATATTTAATTTTTTAAGAATAGACTCAAATTCATCTACTAGTGTTTCTTGAGTAGACTCAGTTGAGTATCTAAAATTAAAAAACATGTCCAATTCACCGGGAACAACATTTTTAGCTCCTGTTCCAGAGTGAATATTTGATATTTGGAAGCTAGTTGGCTGAAAAATGGCGTTGCCGTTATCCCATACCACATTCTTAAGTTCTACTATTACATCACTTGCTGAAAATATTGGATTATTTACGTTTTCCGGATAAGCAATATGTCCTTGCTTACCTAATATCTTTAAAGAACCACCTAATGATCCTCTTCTTCCAATCCTGACGCTATCACCTATTTTTTCATATGACGTGGGCTCACCAACAAGGCACAAGTCAATTCTTTCATCTCTTTCGATCATGTCATCCACTATCTTATCTATAAAGCCATCTGCAGCATCTCCTTCTTCATTAGACGTTAATAAAATAGCAATCCTAAAATTAAGATTTGGGCTTGTAGCAAAGAACTCATCTAGAGATTCTAGAAAAGCTGCAATTGACCCTTTCATATCAGCCGTTCCTCTTCCATATAAAAGATCTCCTTCAATATGAGCGGAGAAGGGTGGATATGTCCATTTTTCAACAGGTCCGGTTGGCACTACGTCAGTATGTCCAAGAAAGCAAAACAATTTACCCTTGTCACCAAAAGTAGCGTAAAGATTTTCTACATTTAAATAATTAATTCTTTCACAATTAAAATTCAGCTTACTAAGCCTATCTTCAATAATATCAAAGCAACCCTCATCTCTAGGAGAAAGGGATTCAATTTGTATAAGATCTTGAAGAAATTTAATCATTGGAATGTAATTCGGTATTTAATTCTACTGATGATTTATTTGGCCTTGCCATAACTGCTCCATTTAAAGAATTCCTAATAAAGACTAGATCAGATAAGCCAGATAATTCTGCACCTTTATAAATACCTTTAGATGAATTGGTTTCATCAAATAGCTCTATTTTTGTTCCGCCAGTTATATATAAACCAGCCTCAACAATACAGTTATTTCCTATAGGAATACCAAGACCAGAATTTGCTCCTAGTAAACAATTTTCACCAACTGAAATCTTTATATCATTGCCACCAGAAAGTGTCCCCATTGTACTGGATCCACCCCCAAGATCTGAGTTATCACCAATAACGACCCCGGCTGATATTCTTCCCTCTATCATAGCTTTACCTAGAGTACCGGCATTAAAGTTAATAAAGCCTTCATGCATAACCGTTGTACCTTCTGCTATATAAGCTCCAAGTCTTACCCTAGATGCATCTGCTATCCTGACATTTTTTGGGATTATGTAATCAGTTAAGCAAGGAAATTTATCAAGTGATCTAACATAAAGATTTATATTTTTTTGCTTAGATTCAAGCAATTTTTTATCAATTTCATCTATGGAAATAGGTCCATGATTTGTCCAAGCAACATTAGGAAGGGCGCCAAACATTCCATCAAGGTTGATAGAGTTGGGAAGAACAAATTTATATGAAAGAAGATGAAGCTTAAGATATGCGGAGCAGACGTCTTTTACAGCTGAATTAAGATCACTCTCATTCCATGAAATTTCTATAATCTCTTTAGAGGAGCTGACTTCTCCCAAGGAATGAATGTCTGTTGTTTTGCCATCAAAATTAATAATAGGAAAAAATACATCAAGAATCTCTCCGCTAGATGATTTAGTTGCTATTCCTTTTGCAGTAATTTTCATTTTATTATTATAGTTTGTACTAGACTTAATTTATATGAGTTCTGTAAGTGCTTTGGTAATTTTTTGTATTTTTTCTTTAGATACGCTAGATAAAGTCATATCTTCTATCTCAAAAGTATCTTCAACCCTATCCCCAAGAGTGTTTATTCTAGCTGAATAAATAGAAGTACCATTTTCATTAAGTACTTTTGCAATTTTTTCAAGCAAACCAGGACTATCAAGAGTTTCTATAGTCAGAAGATTTCTCTTTTTTAATTTATCCTCTACATTTGTTACATAAAGTATTTTTTTAAAGCTCTTTAAGTTTTTTACTTTCTTAGTAGATTTCTTGAAAGTAGAGTAGCTTTTAAAATTATCCAAGACTCTATCTTTAACCTCTCTTATCTCTGAGTTATTCATCACTCTCGTATGATGAGAAAATTTTGTTATAAAGGTATTTGCAGCAATTCCATTATTGCTACTAGTTGATATATTTGCATCAATAACCTCCAACCCAGATAGATCTAATATTTTTACTAGTTTTAAAAATAACCCATCTGAATTATCAACCTTGATAAAAATTTCAATC
>Ga0209092_10005115_pt1 | contig 10679 bp, 6 predicted proteins | sample FraStrMetagenome_FD_187446 | JGI IMG/M metagenome (GOLD analysis project Ga0209092, IMG submission 187446) | Marine eukaryotic phytoplankton communities from Arctic Ocean - Fram Strait ARC3M Metagenome (SPAdes) (version 2) | ecosystem: Environmental > Aquatic > Marine > Oceanic | place: Fram... | reverse complement strand
TAGAAGTAAGTGTAGGCATTACTCGTACAGATTCTTTTGAAATTGGAAACCAACTCATCAATATCATTAAACGCCTCAGAGTCTTTTTTATTATTACTATTTTGGATGCCATCATGATCATTGGAATCTAAAACACCTCCTACAGCAATTTTTCCCAAAATGGACAATTCCGAAGCAAGCATAGAATTGAAAACACCAAAGTAGTCACTTGGATTTATACGCTGCGCTATGTCACGATTATGACCACGCTTTGAAATCCTTTGGAGACACACCCTATCGAACACAAATGGAGAAGTAAATATTGTTGTTTAGAATTGATTTATGCAAGAAAATGAGAGCAAATAATTCATCTTACATGAGTAAAGCACTGTCTTTATTTTTGGCTGATAAGTCAATCAATAATCTTCTCCAACTATCTGAATCAATCATGTCCTCTAGAAATCGAATTCTTCGACTACTTGTCACTAACTCCAAAATATCATCCCCCTCTTTTCTATTGAATTTCTCTTTTGCTATTTTATTGATCACATCTACAGATGTTTCACGAATAGAATCCGCAGCCTTTTGACGTAAATCGTAATCATTCGATTTTGATGTAGAAGAAGAGAAGTCTCCATCATTTGCCTTTACTAGGGAAGTAGAAGATGATTTGGTGGCTGTAGTAAGATCTGTTAGCCAAAGAGCCAAAAGGCCACACATTGAGGTATGACCACGATAGGAAGATATAAGTTTTTTCATCATGTCTGTGCCTCCACTTGGGCCACGAAGTTCGATTATATTTCCCACGTGTTTATTACAATCCGGTTCAAAAATAGAGTCTGCTTTTTCTATAAATTCGTTTGCTTCTCTAATTGTTTTCTCCGAAGGGTCTTCTACTTCCTCTTCTTCCTCTATTTCCTTTTCCTCTACATCATTATTTTGTTGCTGTTCACCACTTTTTTCGTTATAATCAACATTCATTGCAGATGGTGATGTTTTTCCAGGTGTAATACTTCCTTCTTCTTTTATTTCATCAACTTCCATTGCGTTGGAGTCTGCAACATCATCAGTCATACCCTCAGGTCTTTCCCATTGAGTTGCTTGGGTAATTGTATTGTAGTAATATTCAGCTCCATTGTCATCTTTATATGCTACCCATGCGTTTGATTCTTTTTCTATTTGTTCTTTATTCTCACTTGTATCAATTTTTTCCTCGTCATCATTATCGTTATCACTACCAGCTTGCTGTGGTGTCATGGCACCATCAGAATATTCTGGAGTACCTGTCGGAGTGCCCGGTGGTGTTTCATCTGGAGCTTCTCCTTCTTCTTCCTTTTCTTCAATCTCCTTCTCTTCTTCTATCTCACTTTTATCTGCATTTTCGGAAGTAGTTGCCTCATCAGCTGTAGCTGCGTCTTCCACAGGAATATAATCATCAGGAGCTTCCCAAGAACTTTCACCGGTTTCTGAATTATGATAGTAGGTTCTTTGTTCATCATCTAAATATGCTATCCACGCTGATGATTTTTTCGCACCATTGATTTTATCTTTTGGATTAGATGCCTCTTTTTTTATTGGACCATCATCGTCATTCATTGGTGATGATGGTGGTGTGTCGCCATATGATTCAGGGGGTGGTGTACCGACTTGATCGGGCGAGGGTAAATCATAGGTAGGAGTATTCGATGGCGATGGTGTCTTCATTTTTGAATGGACACTTTCATTATCATCACTTGCAAATCCATTTTCATCTTGCTCATGGGGAGGACTTGAAGATGACATCTTTTTTGTGATCAACATTGAACATTCAAATGTCGGTATAGACCATTTAGTTCGAAATTGACCACGGCCCGGAGCAGGGGACGGACTTCTAATGTCCGGTCTTGCATACTTTTTATTCTTGGAAATGTGGTTTCAAAATAATCGCCGTAAGGAATAAATATATTAACAGTTCGCTAAAATGCTATTAAAATTATAGCATTTAGCAGTGACGACCATAAGCAGTATCCGTTGAATATCTTAAATAAGATTGTACATACGATCTTCGTATACCACAAAAATGAGATATAAATGAATGATTTATCTTCGCCAATAATAGTCGTAATTGAATGTCACTTAGAACATAAGCATTTCATACACATTTCAGTAGTCTCAAACACCAGCATTGAAAGAGAAGGCACTTCAATTAAACAAAGCAATTTTCGATACAACATCTGCAATTAATTACATTGAAAGAAATTCATTTCTAATTTTGAATAACCATATTCATTATCCATTGCTATAATTCATCGGCTACAACGATATCAATATAGAATATCATGGGGTTCTTCAAAAGACGGAATAAAGCAAAGAAGTCCAAACAAAGCAAGACGAAGAACGACCAAAATTCCATAACTACAAACGACTTGACAAATGAAACAACCTCAAATGGAGAAAAAAATGATGAATCAACAATAAGCAGTAAAGAAAGGGAAGAATCTAGTTTAGAGTCTCAACGAGAGGGTGAAAGTCAGACAGAGAAACTAGATAAAGAGGAGGAAGAATGCTATACTATACCCGTGGATGAAACAAACAACGAAATTCAGAGCATCATACACGATCATACGGATTGCTTTAGTAATTCAGCAGGTTCAACGAGTTTCCAAGAATGTATAGAGTTAGTTGCGAATGACATATCACGAAAGCGATTTTTAGAAAATGAAAATGAAAAAGCAATGAGAAAGAACTCCAATACGAAAGAAAAAGGAGCAAGTGTTTCATCAGATGAAGATGAAATAGTTTCAAATACAAGTTATAGTATTGAACATCTGAAAACGTTTGATAGTGGATTTACACGTGTTACGGTCCTTGAGGATGATAAGTACCTCTATGAAAATGAAGGATTACGAATCGATGAAACCAAGACGTTTTCAAATGAAGATCTGAAAACTACGACTAGCAAATCGACTTTTGTTCCAATCCCAGAAGCAGATGACCGATATTTACTAGAACACAAAGAATCGTTACTACATGGACCCCCGTCTCCCATTATGAGACGATACATAAAAGCAAAAGTGAACCATTCGAATGCCTTTGAATCTTTCGTATCAACCGATGAATGCGATGATGATGCAGTGATAATAAAGAATGCAACATTTGGTACTGTATCATTTATTACTCCATCGTTTTCAACCATTAATGAAAGCTTTTCCATGGTATCAGAGGCTAAGACAGAAGACAAAAATGCATTATTTAGAGCAAGGGATAAAGTAATTACAAATAATCTTCCTGAAATTCGAAGAGAGGATGAAGAATTTGGCAGTATCAAATCAAGTTGTGCATCTTCGAAAAACATAGGCACAAATTACATATCTGTTCAAACAACGGAAGCCAAAAGCACTCCTGAGGATCAACGAAATCCTCTAGATTTGTCTTCTGACAAAGGATACGAAGAAGCAAGGACCCCCCTCTCGCCTAATAGCATACTAAAGGACTTGCATCGTATGGCAAGAAATGTTACTGAGGAGGAACCTGACACCGATGTGCTTAGGAATCAAAGTTTCAACTCTAGAGTTGCTTCACAGGACCAACCTCAATCTAGAACAAATGCCTCCTCATGTGTAAACAAAGAAACTAAAGCTAATAGTCCAATTGAAAATAAACCATTTGATGGAAAGTCAAATATTGGCAAAACCATCTCACATACCAAGTCCAGTAAACATGAGTTCCATGATCAAAATTTGACGGCAACTCGAGCGTTGTTTCCAAAACAGGATACCAGTATTGAGAGTCACAAGTTAGAAGATGCGCGAAAGAAAAACGTTTTAAGAATAACAATTCAATGTGATGAAAGTTATGGCTTAGGTCCTCAATCGCCATTTATGCAATCAATAGAAATGCGTGTCGCAGAGCATCAACTAGCATCAAAAGACGATCGGCGGAAACGCCACGATACTAATAACTCAAAGCGCAACTTTATTCATCCAGTCGAAAGAGAGAAATGCACTTCTACATATTCCATTCAAATGCTAACCAAACCTAAATGTTCCAATGCTGATGCTGAGAAAGCTGCTCGTCAAGAAGTATTTAAAATAGTCAAACGAAAGATAGACTTTGCTCAACGACAAAAAAGTACCAATATGATGTCCAAAGCAACAAGAAAAAAGTCGAAAAAGCGATCTTTCTTTTTTTTCTGGAGAAAGAAAAAGAAGTCTAAAGCATCCACCGCTTCCTCGTTTAGCAAGAAAAAATCCGAAAAAGGCGATATTAAACATATTGTGTATGCTTCACCTCGAAATGAACAAGAGAAAGAAATATTCATTTTAAAGGATTTTTTATAGAGACATTGAGAAAATCTATGCATATGACCCATGTGAGCAAAGATAAAAGATTTGTGGTATAAAAATGTATCTTATTTGTGATGATGTTAACTAAATGCTTATCATAATAATAAAAGAATGTAACAAATACATAATTGTAATATAGTTTTCATACACGATTTGTATCTGTTTTTTTTTTACATAAAAACCTCTTATGTTACAATTAATCTCACAGAGCCGATCAAGTATTGTCATGGTATTAATCATTCTCTAGCTCAGGTAGCACGATTATATGGAGTATTTGCAAAGATACCATCTAACACGCTTAGACCTTTTTACAACACCTGATCAATTCCACTTATTGATTCTCACATATTTTGAGACAAAGTACAATATCACAAAGACGTTTTCGAGGAATATTCTCTTAAGGCACTCATCAAATAGTTTTTACATTTCGTAGAATAAAATGTTATTAGTACAGTTTAAAACGCTATTACAACTAAACGGTTGAACACATTCAAATTGCTTAATTACCAGAGCCGAAAACAGCGGTAATTTCGGAGTAAAGAACAAGAACCATGGCAGCTCCAACAGTACGAAGGGCATTGGCTCCGGCTCCCTTGAACAAAGCAGAGGTTCCCTCTTCTTTCATGATCTTTCCGAAGCAGTCAGCAGTTCCCTTGTATACCCATTCTTCCTTAGGCTTCTCAGATTGCATCTGAAGACGACGACGTACAGTGTCGAAGGGGTAGGAAGCATATCCAGCAGAGATAGCGGAGAATTGTGCGCAAGCAAACTTAGATCCAGCACGGATTAAACCATTCTCATCCTTTTGGTAAGGGTTGTATCCGGAAAGGGTATCGAAGAGACCGAAGTATACTCCACGGTATGGGATGATACCGGTAATAGAAACTCCAATACCGTTGTAAAGACTACCAATACCTCCAGAGGCAGCGGTCTTCTTCAAGCAGTCAGCAAGACCGGCGAATTGTGCCTTTCCACTTCCTACATCAGCGGCAAGACGTGTACGTGCGTAGTCAAGGGGGTACACAATGCAAAGAGATCCAGCTCCGGCAAGACCTCCAGAAGCCATGTTAATAAGGAAGAATTTACCAAAGTCAACATTCTTGTCAACCTTAGGGAACACAGACTTGATGGAGTCTTTGAAGGCAAAGTTAAAAGCCTGTGTGGGGAAATAACGAAGAATATTTGTGAAGTTACCACGCCAGAAAGCTTTGACTCCTTGTTCACTGGCAACACGACTAAAGCAGTCAACAATTCCATTGTAACGAGCTACCTCTCCACTGATAATCTTGGGGTTGGCATCTTGTGTTTGGATGATGAGCTTTACACGCTCGATAGGGGCTGTGCATGTTTTGGCAACAGCTCCAGAAACACCTCCGGCAAGAAAGTTTACTAAGAAATCAGACATTTTATTCTACAGAAAATAAGGAGGCGTTTCGACAAAAGTCTGTTTTACGTGGAAATTTGAGTAAGATAAAAATATTAGTATAAAATGTGAGATCGATCTTCAAAGATACTGAAACAGTGCAATTTCAGATATTGAGATAAACAACATATTGGTGTGTGTGGATCCCGCAAGTCGCTCCATAATCAAAGGATCAAAGCCGAAAGGTTCCATTTGAAGCAATGTGTTACATGAGAAGGTCTAGAAGAAAAGTGAAGAAGCTGTACGTGGCATTGGTATTCACACAATTTGCTCAAGAGGTTGACTTTGATAATATTCATGCTCTTGGTAGATTAGTTTCGAAACAGAATTTTATCTTCTTTGTCCTGTCTCTCTCAAAAGGATAAGATCTCTGATATGAAACGGATTGGGGATGTCCATGTTGGGGTCATTGTTTACTCGTTCTTCTCTTGCACTCTTAAAGTTGCATGCAACTAGTCTTGCTCTTACCTAGCTTGAATCAATTGTGAGCAGAATTGTATTGGAAAAGTTCCTACCACGTACGTTTATTCGTACATTGCTCTGTTGCATTTATGTACGTGGACAAGCTCATCTCCCACCAAATTTCACTTTTCGTACTACTTTATATGCAAATGTACGCTTGGAGCATGTTCCATTCTAACCATACAACACACGCAATTTTAAATTTGGAAATGCGCGAGACCAAACCAAAGACATATAAGCTCATCTATGCAAGACTTACGTGAGTTAGGATGATGTAAATATTTTCTTCATGCGTTGCTGTATACACTAAGTACAATCAAATAGTGCATATTTTATCGCTAATCAAAATTAACTAAGAACGTTACAACTTTAACGTTTTCACCACGAAGCAGCATAGTATTAATGCACGCAGTCACATTATCTTAACAAATCTACGCGTACTCCATCATATTGTTGTAGCCGCAACCATTCCTTTTTCAACTTGGAAAAGCGAAAATTTGTGAATCTTGTAGTATCTTTTTGGTTCGTATATTCAGAATGTACACATCAGACGTAGGATATCCCAATGTAGGCTGTCCTATGACCAGCATTGTTGCTTTAAAGCCCGATGAAAATACGCCGTATGTACGAAGTCTTTGTGTAAGTGAGAAAGTTCAGAAATTCTGAGGATGACTCTAAGTTGTTTTCGTAAGAGAGTTGAAAAATTCCTGCAATGTCAACTTCAAAAGAATTTATTGCAAAAACTGCTGGAAAGTAAAAAATACGATAATACACTCTTTCTAGATAATTAATGAAAATGATGTAATTTCAATCGGACTCAGCATTTTCGTTTCTCATTGAGTCCGTTTGCAACTGTAGTTATAATGAACATGCATCAAGTTAAGCAATGCAATCATTTCTATAAATTTCCGAAAGTTCGACGATATTTTCATTCTTAATTTATTTTTAAAGCGGTATCCATTAAAATTAGTTTCTTTTGCTCGTTTAATGATGTTGTAAAAATTATTTCTCAACTTATCTTCAAACGATTTTTTCTTTCATTACTATCGAATTTCATCTGAGTTTTCTGTTCAGGAAAACGACAGTATCAGAACAGAACAAATTTGTTCACAATACTCAATAAATTTATGTATGTGTAAAAGGAAACCTTTCTTGGAAATATGAATAAAACAGTTGAGCAATGTAGCTGTTTTACCCACTGAGGATTATTTGAACATCCATATCCTTGTCTCGCTCCCAATACATTTTTGAGGTTGTTCAATCTGTTCTTCTTTTCCTCAAAGAAATTTCAAGAAAGTAAATAAACACATCCTCCGCCCAGACCCAATCTTTAAGTCCTACACTTATGAAGAGTATAGCTTTAGCTCGTACCCATGAGACAAGAACACCTCTCCAGCTGTCTTCATTTCATGTTAAATTATTGGAAAAATATTAGCACTTCGATGATACAAAATTTGTCAATAAAAGGATTGTTTACTAACCATTGATGATGGAATTTTTAGCTCTTCAATGTCTTTGAGAGAAACGCTTTTGGATGTTATCAGATTGAATTCCTCGGTAGAATATTTTATAAGCGCCGTGATCGGTGTCGCTTTAGGGATAGATATAACTCGATATGGCAGGTTTGGATCTGTGGTGTGGGTGATCTTAAAAGTCAATTGGTCTGAAGGTGCCATATTCTTGAAAGTTATGAAGATGTGGTTATCAAGAATAAGAGAGGAATTCAGAGATGAGATGTCTTTTATTAGATTTTCGCAATCTTGAGCTTTCCATCAACATAGATTAGTCGACAACTTAAGATCAAAACTAGGATATTTGATCGTAGGGTGATTTTATGCGTAGATGATCTGGGACGTACTTTGTGCTGTTTAGATGAAATTTAGCAATCTCTGTTGCCTACTTTACTATATCTATGGTATTAATTTCAATTTGTCTCGAGCAGAGAAACCTCTCTAGAAATAAGTTTGAACTTTTTAAAATTGAATGCAAATTGCTCACAATTTCAAAAGAAGTATAACTTTCAATTTTGCCGCAAGAATCAAGGCAACCGATGTCTAACTCCGATCAGCAAAGGACGAATCAGAAAGATAGTTCCTTTAAGGACTTTCAGGTAAGCTTTGAAGGAAAAAGGATTGTTTTGATTAACATTTTGCATTCATTCATATGTTATTTTTCATCTGGAATGGTTATTTTCTTTCAAACGAAAATTGGTCTCAATAAGGCTACTCAAAAATTCAAAAATGATTCTAATGTAAAAGTTACGAGTAACAATGCAGAGCAACACTATGACTTTGATACTCATGGTCGTATTCGTCATGATAGTTGGAAATCTTCGCAAAGGAGCGAAAATACAGATACTGAATCATCAACTAGGAAAATAAATCAATCACCGATACGACATCGTGAACGTACGAATTTCCAACGAAATGCAGGTTTCGATAGGAATAGAAGAAGAAACAATTTCCGCATGAACGACCATGGGCGAACAATTCATAGGCACTATGATCAATATAGACATCCAAGTGCAAGAAGATTTGATCCGCGTCCAAATCGAAATCCTCGACAAATGAATTCATTTAGGAATCGCTCGCCAGCGAGCCATGAACGCTTTCGGCGTTCCCATAGGAGAAATTTTGTCCAAGAACGCAGCTTCCGTCCCTACAAAAGAAATCGACCTTATTTTCGTCGTGGATGGTCCCAAGAAAGTTTTCAATCTTCACATAAAAATCGAAATTGTGCACAAGAAAGGCCACATTATAGACAAAACGATCCCGGAAAGGGAAGAGAGCGCTGAGTAAAAAATTAGAGCTTGAATAAAAACAAGAGAAATTTAGAAACATTTCAGTCCTATTTCTCAATTATATGTATTCTGCCAAAAAAACTATAAATGACATAACCATTAAATTAGTTGGAATGATCTTTCATTGATAGGCTATTCCTATTTATTTTGAATGCGCTACCTTACAAGGAACTGAGTTTGTCCCAGGCAACTTGTCCAATAGCTGCATCTTGTGCTCCTGTCCCGGTCAAGTCAACGATAATGATTTCATTTCCCTCTCTACCTGGTTTATCTCCATTGACCATTTCTCCAAGTTCTGCATATACATCATCTTCAGTCATTAGACCAGCTTGGAGAGGTCCCCTAAGCTCTCCAATTCTACTTGTTTGCTTTGTCAAATCAGAAATATACTTAGAAGCTACAAGGACATCATTAGGAATCTCTTGCTTTGTTGGTTGGTCACTTCCAGAGGCAATAATTGTTACACCACTTTCTTTCAACCAACTTTTTTCTAATACAGTAGAGGACCCAGGAGTTTGTGTGTAAATTACATCACTTTTTCCGCATAGTTCTTCTGCAGTTTCAGCAACAACAAATGGTAATCCGAGTTCAGCTTCCATTTCTTTACAAAATTCTTCTGCCCCGTCAAGGCCATATGCTACCCCTTTGTAAGGGCGAATTGCAGCTGCAGCACGTGCCATATTACGAGCAATTGCACCACAACCAATAAAACCAACGTTATCCTGTTCGGGCGAAGTACAATATTTCATTGAAATTGCGCCTGCTGCTCCAGTTCTCAGATCAGTCATGAAGCGATTTTCCTGGAAGACTCCAAGGGGAGCCCCAGTGACGGCATTCATAACGACAAAGATACCAGCTCCAGGTGGCAAATCCTTTTCTGCATTTTTGTAAAATGAAACTGTGGCCATTTTGACTGTAAAGGTAGGAGTCCCACTTACGTATCCACCTTTAATATGGCAATCTCCAGGTCCTGCCGAACCAGATTCTTCGATTTCTATGTGCATAGGCATGGGTACATCAACTTTCCCCTTGGCCAAAGCCGAAAAGGCCTCCTCCACTGAACTGATGGCATCGCCTACAGTAAGATTTTTTGTGACAGTTTCATAATCGAAAAGAAGAGGTGGGGGGAACGAAGCAAAGCAACGAGTACCTGTTTTGATGAGATGGCGGGTTCCTTGCCTTGTAATGGTTGAGAGCATGGTACAATAATGTCTGTAAATGCAATATTAAAGTTGTGAGTGCCAAAAGATGTCACAAATTGTTGTCTTGTGACGTAAACGAATATAGGTTTCTGCACGGTTTTGTTCCGATAAGAATATAAGAAAATCTTTTCTCACTGATCAATGTGGATAAATTGGATGTCTTACGTACTTGGTCCATACTCGACGTTGATGTGAGAAGATTTGATTGGATATCTCTTCGGGTGCACGTGGATGACGTCAATATGTTGAAGAAGTAAGGGCAATTCGTCGGGCGTAACCCTTTTATGGGAAATGCCTCTGCTCATAAAAATGGTCAGGGGGTTCGCTTGTCAAGAATTCGCCGAGAAAGGATCTTTTTTAAGAACAGAGTTTTTTTATACGTCCTATATTTGTTTTTGAATAGTTGCTTTTGGTTATTTAGACTTTATTATGTTATCTCCAGCTTTTGTTCTCTTGTTTCTTTCAATTCTTTTTAATTGTGTCTATAA
>Ga0209092_10005113_pt1 | contig 10684 bp, 9 predicted proteins | sample FraStrMetagenome_FD_187446 | JGI IMG/M metagenome (GOLD analysis project Ga0209092, IMG submission 187446) | Marine eukaryotic phytoplankton communities from Arctic Ocean - Fram Strait ARC3M Metagenome (SPAdes) (version 2) | ecosystem: Environmental > Aquatic > Marine > Oceanic | place: Fram... | reverse complement strand
ATGATGATTGAGTATTTTCGGCGATGTCACAGATCTTCAAACTTAATGTACTTTGTTCTTTGGAAGAGTGCAGTATTTTCTAATATGATCAGGTATCCTGGAGAGAAACATTTATGATTGATAACAACAGTAACATAAAACTTGATATTGACAAGGATATGAAAAAAGATAAATCAGTGTTTCGCACTTGTAGTTTATGTGTAGATAAGCCCCATGATGATTGAGTATTTTCGGCGATGTCACAGATCTTCAAACTTAATGTACTTTGTTCTTTGGAAGAGTGCAGTATTTTCTAATATGATCAGGTATCCTGGAGAGAAACATTTATGATTGATAACAATAGTAACATAACTCTGTTGCGTTTTATGGGTGTAAAAGATCCATTTAATTTCTTTGGAACGTGGAATAAGTGATAGGTATCACTCACGTCAATATTTGAGGATTGGTATCGCTTGTGTCCTGATGTCGTTCCAACGACAGCCGTAGACGTTTGTATTTTCATGATAGTAAAGCTAGAAAGGCTACGGAACAACTCTTTGCTTGACCTTAGCACGCATCAACAGTAATTGCTTGTAGATTTCAATGAAATAGTACAAGCCGATCACTTCTGTTGGGTTTAGGGTTGTTCTTGTCTTTGTCCGATAGAGGCGCCCTCAGTAAGCTTCGGAGTATGGGAGACGACACAAACATGTCGACGAACTAAGATAGTATTTGTTGTGGAGAAGAGAAGGTAGATATGAGAAATCGGTAATGTTGAAAAGAAAATAATTGGACAATGTGGACAAACTTTGCTGTACTCTCTTGCTATCTGGTCTGTCGAGTGGTAAAGAATTCGGTGAAGGATCTGGGAGTAGAATGATTAATACAGCAAAAGAGGAGGCGGATATCATGGTACTGGATAATTTCCCTATTGTGCCAGATCTGTTCAAACAAATCTTAGCAGAAGAAATAGAGTTCGTTGATGCCGAAGTTGAGGTTGTAAAGGAAAGCGTTGACATCATCGGTGAGCTAGCTAAGAGAACTAGTCCACCCTCCACCTGATTCCGTCCATTACAATTTGTGCGAGCGCCAATGACAGGTATACAAGGAAATAAGGAAGTGGAAATGATAGAAAAAGTTTCTATATTCTCATTGAATGAGGGATCCGATGAAAACAACCAATCGCCAATAACAGACATACAAGGAATCGAGAAGTGGGGACTATAACATACGTTTCCATGTCGCAATTGAATTATGAACTTGACCAAGACAGCCAATTTGAGTACAATTTGGCAGAGATGGAGTCATAAACAATCTCACAAGAGACAACGAATAAGCAATGAAAGGAGTGAATTTCGACGACGCCAATAAAGTCATGAGCGAAATAAACATGGACGACGTCATTGATGAGCGTTACGGTCCTCGTGATCATAACCACATCCTAGGTGTTCTTAATTTAAGATTTTCGGAAAACAGGCTAAGGATGCAGTATTGAGCGAGTTTTTCCAATTGAATGACTATGAATGTCTCATTCCCAGAAGTGACCTCATGAGTGAGCAGAAATGGCTAGCATTAAAATACCTCATGATCATTAAGGAGAAGCGTGCACAGACGAGAGGGGGAAACGAGAGTACATCGTTAAGGACGACGCCAGCTCTTCGACAGTCTCGTTTATGCGGTAGTAATATCTTCCACAATAGATGTACATGAAGGTCGAAGGATTATTCCGGAGAATATTTGTAGGCACCACGTCATGAAGACGAGGAGGAATTTGTAGTATTAAGGGGGAAATGGCAGACGTACTTTCCCAGATAGATCCGATGAAGCATCAACCGCATCTAAAGGATGGCAAAAGGGCGAAAGTGACATACATGCGCAATTGAGTAAATTGTTATATGGAACAATTTTTCAAGAAATGTTGGAATTTTTGATCGGGTGTTTGATTAATTAACATGTACATGTAAAGCACAATCTGTATAATTGTTGTGTGATGAATCGAGAAGCTAAGGCTCGTAAGAAACGATTAGTGTGCGATGAGCTATGAGTGATGAATCGAGAAGCTGAAGGCTCTTCAGAAACAATCCTAAGAAGCAATCCTACTTCATGTTGACGTATTCCAGTTGTCTCAAAAGAATAAATTTGTTAATTTAAGAATAATGAGGATCTCTCGAAACGATATGGCAGGATAAAGACACCCACAGTAAATCGCAGGGAATTCCGTGATTTTTCGGCGTAATGTTCGTCTTAGCTAAAATGGGATAACTGCGAGTGAAATGAAAGAATATGTGGAAGAAATCATTGATGAGGTTTTACGATATATTTGTCGCCAAATGCAGACACCAGGCACGTACATCCGCAGGAGCAAACCTGTTCGACATCGATCTCGCATTGTCAAAGCTGAACAAGCCCCATGCCGGTCACTATGGAACAAGCACTGCTAAACACTTTTTCTAACACCGTGAGCGACGCTATACGTGTCCTACGATATCCTTCCTCTGCGCACGAGTAAATAACCTACAGAAGAGGTGTCGCGAAAGTTAAGCCGAGACACTAGGTACCTTGGAGGACTGGTCCTAACAATCGAGGTCAGTAAATTGACTCAATTATAGACAAAGCACGCATGTTTCATTAGGATATGAAAGGCCACACCGTTGCTCGATTTGGAAATGACTTGGTGTAAGCACCATTCCTCTTGTCCGAAGTGCTCACACGAGTCACGTTTTCTGCTTCTTCCGATTCTGCAGCCACCTTCGTAAGAGAATAAATTAGTTGCTTGAATCCCAGGCAACTATTTCCGAAAAGCGGCATATAGGGATAATCATTACCCTGCGAAGTGTCTCTCGAGAAGCGAAGTATGATATAATATATAGTAGTCCCTAATTATAGTAATGGAACAAACAAATGAATGGTTACATTTATTGGAAGCTGTGAGGAATAGGGCAGATATTATTTAAAAGCCATCATCAACATCTTCCCCTTTCAAACGTCTTACTATCTGAAACATCGTAGATGCTTTATCTTCATCTCCTATCTTCTCGTGAGTTTGACCAAGTTTTAGAGTAAGGTCCGCAAGGTCCACATGATCTTGACCAAGTGCTAGCCGTTGCTTTAGGAGAGCTTTGTAGAAAAATTCCAACGCTTTGTCATAATCTTGGAGTTCAACATACATGTCACCAACCGTTTCTTCAAGAATTCCAACTTCCATGGACTCTTCACCGAACTTTGTAGATTTTATATCAATTGCTAGTTCGTAACCCCTTATCGCCCGAGCATGTAAGCCTCCTTTGGCAAGCGTATTTGAGAGATTTTCCCAAGTAGTCGCTACTTCAATACTATCTTCACCCAATCGCAATCTCTTCAATCTCAGAACTTCTTGAAATACGCTTATTGCTTCATCTATTTCTCCTTTTAGACTGTGAATACGACCCATATCTTCGAGAAGCTTTGCTACAGATGGATGTTCCTCGTCAAGTAATTCCTCCTTAATTTCATAAGAAGCCAGGAAATTCTGCATTGCTGTTTCAAGATCATTCTTCTCGAGACAGACATTTGCCAAACCTTCTAAAGCACCGGCTGCTTCTAAACTCCTTTCCCCGCGTTTGGGGTCATCTTTGTACATTTGAAAAGAATCGTAATACGCATCGAGAGCTAACTCCAAGTCGCCATTCTTAATGTAGGCATCCCCAAGAGCACAAAGACTTTTCGCTGTATCAGAGCAGTTTCCTAGCTGAATTCTACGCACGCGAAGAGCCTCTTCGTACGCAGTTACAGCATATACATACTCTTCCTTTACATAGTGAATACTTCCAATATTGCTTTGAATTTGTCCTATGGAAGGATCATCACTGCCCAGTTTCTCTTGTCTTATTTTCAAAGCCCTAAGATATGAGCTCAACGCATCATCATACTCATTCAGAGAAAAGTCAACATTTCCAATGTTGTTTAGACTCGTAGCGTACTCGACGCTATCTTCGCCCATGCTTTCCCGTTTGATTTCAAGCGCCTTCACAAACGAATTTCTTGCTTCATTTATTTCTTCCATCATATACTGTGTTGTACCGATAGTCTCTAAAACGATTGCATACTCAACATGACGATCGTTAAATTGCAATTTCTTGAAACCGAGTTCTCCTCTGAAGTATCCTATCGCATCTTCATAATCCTTCATGTCACGGTGTAACAAACCGAGATCGTGCTGACTCTCTGCGGCTTCGCCAAGTCGAATCTTAAGCAATTCACCTATTTCAGCCTTTTCTTCAGAATCTTCTTCTGCCACTTTATAAGCGTTGTACGCTTCCTTCGTTGCTGCATTCCTCATTTCAAGGGAGCTTTCGTAATAATCCTTCGCTTTTTTTCCATCACGCTTTTTATAGTAACATTTTCCAAGAAAATGTACAATTCGAGAAAGGGCAGGGTCTGTTTTTTCTAAACTAGATTTTCTTATCTCCATCGTAATTTCTGAATACTTACGTGAATCATCATACGATCTCGTTTCAAAATAAAACTTTGCCACCGTTTCGCATAAATTAGCTGTATCTTCCGATGAATCAAAATCTCCTGCCTGATTCTTAGATAAATCAAGGGCTATGGCAAACGAAGCTTTCGCCTTCTCCACATCATTCATAGAGTGATATACATGAGCAATTTTTGTGTGAACATTTCTCAAATCGCTATTGTTAATCATACTTAGTTTCTGCGTCGTCTCTAGGGCTGATTGAAAATAATTTAAAGATTGACCATGTTCCTTTTTTGTGAGATACACCTCACCAATATCAGAGAAATTGCATGCTTTGTATGTAGAGTGTCAATTGAGAATAAGTGATAAAGGATAAACGAATAAGTATAAAATAATGAAGGAATGCGACCTTACCAATGTCTCGTTGGCTCCTGTTTGACCGATGTTGATAAGCCAATGCTTGAACAACTTTCAACCGACCTGTTTCAAGATCAATAAGATCGGACACACTGCAAGAAACGCTTCCAGCCTCGTCATTTTGTACGTAATCTTTTTTTTCAAGGCGTAAACGAAGCGCCTCTTGAAAGTTTTGCAACGCTGTATCATAATCACCATTCATAAAGAACATCTGACCAATGTATGTAAGAGTTTTTGCGTAATCAACACTATCTCCAGCAGACTTGCGTATTTGAAGGGCGTCCATAAAACTACTCGTCGCTTCGGAAAAATCGCCGAGTTTTAAAAGAATGATACCGATGGCTTCAATCGACGTGGCAACGTCGACATGATAGTTGCCCCGTTGAAGTCTCCTAATCCGACAAACCTCTTCAAAACTAGTCAGGGCATTCTTATATCCTTCTTTTGTCCCCTTCTTCTGATGAAGCAGTCCTATTTGATAATGAGTGTCTGCGACATTTCCCAATGCATGTGATACTTGTTCAACTGAAGCATCATACTCTGCAATGTACTTATGGAGATTTTCACCATTATTGTAACGTTTGAATTCATCTGCAGAGCTAGTAACCTCTGCTTTGTAGTAACTGAGACATTCTTCAAAACAGGCTAAAGATTTTTCCACATTTCCCACTTCAGCCTTAGCTTTTGCTAAAGCACTTAGTGCTGGTGGAATTTTATCCTTTGATGAATCGTCATCAGCTTCCCTATAAATATCAAGGCAACTCTGAAAGCTAGATGTTGCAGCCGTGAATTGACCCAAATTTGATTGAGCCTTACCCAATGCAAAGTGTACATCGGCAATTCCAACAGCAGCTTCGCCGTATTTATTCCATATGCGTAAGGCCTCCGAGTAACTTTCACAAGCTTGAATATAATCTGGCGGCTCCATTTCCACACATTCGTCACCAATTGCTGCACGGATTGGGGCGACAGAAATATGATCGGCCCCATTGGATTTGCATTTGATAGTTAACGCTTCCTGAAATAAACTCATTGCCATTTCAGTGTCACCGTTTTTCCTATGAAGAGTTCCTAAGGTAAAAATCGTCTCAGCGATTGAAGCACTTTTGCTCATCTTGATTCTTTTAACCCGCAACACTTCGGTATAAGCCCCAAGTGCATTTTCATCTTCTCCTTGTGAAGCAAAAACAGATGCAAGCTTCTCATTTAAAAGAACGCAATCAACTGTTTCCGCTCCTACTTCCTGGGCGCGTAAGCTAAATGCCTCTTCAAAATATTTTTGTGCACTCGCAAAATCTTCCTGTTCAAGGTAAATATCACCAGCAATCTCTAATGATATTGACAGGTCGCGTTTATCCGCAGAAGAGGACTCGCGTAGTACTTTCGATGATTCAAGAATTACATTCAAAGCAAGGTCCAGCTCTCCTTTCGAACGAAGTACTGTACCTATCTTTTCAAGTGACTTTGAGATTTGTAGGTGAACTTCACTCGATCTGTCAACATTTTCGACTTTGAGCGCTTTCAAGAAAAATGTTGATGCATCTTCTAAGTCTTCATTATCAAAGAAATTTTTGCCAAGATTCGCATAGACTTTCACTGTTTCAGAGTGTTCACCACGTGCATTATGCATATCTGCAACTTTATTCAATAAATCGGTTGAAACTTCATTTTTGCCGGTATCATATTGAATACGAGAAAGAGCATCCTTATAAATCTCCAGAGCCTTATCATGTTCACCTACTCTTGCATGAGCATCTCCCAGTTTCTCGAGTAAGACTCTACTCATAGGGCTGTCACTACCTGACTGTTCAACAAGAAGTTCTATCAAAAGAAAATTGAAAAAGAAGTACGATTGGTAAGCTGAAAGATTCTATGGTAAACCTAATTCAGTGCTCACCCATCGAAGTCATGTAGCTTTTCGTGGCTTTCTCGTTATTCGACTTTTCCATGTAGATGTCCCCAATAGTCTCATATATTTTGTATAACCCAATAAGATGGGTCCCGGCCTTCTCTTTCTTAATCTTTCCTGCCTCTTCATAAACTCGAAGAGCCTCGTCCATGTAACCTTTAGTTCTATGTATATTCCCGATATTTATCAATGTATTAGCATATTCCACGTGTCGCCGCCCCAACTTGATCTGTTTCACTTTCAGAGAACTGAGGAGGAGATTCATCGCTTTGTCACTTTCTCCCTGGTCAAAATAAAGAATGCCAATCATTTCGTTAGCCATTGCTAATTTTAAATCGCCTTCGGTAAGCTGGCGTTTAAGTAATTCGAGTTCGGAATGAAAGCTGTCAAATGCACCATCGAGATCATTCATATCTTTTTTGACGAGACCAATTGCATGGTGAACGCTAGCTACAGCACCTATGTATACCAAAAGTTCGTCCTGGGCAGCGTTGTAACCTTCTTCGTCCTCATCTGTATTAACATATACAGTTGCGAATTCTGTCCTTTTCTTTTGAAGCAAATCCAATCTTTCTTTCAAGCAATCGTCAAATGCATCAAGAGCAGTTTCGTAGCTTCCCAATTTGTGGTGAACTTTTCCAATCAATTCTACAGAGTCCAAATAGCAAGGGTGAGAAGAACTAAAGAGAACTTCCCTAATGCGCACGGCCTCAATCAACTCCCTCATTGCATTATGATAGTCATGAGTTCCAATCAATGCCTCGCCGATGTAATGTTTTACTTCTGCATAGGCTGCATGTTGTTTTCCATTTAGAAGTTGAATCTTGTTTAGAGAAAGTTTCAATGTTGAAAGAGCTTCTTCATATTTTCCTGCTTTTAAAAGGGTCTGACCCAACACTGTTGAAGATTTTGCTGCTTCCAGGCTGTCGGGTCCGCATCGCTGCTGAACAAGACCAAAAGAACGCTTATACAGGTTTACAGCATCATCAACCTTATGGTGTGACAAATCAGAATTACAATACAAATCTGCAAGGCTATCAAGCAAGGACGAAATCACAAGGTTGTCGTGCTTATCTGGTTGCTTATCGATCATCTCAACTGCTTGTTCATAGGCTCTGATAGCTTGATATTGATCACCTTTGCTTTTATACTCATGGCCAGAGGTTATAAGCACATTGAACAGGCTGACTTTCATTTCCTCCTTTGCTTTCTCGACCTCTTCATGATCTTCACCGAAAAGTTCCTCTTTCATCTCAACACCTTCTTGAAAATAATCAATTGCTTTATTCTGGTCACCGTATGCTTGATAGGCTCGTCCTAAGTTAAGTAATGCGTCAGCTACTTTGATGTTAGATTCACTTCCCTCTTGATCTTTTGCAGCTTCAAGAAGATTACTAAAGGTTTTCACTGCTTCTTCGAACTTCCCAAGACGTAGACACATTGACGCGACCTTCTGCTTCATTTCGATAGAAGTCACATGGTCGGGACCATTTTGGAGAATGCGCATTTGAAGCGATTTGGAATACGAGGAATGAGAGCGAACAAAATCCTCTCGCTTTTCGTGTAATTCCCCCAGGAAATAATGTAGTTTCGCACCATGTCCAAGTGATGTAGAAAGTTCGTTCATGGAAGCTTTTACAGCATCATTAACTGTACTATTAGTCAATTCTACGAGGACAGAAAACTCTTCATGTACATCCTTTATTTTTTCAACTCTTATTTTTAGGGCATCTTCGAAATTTATCAAGGCATTTTCCGTGTCATCAGCCTCAAACTTTGCTTCTCCAATACAGGTCAGAGTATCAGCAACTTATGGACAAGGTTAACAATAATATCGGGATAAAGACCTATGTCAATATAATTTATGGAATGCGTGCATTTATGACAAAAACTCACCGCTTACATGATGCGCACCCAATCGCATTTTTTTTACTCTCAAGGCCTCTGCAAACGATTCCATAGCCGCACTAGTATCACCTACTTTCCAATACACAACACCAAGTTTATGGTGAACCTCGGCTACATCCACATGATTCTTTCCTTGCTCTTCTAGGCGCGTTGCGAGTGACTTCTGATATGAGGACTCGGCCTTCTCGTAACTCATCAATTCAAAATGTATATCCCCAATTGAGCACAATGTTGATGCCCTTTCAGCTAATACATTTAACTTTTCCTGCAGCTCAAGCGCCAAATTATAGTATTCGAGTGCCCCATCTGTATTTTCGAGCTTCCAATAAGCATAACCCATATCTGAATAAAGATGCGCCAATAGCAGTTCACTACTCTTATTATTTGAATCAACATTGATATTGCGCACCATCAAAGCAGGTTCAAAATATTCAATTGCAGATCCAAAATCGCCAACTTCGCACTTGCACTTCCCAATGTCTTGCAAAGTTTCTGCCACTTCAACGTGATCTATTATTATAAGAGAACAATTAGAAAAATGCGATTGATTTTGGAAGAACCTATCGTTCATATTGTAAACCTTAACTCATGCATGTGCAACATGCTACTTACCTTCACCAAATATATTAGATCTTATCGAAAGGGCTTTCATCAAATGATCTATGGCCTGAGCATAATCGCCTCGCTTCCTCAACTGACCAGCCAGCACAGATAATGTCGCTGCCACATCAAGATGATTCTCTCCATAACGCTCCTTTTGCATCTCCAAACGCTCTTCAAGAGCCAAAATGTTATTATTATTTTTCTTCAATCTAGCGATGCGTGCCTTGGTAGATGCTGCCGTACTCGTTACATTGCTGCCTGCAAGGCTCGCATCCATATTTTGCTCCATATTGTATCGCCAATTATGTTTTGACGTTCTACTGTTATCATGATGATGATTGTTCGCTTCTTCAGACCCCAGCTGATTTACAGGAGAATGTGTACTATCTCCATCGCCGCTCGCATTGGCATAATTACGATCATCGAATTCATTCTCAGAATTATGAATTATAACCTGGCTTACGGCCTGACTGAAACCACCAATGCTTTCGAAACTAAAAGACATTCTTGAAAAGCCAAACTCATTGAATGTTCCAAAACAAATATGTCTTGCTCCACTGCTGTTCCTGCAATCCTTTCTTTTCTGCTGAGACGAGTCGCACGATGAGGATTTTGGCTACTAGTTTGTACTTCGTAATTGTTCTTTCACGGAAAAACTGTACATGTACATGCGCTTACGTAGAAAAAAGATTTTCCGGCAAAGCTAGAAAAATCCAGACATGCATGTACGAATTTCAAAATTTATCAATTATTGCTCTGAGACTTTAAAAGCTTTTACACTTAATCAAATTCTTACGGAAACCTTTCATATTTTATTATCAAATTACATAGCTCAGCCTAAATAGATATAATATTTAACAAATGATGATATAAAACATGAATTGAAGCTCAATAAATACTCGAAAGGCGAAAAATTTAAGACGAAAAGGTATGTGAATAAATCTACAAATTATTAATACATGTATTAATATGATAAATACATCTGAAGTTTCAACGCATTTGTAATTCATTCACATGTCAATAATGTGAAAGTACTTTTTTGTATCGATCCCAAAAACGACAAAAAATTGTAAACGCTATTAGCACCGCCATTTCCTACCTCCTATCAGTTTCGCCAAGAACGAGGGTTTGTAGAATTAACTTAAAAGAGAAGAGCTGTTCGTGATACTCACCGAAAGAAGAGAAGAATTCTACTCTTTCGAAATACATGACAACAAGCTTGCGTCACTTCCCCTGCTGTGAGACTCAAACGCTCACCTAGTACTCAAGCGTAGCTGTGTTAAGGTGGAATATGGCACTTGCCGCTAGTAATGCCGAGGTCTCCCTCGACAAGGTTGTAAGTTTCGAGGACGGTTCGCCTTCATCTCACAGACAGCAAGATCTCAACAATAATAATAGTGGCGAACAAGTCT
>Ga0209092_10005112_pt1 | contig 10684 bp, 10 predicted proteins | sample FraStrMetagenome_FD_187446 | JGI IMG/M metagenome (GOLD analysis project Ga0209092, IMG submission 187446) | Marine eukaryotic phytoplankton communities from Arctic Ocean - Fram Strait ARC3M Metagenome (SPAdes) (version 2) | ecosystem: Environmental > Aquatic > Marine > Oceanic | place: Fram... | reverse complement strand
TTGTGCGTTGAGGAGAAAAATGTCCCGCTTTACAGACATCGCCAATCCAGTTTTTTTACTGACATTATTAAGGTATGTCCGTGTCTTTTCGGGTGTCATCGCCACCACTTTTTTAGTGCCGGCACATAGTTCGGAGCTAGTCGGCTATGCCGCGAGTTACAGCGCGAATTACAACGGTATAGCTATCACAGCCAAATATCAGTTAGAGCAACTGGACGCTGACACCTATAGTGAAACATCTGAAGCCAATAGTATTTTTGGTAAAATTACCGAAAAAGCACAATTTGAATTAAATACCCTTGGCCAGCTAATTCCGCGGAGCTACCACTACAAAAGATCATTAATGGGGGTCTCTCGCCGTGAAAGCCAATTATTTGATTGGAATGCTGGGCAACTCACTTATACAAAAAATGACACTAGCAACGTGATTCCCGTAACGCAGGGAACACTTGATTTAATGACTCATAAATTACAAATACGCCGAGACTTAAAAGCGGCTGAAAGTATTTTTTCCTACTCAGTAATGTCTCGTGATAAGCGCAAACAGTACAACTATGAAGTGATCGCTTCAGAAGTTTTAACAACGAGTCTTGGCCCTTTAAACACCACAAAACTACGCAGAGTTGTCAATCAGGATAAAAAGCGCGAAACTATCATTTGGTTGGCTGATGATTGGGAATTTCTTATTGTGAAATTATCTCATCTCGAAAATGGCGATAGCCACGAACTTAATATAACTAAAGGACAAATCGCGGGTCGCGATATAGTCCCATTGGAAACAATCCAAGCGAGTGAGTCATGACTGCACCTCGAGCTTCTAATAACACGAGTAAATTTATCCTTGTACTCGGCACATTAGCGTCAATCATTATCGTTGGTGGAGTTTTATACCAAGCGCAGCAAGATGGTTTAGTCGATGAAGAAATTTTATCGATACCTGAGCAAAATATAGTCACCGCGATCACTGAGCCTGACGTGCCCGAGGCGTCCATACCGGAAACAGTAAGTGCCATTGTTACAGCGAATCAGCTAGTAGAAGAGACGCCAGCACTGCCGTCGCTGGATGAGAGTGATTCATTCGTTCGCAAACGAGTGGCACTGATGAGCAACAAAGATAATTTGCAGTCCTGGCTTGCTACAAACGATTTACTGCGTCGAACAGCCAGTTATCTGGACGGTCTCTCCAGAGGCGTTGTCCTTAGTAAGATTTTTCCATTGAGTGCCCCAGAGGGGAAATTTACCACGCATCGTGATGAAGATGGGATCTGGCTAAACGCAGGTAATTATGAACGCTACAACTCATCCATTTTGGTTCTGACTTCCATTGACATGAAATTAATGGCGCAAATGTTCCATTTCTCTCGACCTCTTATAGAACGCGCATTCTCTGAGCTTGGTTATCAGCCTCGGCAAATGGATGGCATTATTTTAACCGCCCTAGAACAAATTCTCTCAGCACCCATTATTGTTGAACCGATTCGGTTGACCCGCGAATCTGTTGCTTACAAATTTGCTGATCCAGAAATTGAGTCTCTATCGCCACTGCAAAAACAGTTAGTTCGCAGTGGTCCTGAAAACACGAAACGAATTCAGAAACAAGCGCTACTTCTCAAGAATGCCCTACTCGACCCCAGCGGTACCGGCTGAGGTCAAAGAAATACTAATACGTTCGCCATTACGTTTTTGGAAGCGTCACGCCAGTCTGCCCTTGATATTTTCCGCCACGATCTGCGTAAGACGTGGCGCAAACCTCGTCAGATTCAAAAAATAACATCTGGGCAACACCTTCATTAGCATAGATTTTTGCTGGAAGATTAGTCGTATTGGAAAATTCTAGAGTGACATGACCTTCCCACTCTGGCTCAAGAGGAGTCACATTGACAATAATGCCACAGCGGGCATAGGTCGATTTACCCAAGCAAATTGTCAACACCGAACGTGGAATTTTGAAATATTCAATGGTTCTTGCCAGCGCAAATGAATTTGGTGGAATAATGCAATAGTCTCCTGAAACATCAACAAAAGAATCTTCATCAAAGTTCTTTGGGTCAACTGTTTTGGAGTGGACGTTCGTGAAAATTTTAAATTCATTGGCACAACGCACGTCATAACCATAGCTAGATGTCCCATAAGAGATCACACGCTCGTCTCCGGAATATCGTACCTGCTCTCGCTCAAAGGGTGAGATCATTTGCTGACTTTCAGCCATACGTCGTATCCAATTATCTGATTTGATGCTCATGAATTAATGTCTCTCGGTTGGTCCATCAGGTGCAGATCGCACCGACTTAAGAATATAGCCGGTATGATACGCATTTACAGTCTTTCAGCAAGACCAGTCTTAATACTTAAGTGCAATTATTCAAAGACAATCTCTGGCCCTTCATCGCTATCCATAGCGACTAACTCAACGAGGACCGAGTTGGCAATATCTCGATATTGCTGCGCAATCACACTATCCTTATGCGCCTCCACTGCAGGTATACCAAGGTCACCCTGCTGCCTAATGACTAATTCTAACGGCAGACTACCTAATAATTTAGTGTCATACTTATCAGCAACTCTAGCCCCACCGCCGTCGCCGAAAATATGTTCGCCGTGTCCACACTGGCTACAGATATGAACTGCCATATTCTCAACAATACCCAACACCGGAATATCCACCTTTAAAAACATCTCGATGCCCTTTTGCGCATCAAGCAGAGCAATATCCTGAGGTGTTGTGACGATAACTGCTCCAGCCACCTGGGCCTTTTGCGCTAGTGTAAGCTGAATATCGCCAGTACCCGGCGGCATATCCACAACCAACACATCTAGCTCACCCCATGCAGTTTGTTGCAGTAACTGCTGTAATGCGCCAGCAGCCATTGGTCCGCGCCATGCCATAGGTGTTTTATCTGTCACTAAATAAGCCATCGACATCGTCGACAATCCATGCGCCTGTATGGGTTTGAAATATTTTTCATCGACTGCCTGAGGCCGAGTATTTTCCTCGACACCCAACATCATGGCAATACTGGGCCCATAAATATCGGCATCAAGAAGACCTACTTTCTGACCAGCCTGCTGTAAGGCCAGAGCTAAATTAACCGCGGTGGTTGATTTACCCACACCACCCTTACCAGAAGCAACTGCAATAATATTTTTAACTTGGGTCAACACAAAAAATACTCCAACTTATTACTGTTTTTGAATAACTCGCTAAACTGACGCTAGCGAACTGAATAGCCGATGAAAAGTTACCATAAAATCGCTATACTCGCGTCTTTATAATAAAGACTAAAAGATCCCTACCATGTCGTCAAAACGTCAAATTCTGGTTACTAACGCCCTACCCTATGCCAATGCAGCGCTGCACCTGGGCCATATCTTAGAGTATACCCAAACTGACGTGTGGGTTCGTTTTCAAAAAATGCGCGGCCATGAATGTTACTACGTTTCTGCGGACGATGCTCATGGCACAGCCATAATGCTCAAGGCAGATGAAAAAGGTATATCTGCAGAACAGCACATCGCCGACATGCGCACTATTCACGAAGCCGACTTTAAAGATTTTTTAATAGGCGTTGATAACTACCACTCTACTCACTCAGAAGAAAATAGAGTTTTTTCAGAGTTAATCTACAATCGCTTGAAAGCCAATGATCATATTGCAAAACGTTCTATTACTCAGGCATTTGATCCAGAAAAGAAGCTATTTTTGGCCGATCGCTACGTAAAAGGTACCTGCCCAAAATGTAAAACTGATGATCAGTATGGTGATAATTGCGAAGTCTGTGGAGCAACTTACTCACCCGTTGATCTTATCAATCCTGTGTCGGTTATATCTGGTGCTACCCCAATTGAAAAAGAATCTGTCCATTACTTCTTTAAATTACCTGAATTTACCGACTTTCTAAAGCAATGGGTCAATAGTGGCACGGTCCAAAAAGAAGTGGCCAATAAGCTGGGTGAGTGGTTAGACAGTGGCCTGCAGGAGTGGGACATCAGCCGCGATGCGCCTTATTTTGGGTTTGAAATCCCTGATGCGCCGGGCAAGTATTTTTATGTTTGGTTGGATGCTCCTATTGGCTACATGGCGAGCTTTAAAAATCTTTGCGAGCGCGAAGCCATAGATTTTGACCATTTTTGGGAAAAAGATAGTTCCACCGAGCTCTATCACTTCATTGGTAAAGATATTGTTAACTTCCATGCATTGTTTTGGCCCGCAATGCTCAAGAGTGCTAATTATCGCACCCCCACAAAGGTTTGTGTGCATGGTTTTGTCACCGTAAATGGCAAAAAGATGTCCAAGTCCAGAGGTACGTTTATTAATGCACGCTGTTACTTGGATCATCTGAATCCAGAGTATTTACGCTATTACTACGCCTCTAAACTTTCTGGGTCGGTAGAAGACATTGATCTTAATTTGGAAGACTTTATTCAGAAGGTCAACAGTGACTTGGTGGGTAAAGTTGTTAACATAGCCAGCCGCTGCGCCAAGTTTGTGACTAATGGTAATAATGGCATTCTTTCATCGACTATTGAAAATCAAGCACTATGGAATCAGGTTAGTGGCGCAAAAGACAGCATTGCCAACCACTATGAGAATCGCGATTTCAGTAAGGCTATTCGTGAAATTATGGCATTGGCTGATTTAGCTAATGAATATATCGCTGCCAAAGAACCTTGGAAACTCAATAAAGATCCGGACCAACAACAAAAAGTTCAGGACATCTGCTATCTAGGCATTAACATGTTCAGAGTAATACTGACTTACCTTAAGCCAGTGTTGCCCTCTATGGCAGAGGCTGGAGAGACTTTTTTGAATGACAGTTTGACCTGGGGAAGTGTTAATCAGCCTCTGGTTAAGCATCAAATAAATCCATTTACGCCACTCATGCAGCGTATTGAAAAAGAGAGAGTTGATGCTATGGTTGAAGCTAGTAAACAGGAGCTCCCCAAAGCTATTGATCCCATAATTAGTGGTCCCTTGGCCGATGAACCCTTGGCTGATGAGATCAGTTTTGATGATTTTATTAAAGTAGACTTACGCGTTGCACTAATTGTTAAGGCCGAGCATGTTGAGGGCGCAGACAAATTACTTCAATTGACCTTGGATATTGGTGGTGAGACACGCCAAGTTTTTTCCGGCATCAAATCATCCTATGATCCGCAGTCTTTAGAAGGGCGACTCACCGTTATGGTTGCCAACTTAGCGCCACGCAAAATGCGCTTTGGAATGTCTGAAGGCATGGTGCTCGCCGCAGCAGATAAAAAAGGTATCTACCTATTAGAGCCTGATAGCGGCGCTCAGCCTGGTCAGCGAGTAACCTAAGAGTCCATGAACTTACTAGGAGTGACTTGTACTTTTGGCCGACCTATGAATAACGAAAGGCTCGCTATCGAGTGATATAAGTTGAATAGCATCGATCTATTCCAAAATAATAAAGATCGACAACAGGCACTATAATAAGAGCATGCAAGAATTCGCCGTCATTCTGGTCAGCTCTATTCTGATCAACAACTACGTTCTAGTGCAGTTCCTTGGACTGTGCCCGTTCATGGGTGTATCGAAAAAGCTTGAATCCGCCATTGGTATGTCGGCTGCAACCACCTTTGTACTGACGCTTACAGCAATGGTCAGCTATATCGTCAATGAGTTGATATTGATGCCATTGGGCTTAATGTATCTGCGTACCATCGCTTTTATTTTGGTGATTGCTGCGGTCGTGCAATTCACTAAGATGTTTATTGAAAAAACCAGTCCTCTTCTGTACCGCGTGTTGGGCGTATTCCTACCTCTAATAACAACCAACTGCGCGGTCTTGGGCGTAGCACTACAAAATGCTAATAAAGATCTCAACTTTTTGCAGTCATCCCTTTATGGCTTTGGTGCCGGCGCTGGTTTTTCTCTTGTACTAATTTTCTTTTCAGCGATGCGTGAGCGATTAGCCGCTGCTGATATTCCGCAACCCTTTGAGGGGGCTGCGATTGCCATGATTACCGCTGGCTTAATGTCATTGGCGTTCATGGGTTTTAGTGGGCTTGTTTAAATGATGTCATTACTGACTGACAATACTATGCTCGCCGCCCTCCTAGCACTAGTTGGACTGGGGACTCTATTCGGCGGCTTGCTAGGCTATGCTGCAGAGAAGTTCAAAGTCGGCAGCGATCCTATTGTTCAGCAACTTGATGAGCTGTTACCTCAAACACAGTGTGGCCAATGTGGCTTTCCAGGATGCCGTCCCTATGCTCAATCTATCGCTGATGGAGATGCCATTAACAAATGTCCCCCCGGAGGCCAATCAACGATTAATGCTATCGCCAATTTATTGGATATCTCAGCACCGAGTCTAGATGAGGAGCATGGTGAAGAAGAAATCAGAACCATTGCTTACATTCGAGAAGACGAATGTATCGGCTGTACTAAGTGTATTCAAGCCTGTCCTGTCGATGCCATATTAGGCGCCGCAAAGCTAATGCATACAGTCATTGCAGATGAGTGCACTGGTTGTGACCTCTGTGTTGAACCATGCCCTGTAGATTGCATCGACATGCTACCGATTGTAGAAAAAATTCATCAATGGCAATGGTCTGCACCTGAACATTCTGCTGATTTAATCGCCACAACGGCCTCCGGAATGCATGAGGACGCCGCATGAGACAGATATGGAATACGCCCGGCGGCGTTCATCCGCCAGACAATAAAGAGCAATCGCTCACCAAAAATATCGGTCACTTGCCTCTGCCTAAAAAGCTTATATTACCGCTTACACAACATGTCGGTACCGCGGCAAAAACTTGTGTTGTAGTGGGTGAAAAAGTTCTCAAAGGGCAAAAACTGGCTTCTGCTAGCACTGGCATTAGTGCAGCTGTTCACGCCCCTAGCTCTGGCTGGATAACGGCTATTGAAGAGCGGTCCGTAGCTCATCCATCGGGGATGTCGGCGGTCTGTATAGAGATTACCTGTGACGGTGAAGATCGCTGGATAGAGCGTGTAAGCTATCCAAACTATCAGCAGGCAAGTGCTATGCAACTCCGCGATCTAATCGCCGATGCAGGCATTGCAGGCCTCGGCGGCGCTGGCTTTCCATCGGCAATCAAACTTGATAGCGGAACAAAAAAGCCCATAGATACATTGATTATTAACGCAACTGAATGTGAACCTTATATTACCGCTGACGATATACTCATCCGCGAGCGTGCTGATCAGATTATTCAAGGTATCGACATCGTTAGTCATCTACTGGGTAAGCCAAAGACGATTTTAATTGGTATTGAAAATAATAAACCCGCAGCTATTGCCGCGCTTAATCAGCACTGCCAAGGCACTGGTATTGAGGTGGTGTATTTTCCGACCAAGTACCCCTCTGGCGGCGAAAAACAACTGATCTATATTCTCACCGGTAAAGAAGTCCCCAGTGGGCAATTACCGGCTGACCTTGGCATGGTCTGCCTAAACAGCGGCACTGCGTTTGCCATCAAGCGTGCGGTGATCGATGGTGAGCCACTTATCTCACGAATCACTACCCTCGCCGGTGAGGCTTGCGGTGTTAATCGCAATTATGAGATTTTAATCGGAACGCCGGTAAGCCACCTCCTTCAACATAACAATTTTAACCAAGCTCTGTGCAGCAGGCTCATAATGGGTGGCCCAATGATGGGTTTCAGCCTCGCTTCTAGCGAAGTACCTCTGATCAAGACTAGCACCTGTATTCTGGCACCAAGTCATACGGAAATACCTGATGACGAACCTCCACAACCATGCATTCGCTGCGGCCTTTGCTCGGAGGCCTGTCCAGCATCATTACTGCCTCAACAACTCTATTGGTACTCCCGAGCGAAGGATCATGAGCGCCTACGATCTCATAACCTTTTTGATTGTATCGAGTGCGGTGCCTGCTCCTATGTCTGCCCTAGCAACATCCCATTAGTACAGTATTACCGGAGCAGTAAAGGTGATATCACTAATGCTCTTGCTGCCAAGGCAACTGCCGCGATCTCTCGTGAACGCTTTGAATTTAGGCAAGTCAGGCTCGAAAAAGCAGATATTGCTCGAGAATCTAAACGCGAAGCCCGCCGACTAAATACTGAGCAAGCTAAAAAAATATCCCCATCTACAACACAATCAACTGGGTCATCCGCTGCCGATATCATAAAAGCCGCGCAACTACGCGGAATTACCAAACAGGCATCACCGGAGCAACAAAAAGCTAAATTGCAACGCACATTGCTGGCGGCACAAATGCGCTTGGAAGAAGCTCAACAGCGGCTGGTTCAAGCTACCAACAAAGGGAGTGCAGATCAACAAGCGCAGCAATTGGCCAGCGTTGAAGCTGCGCGGCGCAAAGTTGAGCAAACTACACAGCGTCTGACCGAGGTAAGTCACTGATGGTCTTTAAGCAAGTAAGCTCACCTCATGGTCATGCTCGTCAAAAAACGGGTGAGATTATGCAGTTGGTTGTTTTAGCGACCTTACCGGGCTTCTTAGTACTAACGTATCAATTTGGGTGGGGTCTATTAATTAATCTATTAATAGCGACTCTTTCAGCCATTTCTGCTGAGGCGTTAGTTCTTAAACTGCGCAACCGACCGATCGACTTTTATCTGCGTGATTACAGCGCAGTGGTCACCGCAGTGCTTTTAGCGCTTGCATTGCCACCTCTAGCACCGTGGTGGCTAGTCGTTGTAGCGACCGTCTTTTCAATTGTCATCGCAAAGCAGCTATACGGTGGACTAGGGTCTAACCCTTTTAATCCGGCAATGGTCGGCTATGTTGTCGCCTTAATTTCGTTCCCCATAGAGATGACAACTTGGGTTACGCCCATCTCTTTGCTTGCCGCCGACATTAGCCATCCAGGACTATTGGAGTCGTTGGCTATTGTGTTCACTGACAATAGCCCAGTGGACGGCGTAACGGGAGCCACACCACTGGACCTATTCAAGCATAATGATGGGTTACTGGTTGAGCAAATCTATCAGAACAATACGCTATTTAGCCGCGCCAGCTTTGCTGGAGTTGGCTGGGAATGGGCTAATGTGGCGTTTTTAATCGGTGGTCTAGCCTTGCTAAAAGCGCGTATTTTTACCTGGCATGGCCCCATGGCAATGCTCGGGACGTTGGCGTTAATGTCAATGCTATTCTGGGATGGTGGTAGTTCAAACAGCCCAGGATCGCCCATTATGCATCTGTTTAGTGGTGCCTCTATGCTAGGCGCCTTTTTTATCGTCACTGATCCAGTTTCCTCCACCGTTAGCAACCGTGGTCGTCTGATCTATGGCGCTTTAATCGGCCTGCTTGTTTATGTTATTCGGGCCTGGGGAAGCTATCCCGATGCTGTTGCATTTGCAGTGCTACTGGGTAATTTTGCTGCACCCTTTATTGATAATTACACCGTACCCAGAACCTATGGCCATGATAAAAGCCGACGCGCTACAGCAAAGGAGAAAAGCGAATGATCTTACAGTCGGTCCGTCAAAATGCTGTTGCACTAGCATTATTTGCCTTAATAACCGCATTATTACTGTCATCGATCAATAACCTCACCGCTGACCGCATTGCCCATGCTGAAAGAGTCGCCGCTCAAAAGGCTCTGCTTGAAATAGTGCCTCCAAATCGGCACGACAATGATCTTTTACTCGACACTAGACCCATTCCCGAGCAATTCTGGTCACTACTTGGTCTCGATGAGGGTGGTGATATCTATATCGCTCGTAGCAACAATACCCCCATAGCGGCGATTATCCCTACCGTTAGCCCTGACGGATATAGCGGTAATATTGCAATGATTGTCGGTGTGAATGTTGATGGAAGCATCGCTGGGGTGAGGGTCGTTGACCATCGTGAAACCCCAGGTTTAGGTGATAAAATTGAGTTACGTAAGAGTAATTGGATTCTGGACTTTAATGGCCGTTCTCTTAAAAATACCCCGACATCTGCTTGGGCGGTTAAAAAAAATGGCGGCGCGTTTGATCAGTTCACTGGTGCAACGATTACACCCAGAGCCGTCATCAATCAGCTGGTCAACACACTTAAATACTTTGAACAAGACAAGTCGAGACTGTTAGCGTTAGATCAATCTTCTGAAATACAGAGTTTAAAATGACTCAATCAACTGTTAAAGAGATCACCACTAACGGTGTATGGCGTAACAACCCCGCACTGGTGCAGCTACTTGGACTTTGCCCACTGCTGGCAGTCACCTCTACGGTCGCCAACGCCCTTGGATTAGGCCTGGCAACACTACTAGTGCTCGTGGGTTCCAATACCATCGTCTCTCTTATTCGTAACCATGTTGGCGATGCCGTACGGCTACCAGTATTCGTTATGATTATTGCGTCATTCGTTACCTGTACTGAAATGCTGATGAAAGCCTATACCTATGAGCTGTATCAGATACTCGGCATTTTCGTTCCCTTGATCGTCACCAATTGCGCCATTCTGGGCCGCGCCGAAGCTTTTGCTAGTAAAAATCCAGTCGGCTTAGCGGCCCTAGATGGTTTGATGATGGGCTTTGGGTTTTTGCTTGTGCTGGTTGTTTTAGGGGCCACTCGAGAGTTACTTGGGCAAGGCACTTTATTCGTCGACATGAATCTGTTGTTCGGTCCCATCGCAACCGACTGGATTATCCAGCCATTTGGTGAGAACTACAGTTTTTTGGTATTTGTTTTGCCGCCCGGCGCGTTTTTAGTCACCGGCTTA
>Ga0209092_10005111_pt1 | contig 10684 bp, 10 predicted proteins | sample FraStrMetagenome_FD_187446 | JGI IMG/M metagenome (GOLD analysis project Ga0209092, IMG submission 187446) | Marine eukaryotic phytoplankton communities from Arctic Ocean - Fram Strait ARC3M Metagenome (SPAdes) (version 2) | ecosystem: Environmental > Aquatic > Marine > Oceanic | place: Fram... | reverse complement strand
ACGAGAGGAGCTGCAGCAGATGAAATCAGACCTCACTTCGAGATTTATGAACAATGAAATCAAGAAAGACACTCGAGAAAAGATCCTTCTGGTGATTGATGAACTCATTGCAGCCCCCGCTGAACAAATCCAAATCATTGCACTTGACGATGGTTATTTCGGACTTGAAGGGACCATTGATTCGAGTGAACGATCTGCTTTGCTCGAGGAAGAAATGGCCATGCGAGACTCCGATATGAGCCCCGATTCTAACCCCTCCATTGATCTTCAAGGGAGCGTTGCAGAAGATGGATATGAGTACATAGAATTCCCTGCAAACAGCGGAGTTTGGTTCATCCGAGATTCAACCACTCGTCAATGGATGGTATGGGAACAATGATTCAATTTCGATTTAGAGTCCCACTTCGACACCATTGAATGGTTCTGAGCGCTGGTTGTGTCCATGGCACAGATGCGAACAATCCTCGCACTCGCGCTTGTGGTCTTGCTCACGTTGTCTTTGGGCGTGCGCAGAAGAATTCCACGGAACTTGGATGGAATAAACAGGCATTTGAGGTTTGAACCCCATTGGTTTGTGCCTCAATACGTCTTTGCTAACAGCACACGGCGCTTGGTTGGTGCACCGCTCATGTGGCATGGTTGATCCTCTTCGTAACCATCGGTCGAATCGCCTAAGAATGCGAATCCAGTCACCCTTTCAATCGCTTCAGCGTGAGCATCGGTTCCATCAAATGGCATTTGGTAAATGTGTCCGTCTTTGACTTCACCATCTAACACGTATTCGCCATCGACGAGGTTGATTGCAGGGAGGGGTTGGACAACATCTTCCATGTGGGCATGGGAACGTTTTCTCAATTCAGTTGCAATTTCCTCCAGAACGGTGAGGCATGCTTCTTCGATGCCGTCGAGAGGGAGTGGTTCTTTTCCACCCGTGCGTCGGGCAGCGAAGGCCGTGCCTTGTTCGATGTCCCGTGGGCCAATGTCCAGTCGGAGCGGCACGCCCTTAATTTCCCAGTCGTAGTACTTCTGACCCGCTCGTATGTCCCTCGCGTCGACCTTAACCCTCAAGCCGTGTCGACGAAGTTTGGTTGCCACTTCTTCGGCGGCAGCCACCGTATCAACGTCTGAATTCTTCTTAATCATCGGGCAAACCACAACCTGGAACGGTGCAACTGCTGGCGGCATGATCAGTCCGTTTTCATCGCCGTGCATACCAACGACCGCTCCAAGCAACCGCTCAGACATTCCGTAGGTCGTTTGGTGGCAATGCTGTTGTTGCGCTTCGAGGTTTTCGTATGTGAGGTCAAACGCTTTGGCCCATTGGTCTTGGTAGTGGTGGCAGGATGCCACTTGGAGGGTGCGACCGTTTGGCATCACTGCATCGATGCCAATGGTGTACCAAGCGCCCGGAAACGTATCCCAAAGGGGTCGCTTCGCTTTAATGACCGGCAGGCACAAGTCGTGCATGATGTTGTCAACGATTTCTAAATCCTGCTTGATTTGACGTGTTGCATCAGCTTCGTCGGCATGGGCGGTGTGGGCTTCAAAGAAATGAATTTCGCGAACCCTGATGAACGATCTGGTTTGCTTGGTTTCATACCGAAACGTGTTGACCATTTGGTAGACCTTCAATGGCAAGTCTTTGTGTGAACGCACCCAAAGAGGGAACATGGTGTACATGGCGGTCTCAGAAGTTGGGCGCAAGAACATTGGAATGTCCAGTTCATTATCGCCTGCATGCTTGACCCAGTAGACTTCCTTCTTGAATCCGCCTTCCTCTTCTTCATCTCGTAGGTCGTCTGGGTCGACGCCTTCTTCTCTGGCTCGTTTGAGTCGTGCGACAAGAGCGTTTTCTTTGTCGAGCAGGTTTTCTGGGATGAGCAACGGGAAATTGACCTCTTCGTGGTCGGTGCGTTCCATTTCATGGTGTGTGAGGGCATCGATGAGCTTCATCGTTTTCCAGCCATATGGCCGCCAAACATCCATGCCCTTAATCGGATAACGCTTGTCAACAAGTTCTGCGGCTTCAACCATGAATGGATACCACTCGTTGAAGTTCTCCTCTTTCGAAGGGATGCCTCGCTTGGCCTTACCTGGTCCTTGGCTCATGGTTGGCCTCGGCCATCACTGGCTCATCAAGATGACGCTTCTTCTCGGCCGCTTGATGTTGGTTGGCGCGCTTGAACATACGCGACAACAGCCGCTAGACACCATGCCGCTTCTAGGATCAAGAACGCCCACTCGTCGATCAAATACGCACGCACACCAAGGAAACCAGATCCAACGGCCATCAGGGCAAGGTACAGCGTTTGCTTGCTGTGGAGAACGTTTCTAGTTTCCAACACAAAGGCTGCCAAAATAAACAACATACCGATGTAGGAAAGAACTTCGGTCCAAGCATCGATGGACATGTGCATCACTTGCGGCGGAGGACCACGAACAATGCAACACTTAGAACAACGACGGCCACGACGTCAGGGATGCCATACACCCCATCCTGCAAAGGCAACGACCAGCCAGCTCCGGTGCCCAAATTGTGAAGGTCCATCAAATTCATTCGGGTGTATCCATCAGACGGGCAGAGGTCGCCTTCGAGGCACCCTGATCCGAAGACGGATTGAAGCAAGCCAAACAGGTTTGTGATGACAAACAAAAGCCCTGCACCGATAACATAGGTCAATGGATTGGTTTTCGATTTGCCTTGAACAATTGGCTGAAGTGGGGGGAGTGTTCCAACTGGCATGCTACCATTCGGTGCCGCAGGTGCGATGTCGCCAATCACTTCAATCAACATATTAGTGGGCGTTCCGACCTCCGTTACAGCACCAGGTGTTGGTTCGATCATGTCCCGCGCCTTCATTGGGCGTGAGGGGGCAATTTTGATGCCATAAAGTCGGTCAGCGAGGCTGATCAGAGCAGGATCCTCTGCAATGTCTTCAGGTGAAAGGTCCCCATCCAACAATTGCTTTAGCCGGTCGCGTGAAGAATCCATTCTATGCCCCCTGTAACTCAAGCGTAGAGGACTTCATTGAAGAATCCTCCTTCTGTGTCAACAAGCACCAAACAAGCGGTTCAGGCGTTTCCTGCCTTCTCAACTTCGGCCCAGTCCCGCATGAATCCTTCCAATCCCTTATCGGTCAGTGGATGAGTCATCAATTGACGGAAGGTCTTTGCAGGCATTGTGGCTGTGTGAGCGCCCATTTGTATGCATTGAAGCACATGAGTTGGGTGTCGAATCGATGCAGCGAGTACTTTTGTGTCAATGCTCGGATAATTGTGCCATGTTTCCATGATTTCGGCAATTAGATTCATGCCGTCGTGGCCGGTATCATCGATTCGTCCAATGAACGGGGAAACGTAGGTTGCACCAGCTTTGGCTGCCATCAATGCTTGTGAGGCAGAAAAAATGAGCGTGACGTTGGTATCAATGCCCGCTTCCGTGAGGATTTTTGTTGCAGCCAGCCCCTCAGGGGTGCATGGGATTTTGATGATGACATTTTCTGGAAGTTCAGCCTTCAGTGCCAAACCCTGTTCCACCATTCCTTTTGTGTCCATGGCGGTAACCTCTGCAGAGATTGGTCCATCGCAAATGGATGCGATTTCCCGAACCACTTGCTTGAAATCTCTACCGCTTTTTTTGATCAACGAAGGGTTGGTGGTGACACCGTCGAGGATGCCCCAAGCTGCAATTTCTCGAATTTCATCTACGTCGGCGGTATCAAGGAAGAACTCCATGTTTGCTGGTTGTCCCAGTCACCCCATCAAGTATCCGCTGTGGAATCGATGCCTTTTCACTCGTATGTTGTGTACTTTGCAGAGGAGCCACGCACCAATTCAGCCGGGTACTTCTCTGCGTTAATTTCGAATTTATTGTTCATGATTTCAACAGGGTCAAACCCCATTACGCTGCACAATCGGAGGCAATACATCATCACATCCGCTGTTTCGTGTGCAATTTGCTCGGTCAGTTGCGGGTCAGCCTTGGCATCGGTCGTCGTGGGGTTGGACCATTGTACCGTTTCGCTCAATTCAGCAGCTTCTATGCTGATCGACGCAACCAAGTTCTTGATGCTGTGGAATTGATTCCAGTCGCGCTGTTCCACGAAGGCATCGAGTTTCGATGTGATTTTTGCAAGGGAATCATCGGCGTCCATGTGCCTTGTTAGGCTCAACCGCTAATTGTTCTTGGCCTGCTCACTTGCGCCCTATGGCTCGGCGAGCCGCCGCTGCGATGTGGGGTGCGGAGAGGCTCATGATCTCCAACATCTCATCGGCCTGACCGGATTCACCGAACCGATCAGGGACGCCGACCATTTCCAGCGGTGCAAACACGTTGGCAACGATGTGTTCAGCTACTGCGCTTCCAAGACCACCGATGACGTTGTGGTCCTCTGCGGTAACCAAAGCACCGCAGCGAGCGACAAGCGCATCAACCAATCCACCATCGAGGGGCTTCAAAGTGTGCATGTCGACCACGGATGCATTGATGCCTTCTGCAGCCAACATTTCCGCTGCTTTGAGCGATTCTGAGACCAAGACACCACAAGCAATGATTGCAACATCGTTTCCAGTTTGCAATTCGATCCCTTTGCCTATTTGAATCAAACCTGGCGCAGCCTCATCGTACAAAACCGGGGTTTTGTTTCGTGCCGTGCGCATGTAGGAAGGTGAAGTTGTGTCTGCAAGTTGCATGGTCAAAGCACGGGTACTGACATCATCACATGGATGCATAACAACAACGTTTGGAAGGGTACGGAACACAGCCAAATCTTCAATCGATTGAGCCGATGAACCATCGGTACCTGTGTGGGTTCCGCCGTGGCTGCCACAAAGGTGAACCGCCAAGTTTGGACGAGCGATTCCATTGCGCATTTGCTCAAAAGCTCGTTCGGTGAATATAGCGAATGTGCTGGCGAATGGAATGTAGCCTGATGCTGCCATACCCGCTCCAACCAGGAGCATGTTCTGCTCACCAATACCACATGATACGGTTCGCTCTGGATGTGCTTTTCTAAAGTGGAGGGATTTGGTTGATTTGCCCAAATCCGCTTCAAGAACAACCACTTTTTCATTGTCCGCAAGGTCGAGCAAGGCTTGACCGTAGCCGTCACGGGTGGCCGCCATTCGCGTCATGCTTCCACCTCGCCCAGTTCGATCATTGCTTGTTTGAATTGGTCGTCGTTTGGTGCTGCGCCGTGGAATGCGGGGTTGTTTTCCATGTAGGAGATACCGCCACCTTTGATGGTGTGAGCGATTAAGATCGACGGGCCATTCGAATTTTCTTCTGCTTCCAAGAAATCGAGACCTTCCATGATTTCAGCCATGTTGTGACCGTCGATTTCCTTGACGTTCCATCCAAAGGCACGCCATTTTGCTGGGATGTCAAACATACGCATTTGCTCTTCACAAAAATCATCGTTCTGAATTCGGTTTCGGTCAAGGATCACCTTGAGGTTGCCCAATTCGTGATGGGCGGCAGCCATTGCTGCTTCCCAAACGCTTCCCTCTTGCATCTCACCGTCGCCAATCATGACGAAGGCACGTCGTTCGCTTTTGTCGAGCCGCGCTGCTAGTGCACAGCCCATACCGAAAGAGAGCCCCATGCCGAGTGAGCCTGCGGAAAAATCCACACCAGGGCACCATTTCATATCGACGTGGCCTTGACAAACACCACCTAATACACGGTATGACTTGAGGTCTTCATGGCTGATGAATCCCATTTCTGCAAGGATCGCATACATGCCCGGAGAAGCGTGACCTTTGGATAAGATGAATCGGTCTCGGTCGGCCCACTTAGGTTCGTCTGGACGAACCTTCATCCGGGTGGAATAAAGCGCTGCGAGAAGGTCAATTTCTGAAAGCGAACCACCTGGGTGGCCTGCCTGAGCGCGGTACACCATTTTTACAATTTCAACTCGACACTTGCGTGCGATTTCTTCAATTTCCTCGATGCTTGTGGACATGTGTTCCCCTGCCGTTTCTACGGCCCTCACGGACGCCCTTTGATGGTTGTGCATGCGAAGGACTGAGGATTCCACTCATTCTTTAGCGGGAGGAAGCAACGCTGTAATGAATTTATGATACACATCGTGGAGCACTGTAAACGCGTCACTCAGCAAGTTTCCACCCTTTGGCAGGGCTCGGGTCGCCAGCCAAATAAAGACGGCTACAAACCATCCAAAGAAGGCCAATGATAACAAATTATTGAGCGTCACAACACCGAAGATTTCCGGTAAGCGAATGTCCACCACAATGAGGACCGCGATGAAGACCCCGAGGATCGATTCACCAGCAATAAATCCGGCTCCAATGAGCACCCCTCTATTTTCTACTTCTTTTGCCGCCTTCTCAGCTTGTGGCGAAGGGCTTCCGGAAAGTGTCCCATCAATTCGTAGATGAGCGGTTCGCAGTGCGAAGTACGAAATGATTCCACCCAGCATGATTGGGACGGAAAGCCCCAACGGGAGGTATATTCCAATGGCGACTGACATCACAGGCATTCGCAAGTAAATCAGGACAATCGCAATTAAGGCTCCCAAGGTTACCATTTGTAAGTTCAAATCGCCTCCAAAGGCTCCTTGGACGATAGCGCCGATGAGTTCAGCTTGGGGGGCAAATAAAGCGTTGCTGCAATCGTACTGGTCGGCAGCAGCAAGGCCTAGATTTGTGTTCGCACAGGCTGTTCTGGAAATTTGGAAAGCGTTGTGCAAGAGGGCAAGGGTCGGCCCTATGACGATGGCCCCCGTGATGACGCCGATGATTTCTGCGATTTGTTGTCGCCAAGGTGTTGCCCCAACCATGTGACCTGTCTTGAGATCCTGCATCACGTCTCCTGCGATGGCTGCAGAGGAAGCAACAATGGCAGCAATCAGCATTGTGGCAAGCATCAATTCTTCAGTTCCAAGGCCAAGCATAATGTCCCCCACAACCCAAACAAGAGCCACGGTGAACAACAGGGTCGCAATGGTCATTCCTGACACAGGTGAGTTGGACGATCCAACAACGCCAGCAATGTAGCCGGCGACTGCTGCAAAGAAAAAGGCCACAACGGCCAAAAAGAGTGCGCCAGCAAGCGCCAAAACCAGCGATCCAGTCGATTTCCAGTAGTACAACATAGTGAGCACAACCAGGACACCACAGAACATGATGACCTTGTCGAGGGGCAAATCAATTTCTGTTCGCAAGGGTTCTTCATCGCCATCCTCGCTCTTCTTCAAAGCCTTTGATAGCCCAGTTGTGATTGTCTTTCGCATCGACCAAAGGGTGTACACTCCACCAACGACCATGGCTCCAACCCCGACGTACCGGATTTGTTCAGCCCAAATCCCATAGAACCCTTCAACCAAGGTTTCGGAATTCGGCCAGCCGTGAATGAGACCATACATAGGTACGAGCAAACCAAAGCCGATTACGCCACCGAGGAAAATGAATGAAGCGATTCGTACGCCAACAATGTACCCTACTGAAAGCAATGCTATCGACAAATCCATGCCTGCGTACAACCGAGTACCAAGGAAACCTACGGCTGATTCAACGGTATGGTGAGTGACTTCGAAACCCTTGACCATGAGGCCATAAATCGCCCCAATTCCCAGAGCGTACAGAATAGCAAGCGCCCCTTCGCCACCTTCTTCGCCAGCAACCAAGACCTCTCTGCACGCAACCCCTTCAGGGTAGGGGAGTGCTTCTTCAACAATAAACAGCCGTCGCAAGGCGATGGTGAACATGGTGCCGAGAAGGCCACCCAACGTAGCGATGATCAGTGTGTCCATCCATTGAATATCATCCCATAATCCAATGACGAGCAATGCTGGAACGGTGAAGATGATGCCTGCGGCAAGCGATTCACCCGCACTGGCCATTGTTTGGACTGCGTTGTTTTCTAGAATACTGACGTCGGAAAATAGGGATCGGAGAATAATCATTGACATAACTGCAGCAGGAATGCTGGCCGAAACGGTCATGCCTGCGTAGAGCCCGAGGTAGGCGTTCGCAGCGGTCATTAGAATCCCTAGAAGGACACCAACCACAATCACCCGCAAGGTCAATTCAGGTGGCGATTCGGAGGCCGGAATGTAGGGGTGATGTTCCGCGCTCATTGACTGCTCCAATGGGAACATGTTGTTCAAGACATCGATGAAGGCAAGTTGGAATGCCCACCATTATTATCATAAGTTAACCATAGAACGGAGGGAGGGGGAGTCCCCCCCATTGGGTGAGTATTCATGGAACGACAGCACTGGCACGACATTTCTCCAGAAGATGCATTCGTAAAACTGGATACTAATACGGAAGGACTCAGCCAATCAGAGGTTGAACTACGAAGGGAAACCTATGGCGAGAACAAGCTCCAAGAGCCTGAGAAGACCCCTGCTTGGCTTCGTTTCCTCGGGCAATACAACGACCCCCTCAACTACCTCTTGATCGGTGCGGCACTTGTTGCGCTCTCCATCCACCCCGATCAGCCAGGGGATGCCATTTTCATCTTCTCCGTGTTGACGGCAAACGCCATTTTTGGTTTCTGGCAGGAAGGTCAGGCTGAACAGGCGATGGACTCCCTGAAGCAAATGGCAGTTTCAAGTTGCATCGTCGTCCGCGATGGCGTCGAACAGGAAGTACCCACACCGTTGCTCGTTCCGGGCGATATAGTGCGTCTGGAAGAAGGACTCAATGTTCCTGCAGACGTCCGGATTGTAGAATCATATCAATGCAAAGTGGATGAATCTTCATTGACTGGGGAATCGGACAGGATCAAAAAGACAACTCCAGCATTGCCCTCTGAAGCGTTGCTTGCAGACCGCAACAACATGGCCTACATGGGGACAAGCATTGCCACAGGGCGAGCCGTAGGTATTGTCGTTAACACCGGAATGGAAACTCAACTTGGACGAATCGCAAGCGATATTGTCGGCTCGGTTTCCCCGAAAACCCCTCTTGAAAACAAATTGGAATCCTTGGGGAAGTTCCTCGGAGTCGTTGCGCTTGTCGTCGCTGTGTTGATGGTCGCCATCAAAATGATCATTGCTTATGGCGATGAAACTGCGAATTTGAAGGAAGTTGCCGTTGAGCAGTTCATCGTCGCTATTGCGATTTTCGTTGCGATTGTCCCAGAAGGCTTGCCGATCATTCTCGTGATTACGTTAGCGCTCGGTATGCGTAACATGGCGCGTCACAAAGCCATTATTCGCAGAATGAAAGCGGTGGAAACCCTCGGTTCGACGACGGTCATTTGTTCTGATAAAACGGGCACTTTGACTAAAAACCAGATGACAGCGCGACAACTCACAACCACTGAAGGCACGTTCACGATTTCGGGTGAAGGATTCAAACCCCAAGGGGACCTATCGTACAATGGAAGTGTTGTGTCTGAATCAGAACTCTCGGGATATCAAAGCGATCTTGCGTTCAGGCTTTCCGCAGCCTGCCTCAGCCTTTGTCACAATTCACAAATATCCAAAGTCGATGGACAATGGCAGGCCCTCGGGGACCCAACCGACTCCGCATGCGCAGTTCTTGGTTGGAAAATCAACGGCAATGTACGAAAGTTTGCTCAGCGTCATTCTCGTCTGCATGAATTCTTCTTTGACACAACCCGCAAGCGGATGTCGGTCATTCACGATTATGAAGGTGAACGGTGGGTCTTTTCCAAGGGCGGCGCAGGTGGCTATGTCCCCCTTGTCGATTGGAAAATTGAAGATGGTCAAATTGTTCCAATCGAACAAAATGATTTTGATTTGGCATCTGTAGCCAACAAAGAAATGGCCGGACAAGCCATGCGTGTGATTGCTTTATGCGCTCGCCGGCTGGAGGATGGAGAAGACATAGAAGACGTCACCACTGTTGAATCCAGTTTCATTTTCCTTGGCCTCGTAGGCATCATGGACCCCCCGCGTGCGGAAGTCAAGAACGCCATTGAAGTCTGTCAACGCGCTGGTATTCGAGTCAAAATGATCACTGGAGATCAACAGTACACCGCTGAGGCCATTGGTCGGGAACTCAACATCACCGAGGGCGGTATACCTCCGGTCAACGGGCATGCGCTGTCTGCATTTGATGATGAACAACTCAATGAGGCATCAAATCAGGCATCCATCTTTTCGCGAGTCACACCTGAACAGAAAATGAGGATTGTTTCTTCGTTGCAAAGTCAAGGTGAAATTGTTGCTATGACGGGCGATGGTGTCAACGATGCACCTGCTTTGTCAAGGGCTAACATTGGGATTGCGATGGGCATTGCAGGGACCGACGTGGCAAAGGATGCCGCAGATATGGTGCTCCAGGACGACAACTTCGCCAACATTGTTCACGCTGTTGAAGAGGGTCGAAAGATTTACCAAAACATACGAAATTTCGTGCGTTACCAAGTTTCGACGAACGTTGCAGCGGTAGCCTTGATCATTATTTCGACCTTCTTGTTTGGGTGGAATCTTCCGCTCACAGCAACACAAATTTTGGTGATTAACATTCTGATGGATGGCCCTCCTGCAGTTGCTTTAGGTGTTGAAAAGAACCACGGTGATGTAATGAATCAACCACCGAGGCCTGTTGATGAAGGCATGCCGAATTTCCGGGACATCACTCTAATTTTCTACCTCGGCGCCGTCATGGTGACGGGTACGCTGATCGTGTTTTTCCTCGCTGGTGGTGGCGTCGACACGTGCGAACTCCATCCATTGCAAAATGC
>Ga0209092_10005110_pt1 | contig 10686 bp, 20 predicted proteins | sample FraStrMetagenome_FD_187446 | JGI IMG/M metagenome (GOLD analysis project Ga0209092, IMG submission 187446) | Marine eukaryotic phytoplankton communities from Arctic Ocean - Fram Strait ARC3M Metagenome (SPAdes) (version 2) | ecosystem: Environmental > Aquatic > Marine > Oceanic | place: Fram... | reverse complement strand
ATGTAGAACAGAAAGACTTTGACACAGCGTTACAGTCTGAATGGTTTATGCCTGATGAATATAAAGAACTTGATGTTGAAGCATTTTTGCTAGGCAAGATAGGCGGCAAACTTACTATAGAATGGGCTAGATGTGTAGAGGAACTAGAAGCGTTCCAGCAACGTGATATGTATCCACTACTACGTTATATGATCTATCTTGTAGACTTTATGCGTGAGAACAACATTGTTTGGGGTGTAGGTAGAGGTAGTAGTGTAGCAAGTTATGTGTTATACTTAATAGGTGTACACAGAATTAATTCAATCCAGTTTGACCTGGATTGGAGAGAGTTCCTTAGATAAATACGTATATAATTCATAGGAGAATTAAATTATGAAAACTAATGCAAGACAAACTTATAAAACTATGCGAGGAAAGACTGTTGATATGGATTTGTTACAGCAACGTAACGAATTAACTCCGGCAGTTGGCAATGCTCGTGTAAACGCACGTGGCGACGAACTAGGACCTGGTGGGAAAATTATTCGAAAGAAAGAAGATATCCTTAGCGACTATTATGAAAACTCAGATCGTTTACCTGATGTACCAATGCCTAGTAAGGCTACAGACCCAGCAGTAAAAGCAGATCCAGAGTCTAGTAAAGCAGCACCTAAAGGAAAATCCAGAGCTCAACAAAAAGTTGAAGCAAAAGGAATCGAAGAAGACCCTAAAATGGCTGCTGAATTCGGCGATGATGATGAATGGGTTGAAGACGACAACGGAAATTTTGTACCAAAAAGCGAGGCGTAAATGACAATGACAGGCGGTAGTACCGGTCTTCCTACACGGGTTAAAGGTAGTGTAAGACCAATTCGTAATCGTGTGATTGTAAATAATATGGAGTTCGGTGAGCAAACTACATCGGGCGGAATTATTATTGCAAGTGACGACGGTAAAGATCAAGGAATCAAACCTCGTTGGGGGTGTGTAGTTTCAAAAGGTAATGAAAATACAGATCCGTACGAGATCGGAGATTGGATCTTAGTTGAACACGGCAGATGGACCCGAGGGTTTGAAGTTGAAATGGATGACGGAACTGTTGATACTATGAGAACTGTAGAATCAGAAAGTGTAATAGGATGGCAAAATGAAGTTCCTGCAAATACACTATTTGGAGATAAATCAGGTGCAGAAAAAAGCTCAGTACGACCAGAAGACTTTGGCGCAAACTAAGAGGTAACAATGACTAACACATTTAAAGATATCGACACATTTGCAACAGCGTGTGACCAACCGCCAAGTACGCAAAACTATGCAATGTACTTAGATTTAATTACAGAAGAATATGGCGAACTTAAAGACGCAATTGAAGCAAGTGACAAAGTAGAACAACTTGATGCATTAGTTGATATATTAGTCGTTACTATGGGTGCTATTAGAGCAGCAGGTTGGGACGGTGAGGCAGCTTGGAAAGAAGTAATGGACACAAACTTTGCTAAGATTGATTCGACTACAGGCAAAGTACGCAAACGTGCTGACGGGAAGGTGTTAAAGCCAGAAGGCTGGAAAGCACCTGAACTTGCTCAATTCATAAAATAATTTAAAAAACTACTTGACTCCTTAGTTGATATATGCTATAATGTACATATAATAACTAAGGAGTTTTCTTATGATGTTTCCAACACCACAAAGTAGTGGATTAGGCACAACTGGTGCAACAGGTATTGCACTTATGATTTTACACACAACTGGATACTTAATTGGATGGGCTTGGCCTATTCTTTATGTTTTTCTTATCATTTCTGGCATTGGCCAAGAAAATAGAAAAGGCAAAAAATAATGGCAACGCACGGCACTATTGATCTAGAAACTATCGACACTAGCCCGAGCGCAACTGTACTATCACTCGGAGCAGTTAAGTTTAATCCGCTAGATGATAGTGAGCCACACTCAGAGCTTTACTTAAAAATTAATATTGACGAACAAGATGCACTTGGCCGTACTGCAAGTGACAGCACTATTGAATGGTGGGGTAAACAAGATCCTGCAATTATGGAAGAAGCATTTGATCAAACAGGTGCAGTTAGTGTAGAAGAAGCACTACGTCAAATTAGTAAGTGGGTCGTCGGCGTTGATACATTATGGGGTCAAGGTTATGGATTTGACTACACAATATTAGAAGATATGTTTCGAAAAGCAGGAATGAATATTCCTTGGAACTTTTGGATCATTAGAGATTCACGCACACTATTTGGATGTTGTCAAAAAGATCCACGTAAAGCAATGCAAAATAATTTACATAATGCACTAGCAGATGCATACTTTCAATCAAAAGCAATTCAAATTGCATACAACGAACTAGGACTAAAAAGATGAACCCGGAACCAAAACCACAAAACACAAGCGACAAAGCAATACAAGAATTTCTAGACAATGGCGGGAAAATACAACATATAGAACCGGGTGTTACTAGTGGTGTAGAATATAAATCTAGCTTCTACGGCAAGAGAAATAAAAAAGCAGAACAAGCTAACGAAACACCAGTTGACAAAAAAGAAAAAAAATAAGAAGGAACGGAACGTATGAGTAGAGCATTATCAGAAGGACTAACTTACGACTTGACAGCCGAAGAGTTTAATGCTACAATAAGCAGTAACATTAAACAAATAACAGAGGCAAGTGAATGAAAGATTTATGGGTAGAAAAGTATCGTCCTAAAACAGTAGACGGTTATGTGTTTAGAGATGATGCACAGCGCAACCAAGTAAACACTTGGATTAAAGACAAAACTATTCCGCATTTGCTGTTTAGTGGTAATGCAGGTATTGGTAAAACAACACTTGCAAAATTATTGTTTAATGAACTAGAAGTTAATGATTTAGACATACTTGAAATAAACGCATCGCGAACAAACTCAGTAGATGATGTTCGTGATAAAATTGTAAACTTTGTACAGATGATCCCATTTGGGGACTTTAAGGTTGTATTACTAGATGAAGCTGACTATCTTAGCCCAAACGCTCAGGCAGCGTTGCGTGGTGTTATGGAAGAGTATCATACTACTGCTCGTTTCATTCTTACTTGTAACTATCCAAATCGTGTTATTCCCGCTTTGCATAGTAGGTGTCAAGGTTTCCACATTGCTAAAATTGACCAAACTGAGTTCACAGCTAGAGTTGCTGAAATACTTATTACCGAAGGTGTTACTCCTGATTTGGATACGCTCGATACCTACGTAAAAGCAACATATCCAGACTTGCGTAAATGTATTAACACAGTACAAATGAACAGTGTAGACGGTGTACTTACTAAACCTAATGAAGGTGATACAGGCGAAAGTGACTGGAAACTTGATATGGTTGAATTATTTAAGGCCGGCAAGATACAGGCAGCACGTAAATTATTGTGTGGAGCAATTCGTCCAGAAGAAATGGAAGAAGTGTATCGTTGGTTGTATGACAACATTGAACTGTTCGGAAGTGATGAACAACAAGACACTGCTGTGATAATTATTAAACAAGGACTAGTAGATCATACACTGGTTGTTGATCCAGAAATTAATTTGGCAGCAACGTTAATTAAACTAGCAAGAATATGAAAATAAACAAACAACTTAAAAACTTAGGCTTAGTTGCCGGCAAGAAAAAAACAAAACAAATGATATATGCTGGCACAGCTAGTATTATTATACTTTTATTATGCGTGTTATTTAATATACTATCATAAGGAAACCTAATGACGTACTTAGTAACAGATAACTGCATTAAGTGCAAACATACTGACTGTGTTGCAGTTTGTCCTGTAGATTGTTTCTACGAAGCCGACGGCTTCCTTGCAATTAATCCAGATGAATGTATTGACTGCGGAGTATGCGAGCCAGAATGCCCTGTAGGAGCAATTGTTGCAGACAATGCAATATCGTTCGAAGAGCGAGAAAAATGGGATCAAATTAATAGGCAAGTTTCAGATTGGAATGTAAACATTATTGATCAAAAAGATCCATTGCCGGATGCAGAAAATTGGGACGGGTATCCTAACAAATACGAAGAATTTGGTATAATACCAATTAAGGACATTACAAATGAGTAAGGGAAGTAAACAGCGACCTAGAGCAGTTAACACTAACACGTTTGAAGATAACTGGGACGCAATTTTTAATAAAAAGAAATCAGACTACAAAGAAGTGCAACAAGACATTACTGAGCTAAATGGCGACGGTAACAGAACCCGCGGAAGGTACGGTGAAGACAATGATAAAAGCAATCCTAGCGTGTGACGATTACGGTGGTGTAAGTAAAAACGGCACACTACCTTGGCCGCACAATAGCAAAGACCTTAAATGGTTTAAAAGCAATACTGTTAATAGTATTGTTATAATGGGATCTACTACTTGGGAAGATCCTGGTATGCCGCGTCCATTACCAAAGCGTACTAACGTGCTAGTAACTACTCGTCCGGAAGATTATAGCGGTGCTGATATGTATATTAGTGGCGACTTAAACAATGAAGTAACTCACATTGATTACATTAATGAAAGCGTCAATACTTGGATCATCGGTGGCCCTAAAATTATTGAACAAACACTAGGCGTTATTGACGAGTTTTATATTAGTCGTATACCTGGTGCATATGCGTGTGATACGTTTTTACCTTTAAAGAAAATTGAATCATTATTTGAATGTACTTGGAAGGAAGATCACGACGATGTAGAATTTCAAATTTGGAAGAAGAGATTAACTAAATGAAAGAATACCTAACAGCACTTGAATATATTTTAGAGAATGGCAAAGACCGTGACGATCGTACAGGAGTTGGCACACGTGGGGTGTTTGGCTATCAAATGCGCTTCAATTTGCGTAATGAGTTCCCCGCAGTAACTACTAAGCGCCTAGCGTGGAAAAGCGTTGTAAGCGAACTACTGTGGTTCTTAGAAGGTAGTACAGACGAACGTAGGCTAGCTGAAATACACTATGGCGATGTGCGTGAAAACCTAATAGGCAAAAGTACTATTTGGACTGCTAATGCAGATAAACAAGGAAAGGCGCTAGGGTATGTAAACGACAATATGGCAAAGAACTTAGGCCCAGTATACGGCAGTCAATGGCGTAGTTGGAATGCTCGAGGCCATCACGTGGATCAAATTATTGAAGTTATGAAAAATATTTATAACGATCCTAGTAGTCGTCGACACATTGTCAGTGCGTGGAATGCAGGTGAAATAGATAAGATGGCATTGCCACCGTGTCATACTATGTTTCAATTTTATGTACAAGACGGAGAATTAAGTTGTCAACTGTATCAACGAAGTGCTGATATGTTCTTAGGTGTACCATTTAATATTGCAAGTTACAGTTTGCTTACACATATTATGGCACAGTTACTTGGACTTAAAGTAGGTGACTTTGTATGGACAGGTGGCGACTGTCATATCTATCAAAACCACTTTGAGCAAGTTAAAGAACAAATTAAGCGTGAACCAGTAAAAGGTCCTACACTAGTAATGCCACAGTTTGGTACACTGTTTGAAATTATAGAAGCTGATCCTACAATGTTTGTATTAAAAGATTATAGTCCTATGGATAGCATTAAAGCGCCAATGGCAGTATGATGGGCGCCAACTGGCAAACTGATCCGCAAAAATCAGTTGAAGAAAAGTTTGCTTGGTGGCCTATACGCAGTGGATCAAATAAATTAGTATGGTTAAGAACATATTATATTCAACACACATACTATGATCATAATGGTAAGCCGCCTATCTTTAGTAGAAGTTGGATATACATTTATACAAAAAACGAATACCTAATAGAGCAATTAAAATGAAACAAAAATTTATTGTTGCATATATGGATGTTGCGGAACGGTTTGCACAACTAAGTAGCGCCAAGCGATTACAAGTAGGTGCTATTGTTGTAAAAGATGATCGCATCATAAGTATCGGCTACAACGGTATGCCTAGTGGATGGGACAACTGTTGTGAAGATGAACACAGAAGTGGCAACACCGGGTACGGTAGTAAACTAGTAACTAAGCCAGAAGTTCTTCACGCTGAAACTAATGCTATTGCAAAATTAGCTAAAAGTAGTGAAAGCGGATTAGGGGCGACTATGTTTGTTACTCATTCACCGTGTATCGAATGTGCTAAGTTAATCTATCAAGGTGGTATAAGTACAGTATACTATAGGAATAATTATCGATCCGACGATGGTATAAATTTTTTAACTAAATCCAAAGTGAGGGTGATAAAGAATGATTAACGAACAAGACGTTTCGCAAGAATATACTGCCGGTTGGTCTTCTAATGTAGAAACAGAGTATCTTGGAAAAGGCCTGTCTGAAGAAACTATTAAATTAATAAGTGATAAAAATAATGAGCCTGAATGGTTGTTAGAATGGCGACTTAAAGCATTTGCAGCCTTACAAACTATGAAAGAACCTAATTGGGCGGAAGTAGATTATCCAAAAATTAAATATGACGAACTATATTATCACAGTCGTCCTAAAAAAATATTAAACAGTTTAGATGAAGTGGATCCTGAAATTTTGGCAGACTTTGCTAAACTAGGTATTCCATTACACGAACGTGATGCATTACTTGGCATTAAAAAAACACAAGACCCAAATATTATACCAACTGTAGCAGTGGATGCAGTATATGACAGTGTAAGTGTTATAACTACATTTAAAGATATACTCTTAGAAGATGGTATAATATTTTGTAGTATTAGTGAAGCTGTAAAAGATTACCCTGATCTAGTTAAAAAGTATTTAGGTAGTGTTGTACCGCAGAAAGACAATTACTTTAGTTGTCTTAACAGTGCAGTATTCAGTGACGGCAGTTTTGTATATATTCCAAAAGGTGTACGCAGTCCAATGGATCTAAGTACTTATTTTAGAATTAATGCAGAGCACACTGGGCAATTTGAACGTACACTTATTATAGCAGAAGATGATAGCTATGTAAGTTACTTAGAAGGTTGTACTGCACCAATGCGTGATGAAAACCAATTACACGCCGCAGTAGTAGAACTTGTTGCTTTAGAAAATGCTCAAATAAAATATAGTACAGTGCAAAATTGGTACCCAGGTGACGCCAATGGCAAAGGTGGTATATACAATTTTGTTACTAAACGTGCATTATGTAAAGGTAATAACAGTCGTGTCACTTGGACACAAGTTGAAACAGGAAGTGCTATTACTTGGAAGTACCCAAGTTGCATACTTAAAGGTGACGGCAGTGTAGGAGAGTTTTACAGTGTTGCAGTAACCAAAGGTAGACAACAAGCAGACACCGGAACAAAGATGTGGCACATTGGTAAGAATACCAAAAGCACTATTGTTTCAAAAGGCATTGGATTAGGACACAGTAAAAATACATACCGTGGCTTAGTTAAAATGGCTCGCGGGGCAGACAACGCAAAGAACTTTACACAGTGTGATAGTTTAATGATTGGTGGCAATAGCATTAGTAATACAATTCCATACACTGATGTTTCTAACGAAACAGCTCAAATTGAACACGAAGCTAGTACAGGTAAAATAAATGAAGAAGTATTGTACTATTTGATGAGCAGAGGATTAAGTCCCGAGCAAGCAGTTAGTACTATCGTAAATGGATTTTGTGACTCTGTACTCATCAATCTGCCATTGGAATTTGCCGCAGAGGCAAATAAATTATTAGAAGTACAAATGGAAGGGAGTATTGGATGACAAGAGAAGAAATAGATAAATTAGTAACCGAACATAAAGTAGTTCTTTTTATGAAGGGGAACAAACAAGCGCCGGCCTGTGGATTTAGTATGAAAGCTGTAAACATTCTGCAGATTCTAGATGTACAATTTGAAACACGTGATGTATTATCAGATAGTAAACTACGTGAAAATGTTAAACAATATAGTGACTGGCCAACTATTCCTCAATTATATATTAATGGAGAATTTATGGGAGGCTGTGATATTATAGTTGATATGTTTCACGATAAATCATTAGCGGAGGCATTGAATGCTTAAAATTAAAAACCTAAAAGCAAGCATTAACGGAAAAGAAATACTTGATGGTATTAACTTAGAGGCAAATGCAGGTGAATGTATTTTAGTTACTGGCCATAACGGCAGTGGTAAGAGTACTCTACTGCACACTATTATGGGACGGCCGGATATTGAAGTTGATGGCAAAATTGAACATAATGGTGTAGATGTAACTGATTTAGAATGTTATGAACGTTCACGCAACGGGTTTTTTATTGCACACCAGTCACCGCCAACACTTGACGGTGTAAACACATTATCATTGTTTAGCGAATTTGCAAAATTTGACGCACCGGATGCACGTAAGATTGAAATAATAAGAAAGTCTAAAAGTGTATTTAAAGAAATGTCATTGCCTGAAGATTGGTCACAGAGAGATTTTAATCACGGAGCAAGTGGCGGAGAACGTAAAAAGAATGAATTAGCACAAGCAATGCTAAAAACTCCTGCATTATTGTTATTAGACGAACCCGATAGTGGATTAGAACAAGCAAGCCGTAGTAAAGTTACAGACTTAATTAAAGAAGTTTGCGATAATGGCGGTATTGTATTACTAGTTACACACGATCAACAATTACAAGATAGTTACTTAACCAAAAAAATAGAGTTGTCTAATGGCCAAACCTTATAGCAAAGTATACACAAATGAAAACGGTATATCTTTAAACCTACATCCGCAGGACGTAGATAATCACGAAGAATATAATATTACTATTATACAAGAAGAAGGTCACTGTCCTGTTAGTATTAATATACACCCTGAAAAGGATTCTCTAAGCAAAGTAAATGTAAGAATATTTGCTGAAAACAATGCAAGTGTTGATTGTATTCTTAGTTGTTATGTTGCAAAAGATGCAAGTGGTGTTGACACAGATATGCAAATTAGAAGTTGGCCTTTTGATAAAAGTAGAATCAAAGCCCGGCCTGAAATGTTTGTTTTGAATAACGACATCAAAGCTGCACACGGGAATGCATTAGGTACATTAAGTCAAGAAGACAGATACTATTTACACAGTAAAGGTATAACAAATTACAAACAAATTGTTAAGGAAAGTTTATATGAGAAATAGGTTCCCCTTCTTTAAGTTAAATCCTAATATAACTTATTTAGATAGTGCAGCTACAAGTCAAACACTTGATAGTGTTGTAGAAGACTCTACTAATTTTTTACTTAACCATAAAGCAAATGCACATCGAAGCGGCCATAGTATGGGTGCTTGGGTCGACGAGCACTATCATTCTGCAAAAAATAAAATTGGAGAATGGTTGAACATTCCTAATCCTGCAGAGAGAATTGTATTTAACAGCGGTGCATCACAAGGGCTATACGATGCCGTACAGCTAGTAAAACAACGCTACACAGGGCATATAAGCGTGTACGTAGGCATTGATTCCCACCATAGTCTGTTACTACCTCTTAGAGACGCTAGTAATGATATTAAATATATCAATGTACGCAATAACGGTATGCTAGATTTAGATGCTGTAGAAGAAGCCATTAAGGAAGATTCTGCAACCTGTAAAGTAATAGCAATAAATGCTGTAGGTAATGTATTAGGAACTAAGCAAGACTTAGATAGAGTCAGATCATTATGTAAAAAGTATGATGCAATATCAATTATCGATGCTTGTCAAAGTATGGGCAAGATAGAACACAACTATGACGGATTTGACTTTGTTGCGTGGAGTTGGCATAAAATATACGGTCCAACTGGCTTAGGATGTTTAATGTTAGATGAAAAATGGTTATGGTATAATCCAGTTCATCCAGGCGGTGGAAGTGTATTACACGTTAGTTTGTCCGAAGTATCATATCTTGAAACTGCTAATAGATTTGAAAGTGGTACACAAAATCTACAAGCAATTTGTACGTTACCAAATTTATTAGACTGGTTAATTGAAAATTACAAAAACATAATAGCACACGACGAAATGCTTACTGAATATGCAAATAAACTTTGTAAAAATAAAGTAGTACCTTCGCACACTGGACTAATAAGTTTTGCTACGGATTCAGGGACTGTTGAAGACGTAGTAATGATGTTAGATGCTTATAATATATGTGTGCGCGGCGGCAACTTATGTGCAGAACCATTAGTTGCTGGAATAACAAATAAAAATAATTTGATTAGAGTTAGTTGGTCAGCATATACTACTAAAGAAGAACTTGAATTTGTATTTGAAAAAATAGGAGAAGTAAGTGCAAGAATTTCAAAATTTGTATGAAGACTTGTTTGATCTCGAAGATCCATTAGACAAGTACGAATTTATAATGGAGTATGGAGCTCAATCAGAAAGCGTTAAAGATTTTGACTTTCAAGATGTTGACTTAGTACCAGGTTGTACTAGTCGTTTGTGGGTACGTTATAATAAAACATTCATCTGTCAGGCTGACAGTAGTATTGTTAAAGGGTTAGGTGGTATGATTTGTGACTGGTATAATCAGGCAAGTGATAGACAACGTCAAGATTTTAATATTGAAACTCTCAACAATATAGGCCTAGCACCAATCTTGAGTATGGGCAGACAAAACGGTGTTGCTAATTTAATTAAGCAGATAAAGTATTTAGAAGATTGGGGCAACACTTTGCCACCCCAATCTACTTAGGTCATTCGTCGCCGTAAACTTGTAAAACTTCTTTTACAGCATCGTGCCTTTCAATATCTCCTTGTTCAAATCGGA
>Ga0209092_10005109_pt1 | contig 10687 bp, 10 predicted proteins | sample FraStrMetagenome_FD_187446 | JGI IMG/M metagenome (GOLD analysis project Ga0209092, IMG submission 187446) | Marine eukaryotic phytoplankton communities from Arctic Ocean - Fram Strait ARC3M Metagenome (SPAdes) (version 2) | ecosystem: Environmental > Aquatic > Marine > Oceanic | place: Fram... | reverse complement strand
TAGAAATAAGCCATACTGCATGCGACCCCAGTGCTTCAATTTGTGGTCCTGCCTCAAACCGCTTTGGAGCTGTTTCATACAGAGCGGCATGGATCTTTTACTCAAGTCATCCACAGTCTGCGGCGATAAACCACCTACTGCTTTGGTGGTGGAAGTAAAATCTTTGCCGGTATAGCATTGGTTCATATTTTTCAACAGCGGTCCAATACGATGCTCGTCACCGGCCAAAGCATCGTGAAAGGCCGATGAAGCGCGCGTTAGAGAACCGCTCACCTGTGCACGGAAACGAGCAGCTATGGTGCTTACTAATTTTTGCGTCGGAACATAGGCACATCCTCTCTTTACGTATACTTGACGCGATGAAATCAAATCCAATGCTTGTGTAAATGGAATCTTGTAATAGATACGATCGCGAAATTCCGATAAAGAAACAACGTAACCGTTGGTGCTGCCCGCTGCGACGAGTTCTGCGCGGAGGGATTGTTTTTCTTCCTCGCTGACCTTTTGATATTCACTGCCAGAGGAACCGGAAGAGTTAGAAGAAAGCAAAAGGTCCGTCAATACGTTTGAATCAATGTTTGAGGCATTGGAGAGCCGATGGCGAAAGAGGATACATTCCTGCTGGAGAAACCAGCGTCTTAAATCTTCGGTGCGACAGTATGCGGCGCGCAGGATAAAATGTGAGGCCGTGTCAACGCGTGGATCTTTGAGACCAACCAACGCGGAGTCAAGTTGTTTACGGAAAACATCTTGAGGAAAATTGCGGACGCGCATCTCTTCGATTCTGCGAAGTACCTAAATTTCATCAATAAATGTAGCAAGATAAATGGTTAAATTAGCTCTGTATCATGGGTAGGAATGCGGTTCAAAATTCGTGTTCGGAGATGATTCATACCTTGAGGCGAATGAGAGCGTATTCCTCAAATTCGTCCAAACTTAATTCATACGATGGAGGTTCATTGTATAAATTCACTGTATGGTTTATTGATGAGTTGGCGGAGAGTTTTTTTGTTTCGCTTTTGATGGGACGACCAACGACGTTCATGGTTAGACAATTTTATTCTCGAAAATATGAAGTTTATGCATCCTTGTGATGGCGCATCGAGATGGGAGTTTCTAATTTAGCTCTACAACGAATTTGAATTTTGAATGTGTAATACCAATTTTGAATTCCGTGTGGATTTCGCCGTAGTTTTTTGTGATGTCAGGACGGCCAACTTCTTCACCAGACACTTCGACGCGTGCATGTACGTCGAGAAAATAGAAAACAGTAAATACGTATAATTATCGATTCCTGTGAGTAGAAGAGCAAAATTTTGAAATCTACTAAGTACTAAGGTCCTTATTAGAGAAGTGAGATCTCTTACTCGCATCTTGGATGTCAAGTGTCGATACAAAAGTCATAAACTTTAACGCATATCTATACTTTATCACGTACTGAGTAGGCTACATCGTCGGGCTTCGATCCAATTAAAATTGTTCTTGATGTTCTCTGACTTCATATTGTGATCCATAACGTGCATTCACTGTTAATACCCATTGAAACTTAGGCCTGATCTTTCCGCGTATAAACCTAAATACAATCTCCAACGCAAGGGATTATATGATGACTAATAGGATCGTGCATATGGTAACAATCCCGCTTTCGTTCATAAAAAGTTATCTTTCAACGCAAGTATGAACAGAATAAGTTGCTTAATCAGTGTGAACCCTGTAATGCCCATGACACTCCAACCTCGGAGCAACATCCACGAGGTTTCCTCTAAAATGCTTGGGAAGCCTCCTACTTCTTTTTAAGGTATAATTTAATTCGATGAAGGAAGGTCTGGAATCGCACCAAAACGTGCTGGTGGCCAAAGCCGCAAAAGTGGTCGTCCAATAACCTCCTTCTTACTTAAAGTACCCCACACACGCGAATCGACCGATACATCTGAGCAATCACCCATTACAAAAATATCTCCGGCGGGAACCTTTTCTTCTCGTGGATCTATATACTTTTCGATGAGGCGAAGCGGTTCAGTATCACACAAACCTCTGTTCCCTTTCGCCTTCGCACCATTTATGAACACAGAGCCAGTTGTATCAACTTTTGTAACGTCTCCTGACTCTGCTGCAATTCTCTTAACGAATAAATCACGGTCGTCTATACGTTTAGCTCCACTTGCAACGATGACGTCTTGAAGGCGAGAAGGCGGTCGGAACAGTACCACGTCACCCGTTTTCAGTAAGGAACCATTTGTTAGTTTACTAGATACCTTTTCGACTAACAGTACGTCTCCGACCTTTAAGTTTGGCTCCATACTTTTCGATGGAATAAAATAAAGCGATATGGCCAAACTTATGGCAAACGCTGTTCCTAGTCCAGCGACTGCGGTGAAGAGAGACCCCACGGCTGAAACAAAGTTATACATTGTTTGCGTAAGCATTGTTGGTATCTCCGTTTCTTTCACACGCACTGGCCATTCTCTCTCAAGTTGTTGCACAAGAGGGTAGATAGGCCTTATTTCATAGTCCGCACCTGGTTGAGAACCGAAAATTTCGTTTCCTTCCTCATCAAAAATGCGCATGATTCTAAATTCAACTCCTGGATAACACCCTAGCGAAAACATCCGTTCGCGTTGAGATATTGACTTCAGTACAGGAACGATAATCTTTCCCACTCGGACCTTTTCAGTATCGTGTCTTTTTGTTTGTGGGGTACCATCCTGAAGTGTGCGTATGTCTTTAGGAACTAGACCTGCTTTGTCATCAGCTTTATCCAAAAGACTCTGGTAGCTATGAACTTGGTGAATTGTCATTTTCACTTCGGCATCCAAAATACCGTCTGAAAATGCATCATTTTCGTCAACTCCAAGAAAGAAAGGAAGCAGCTGTGGTTGCATGATGCTTGTCCCAAAATCGTTTGCCTGTCCCCCGCGCAACTGAGTATATTCAGGGCTTACAAATCTCATTCCACTACTCCATTCTAGATCAAACTTCCTACCTTTTTGCTGCTTGCCCTTCAACACAAGGCTGAATGTAACATCAACACATGAATCCTTCGTAGGCGGAATATATTTTAAGTATACCCCAACATTTGTCTGCTTTTTAAGAACTCCGCTAAGAAACCCATCCAGTTCCGTCTTTCCACCTCTCCCTCCGCCTTTCGGATAACACAAAACACAAAACCTATGCTGCTCTATCGAATTATCCTCACGATTACTCAGATTGATTGAAAATTCATTAGATGTTGCACCGTCGCCATATTTCAGTGAAGACAGAATAGAGTATGGAGCGAAGGATACAGTATGCGAGCCCTCGAATACAACCGGTGACTTAGGAGAAACAGATTTATCAGATGCCTTTATCTCTCCATTAATCTTATCCTTGGAAAAGCTTTCGATTTGTGGCAAACATAGTAAGTGTTGGATGGACAATGCAACAACGAAGCTAAGAACTCGTCGCATCACAAAAATTTCGAATATAAGTCACAGAATCCGACGCCTCATCCACTTATTTTTACAAGGGGAAATAATAATTATTCTTCACTCGATGTAGGGGATTGTAGATAGGCAATATCTGGGAAAGGAATCCTCATTCCCATGTTCCTGAAGCGTAAGTGTACATCATGTACATGTACATAGATCATGATGATGGCGACGATGATGATGATGCTGATGATGATGATGATGATGATGATGATGATGATGATGATGATGATGATGACGATGATGACGCAGCGCACAATGCTGATGCTGCGCAAAGCTGCGTGCTGGTGCGCAAAAATGAGTGAACAGAACGTGCAGGTACAGGCAATGGCAAATCGCTACCAATGTCCATGTGTATCATCTTTCGTGTTCGAACTTTCTTCTTCATCACTTTGATTCTTATAAGAAAACTAAATTACCGAAGTACAATTTTCTAGATGCAAGAACATATTATTCCCTTACATATAAGTTCGAAGTACACGATGTAGATATAGTCATTTTCTTTTCGGTTTGAAACATAAAAGATTTTCTTTCTGGTTGAAGTTAAAATAAGCAATATTGTACCTATTAAACAAGTGCCTATGTAATACCAATATACGTTTGATACACATAATAATCCGTGTTATACACACATAGGGATAAATGGTTAAATAGTTCCAGGGAGAACATATGAAAGAAGGTTTCCGATCCCATGTTTTCCTCGTGATTCCAATCAAAAGATACACGCCTTACGCGATCATATGAGAAGCCCTTCGCGAGAAGACAAGACCCAAACTGGACCACTGAACTGCACAAATCTCGCTCGTGTTCCACGAGTGGTTCACCGGATTCGATTGGTTCTTGATGGATTTGGGTCGCGATTAGAGTTATCACGCATTGGAGTATCTTGTAGAACAAGATACAATTTCAAGGAGGGGAACGCTTGGACTTGTAAGTGGAATTCAGCATAAAGCAAAGTGTACAAAACAGTAGAAAACAATAACAGTATCGCTCGCAGCAATTCATGGATATGAGTTGGTTATTTCAACCTTGGTTTAAGTCGGATGTTGGTGGCGATCTGAATGCTGAGAATGGAGGGGAGGAGGACGTTGCAAATAATAACGTCGCGAACGATAATCAGATTCTGAAGCGGCACGATGTAATCGCTCCCGATATGATCATGGAGAGTGATGATTCCTCCACGGTCTGTTCGTCTAGCAGAACGAGTTCTCTAGACGGGATGGTAAGTGCTTATTTCTTCGGGTTAGTAGTGTAAGGTGTTAGTGGCACGTGACTAATGATAGGTCGATTATTGGATATGCTAGGCTTCCTTCTACCCTATGAACGTATTATTTGGTTCAGCGACAGGAAGAGCAGAAGGTTACGCAAACGATATCGCGAGGATCGCTCTATCACATGGATTCCAGGCCACAGTCTCGGAACTAGATGAAGTTGTGGAGAAAATTTTCCCGGTTAATGGCCCAAATGCTAAGGATGCATATCCTATACCGGTCATTATAATCCTCTCCACTTACATTGATGGACAAGCCCCAGATAATGCGAGCAAGTTTGAAGAGATGATGTATGAAAGAAGTAAAGATTCAAACTCTCAGTTGGATGGGTTGGACTTTTGTATCTTTGGAATTGGAGATACAAACTACGGCCACGAAAACTTCAACGCTGCTGCTAAGAACTTCGACAGCATTTTACCTAGGCTCGGCGCAGAACGTCTATTGGATGTTTGTTTTGGGAATGACGATCAGGATCTCGATGCAGACTTTCATAATTGGACTAAATCTTTGTGGCCATTATTGAAATCTAGGTATATAGAATGTTCACCGTCGAGCTCAAGACATCGTAATAGTAAAAAATCGCGAAGAGCAGCAGAAGCGCGGATGGAAAAATCCTGCCCATTTACAATTGATGTTCTTCCCAAAGTGGAGGCTCTTTTAAGTGACTCGGTCCGAAGCGATCACTTTCCTGCCGAAAGCATTTCACCTGTATCCGAACACTATTTTTCAGCAGTTGATTGCATTATTAAGACAAAACGTGAATTGAGATCTCAAGATGATCAACTTGGTTCAACGTTACATTTTGAAATTGATGTTGCAGGCGCACTGGAATACTCAACCGGAGACCTCTTGGGTGTTATGCCACAGAATGACGAGACCAATGTTAGCAGATTGGCGCACAAGCTTGGCTTCAATCTCGACGATACGTTTGTATTGTTTCCGTCAGCAGGCAAAGTTGAAGAAGAATTTCTACACATATTCCCAACGCCATGCGGAGTAGGAGAATGTTTATCTCTCTACTGTGATCTCACATCTACTTTAAGTAGAAGTTGTTTGCAAAAACTAGCTGCCTTTGCAACTTCGACGAGAGACTGGTCCATGTTGACAACTTTGTCGTCATCGCGAGAAGAGTATCAAAGGCACATAGTAGATGCCCATGTCGGCATTGTAGAGCTCGTCTGTGATATTTGTCCTTCGATCGAACTATCGTTGAAACACTTCATCTATATTTGCAGAAGGTTGGCACCAAGAATGTTTGCGATTACCTCGTCGTCTCTCGTAGACTCGCAAACAGTCCATTTTGATGGATCCATCGCGCAAGGAACTAAGCCTGGTGGAATACGCTACACTGGAGTTTGTTCTTCGTATTTGCAAAATGTGTCAGTAAATTCATTGTTACGGGTATTCTGTAAGCGGTCCAAGGTGATGAAGCCACCATCCGACCCATCAAAGCCCCTCTTGATGATAGGTCCTGGTGTTGGGGGAGGTGCACTGATGGCAATCTTGAAAGAGAGGTCCTGGCAGAAACATAAGTTGAAACGCAAGGTTGGTAGGGCTATCGTGTACTTCGGCTGTAAAAATCATTGGCTGGACGACATTTACGCGAAAGAGCTTGAAGAATTTCGTAAGGATGGAATCATTAGTCAACTCCATGTTGCTTATAGCAGAGAGCATGTAGAAAAAGTATACGTGCAGTATCTTTTAGCGAAGAACGCCGAAGAGACATTTGACATCATCGGCGCAAAAGATGCAAACATATACATTAGTGGCGGAATGAAGATGGGTGACGATGTCTTACATGCGTTAACAGCGATTTTTGCAGTTTATGGCAATCTAGGGCCTCAAGGAGCACTGAAATTATCGGACCGACTTGTGAAGGAAGGGCGTCTAAGTCGGCAGCTTTGGTGAAGGAGAGTACACCTGTAAATTAAAATTTGTAATCTTAATTAGATTGCCTTCGCAATAGTGTGTGGAGATCATATCTCATGTCTGCTAAATACGTTCTACAGATCCCCCCCCCCTTTTTTTATTGCGTAGCGTACGAGCGCTGATGTACTTGCAAGATATCTTTCTATGTTTCAAGAAGCAACGTTGGTACGGTAAGATTCTATCTACTACGTTGATCGACCTAATTTTCGAATAGTCTTTTTCTTGAGCTCCCTAAACTCCATTTTATCCAAAAAGTTCAGCAGGCGAGCTTTGTCTAAATTTGCAGTTCGAATTTGAGTAACACCATTACAAAGAATATGATCGTTCTGAATGGGTGCATTTCTGTCAAGTTCTACAAGTTTTCGGGAAAGCCTAGCCTGAAAAACAAAAATACTTGAGGTTTTGCTTTCTTTATAAGCAGTACGCATTGCTCTCATTCTTACCATATCTGCATACTCAATCAATTTCTCGCGCCTAGACTTTTGTTTGATATTGTGTGCTTGTTCCAGAACGGCCTCCAAATTACCGTAATCATTCAAAAGCGAAGCTCCAATTTTTGGACCTATTGTGCGTAACAGTAAATGAACCGCTATATTCTAAGCGATAAAGTAAGAAAATGCTCACCTATTCCTTTCACTCCGGGAATATTATCTGAACTGTCACCTGCTAATGCCAAGAGGTCTCCAAGCAAATTTGAGCTAACGCCCCATCTCTCAAAAACCTCTTTGTGTGTTGTTCTACTAAATCTGAAAGGGTCTACCATATTTATTTTGGGGGATACGCCTCTACGAATAAAATCAAGCTCTTATTGAGTTGCGAATCACCTCGTAACCATTAATTTACTTACTCTTCAGTACACAACTGCATCAAATCCTTGTCAGAACTGTAGATGTCGACATCAACACCATCATTGAAAGCCATTGTTGCTAGAGTAGCAATGACATCATCTGCTTCAAAACCAGGAGAAGATATATATGGAATCTGTATATATAGCATACATATATTTCGAACAATGTTAGTTGCAAGTCGATAAAGCATAAAACCATAAGATGTTTTACTTACTCCATAAGCTTGCGCTGCTTGTCGAACATAGTCAAATTGGGGAACTAGATCTTCAGGGCATGGACCTCTATTAGCCTTGTACTCTTCGTAGATATCGTGCCGAAAATTTTTGCCCGGATGATCAAAGACTAGAACAACGCGAGGATTCTTTGAACCTTCGATCATATCTGGAAGAAAAAATCTACTGAACATGTTACAAAGTCCCAAAACTGCTCCAACTGGTTCTCCATCACCTCGATGCAGTGGCGGCAAAGCGTGATAAGCACGAAAGATAAAACCTGATGTATCAACCAAAATCAAAGGGTCTTGGGAATCTGTATCATTTGCAAAATCAGAAACAGAGGAGTATGATCGTTTTGTGCGGATGAAAGGCGAACCCAAGCTGTTCGGTCTCTCATCCAAAACCATTCTTCGTCGTTCGTACGAAGATAAAGATTTTACGCTTTCTTTCATCTTCTTTACTCTCTGGGTCAACTTTCTACGCTGCACTTCCAATTCTCGCCATCTCAATATGTCCCTTGCAATCGGATTTGAGGCAAACCTAGTTTCTAGTGTGTATTTATCTGTTGAACCACCAGCGTTGTCACCATACAATAGCTTAGCCACCTGTTTCGTACTGGCGAGGTTTACAACAAGATCGGCCTGATGAGTGACACGTTGCTGAATGTAAAGCTGACGCCTTTTCACTAAATCCAAAGCAGCTTCACCTGCACTCATTTGACCGAAAGATCTCCCAGCATCCATCGTACTTTGACCAAAAGAAGCCATCTTCAAAAATTGGCGCATCTCCTCCGTTTCTTTCTCTACCATCTCAAAATATTCGTCCAACGTTTTTGCATTCTTAATACTTTCCGCAATTTCATCTCCTTGGATCAAGCCGTAATATCGCCTTTGCTGGAGTTCTTGTTCATCTTCGTCGATAGTAAGAGAGTAATCGTCTTCATCTGTTCCATTAACTTTATCATTCCATCCACGTTTGTCATAGAGTTCGTCATCGGTAATTGGCTCTCGTATTAGATATCTATATCTATCATCATCATTATTATTATTATCATTATTATTATTATTATTATTATCACTATTATTATTCTCATCACCTACATTATTCAGTATTACCTTAGATGCATGATAACAAGCTGTTCGAAGCTGCTTCTGTTTGATATTAATATTGATAGGAGAAGAAAGCGAAAGCATGTTCGAATGCCGAAGGAAGGCTCGTACGAAGGCTACATTTGAATGAAGCATGATGATTATGAATGCCTTTCTACAGAAATTCTTTGTACGTCGTCGAGCGATTGGCTTTGTCATTGAGTCGGTATAGGTTTTGATTTAAGTGGTGGCGTTTGATATTTACAATGCCTATAATATATTGTTTATCTGATGGATGTAACGTTAATAGAGAGTGGTAATCCAAAATCCAAAATTGGTTGGTGTGTCAAAGTCAAAGTCACCTGAATTGGATTTTAAAATTCGTACATATCTGGATCTCATGCGTGTTCTAAACGAACCGCACCAATAATAAAAATTGTGAATGCCTTGAATTACCGATATACCGGTATATACTTCGAAGTATGAATTTACTCTCTCCTCTCTCCATACAACATACAACGCCATACACCATCCTCTCAGGTCAATGTCAAATGTCAATGTGCTTGCGATAATTTAGTACCTATTTAGGAATACATCCAATTGTCAATTTTGGACGGTAGACTGTAAATAATTGATAATGATGCATCGTTTCATTAGAAGCACTTCCACTTCTTTGCGAGTCATAAACAGGTTTGGACGAGGAAGTTATCAATTCCTACTAGTGTCCCCGAGATCATTAGCAACGAGAAGGAATCGAGTAAGATCGGCTTGCGCAAGGAAGAGCCAGATATTTGAAAAGTTTAATCCGGATTATGATCCCCGTAATAATAACAAAGGGTTAGCAAAGGATGATACCATTGATTCGATAACGGAAGCAATGGAGTTGTCTTCAGGTCAACAAACCTTCGATGAATATCTGGAAAGTGCTCATATGTCGCCATGGGTACCGACACCTGATATGGTCGGCCGGGGAATGCTGAAATTGGCAAATGCAAATAAGAATGATGTGAGTCCTGTTTATTTCTTGATATAAATATTGGTTAATTTTTTTTATTAAAACTATGATAAACAAAAGATCCATTTTGATTTAGGTTCGGGCGATGGTCGACTGAACTTTCTTGCTGTCGACGAACCATTTTGTGTTAAGAGATCTATCGGAATCGATGTAGACGAAAATCTTGTTGAATTCTCAAGGGAAAGGGCACGAAAACTATTTGGCCGTCAAAATAACCAGGTGGAAGACCATAATGATACTAATGACCGTGACGGAAATGTTTCCGAATCTAATATCCGATACAGGCCCGAAATTGATTTTATGTGCCTCGATCTACTAGCTACAAATGAGAATGGTGAACATCGAGTTGATCTTTCTAGTTGCTCCGTGATGACATTGTATTTTGTAGAAAGCGCTTTAGTTAAACTCCAACCGATACTTGAAAAGCAATTAAGAGGAAGCGGTTGTCGCGTTGTCACAAATAACTATAAATTCGATAGTGCATGGCTGAAACCAGAACGTGTTGAAATAGTTGCAGGTATGCCAATACATCTTTACATTCTTTAAGATAGAATCCAATTATTTTGATATAGATGGTTTTCATAACAATCACAGAAAAAAATAGAAATGTAGTAAATAAAGTCATTTTGGTACTCCTTTTGCCAAGTTATATCTTATCGAAAATTAGATGCTGGACATGGCACAAATAGTTGAACGTTCATTCGCATTTTTACTAGCATTTTCTACGAAACATAAAAAAAGTTCGTAAAAAGAGTTCGTACTTTTTTTTTACGTACTTTTGATTTCGCCGACACCCGTCTACATAAAAAAACATCATACATAAAAAACATCATACTTTTGTACTTTCTCTCTCA
>Ga0209092_10004910_pt1 | contig 10689 bp, 6 predicted proteins | sample FraStrMetagenome_FD_187446 | JGI IMG/M metagenome (GOLD analysis project Ga0209092, IMG submission 187446) | Marine eukaryotic phytoplankton communities from Arctic Ocean - Fram Strait ARC3M Metagenome (SPAdes) (version 2) | ecosystem: Environmental > Aquatic > Marine > Oceanic | place: Fram... | reverse complement strand
CTGGCTGCATGTGTGCAAGTAGGAGGGGAAGAGTATAAGGATATATGTGGAGGATGTGATCCAAAGCGTTGTGTGAATGTGGCAGATGTTCCAACGTAATTATTATCAAAAAGCGAAGATAGTTACTGAATTTTATAAATGTTGATGAATGATTAAATCCTGCAAGTAGTGCTGTCAAAAAATGACTAAGTTTTGCAATTTGTTTTTGCATTTAGATCGGCAGATTTTTAAATCAGTATTCAAAGAAATTTGTGTTCATTGCAGGATATAATTCGGGTAAATTTCCCATTGATGAAACCTCGTCCAATCTCTCCATGTGTTCATCTGCTAGCTCAAATCGGAATATTTCTCTAAGCTGATTTGGTCTGTTTTCCATCCATTCTTCTGAGAAACCAACTCTTGATCCAATAATTAAACTCCCTAAGGTCGAAGTTTCTATACCTGTTTCTGTACTTTTTTGCATAATATACCTTACTGCAATAGACGACATGGACACTTCATACTCTAACGAAAGTTCATGCAACGTAGATAAAATGTATTTATGAAAGAGAGTCCATGAATGCACACGTTCTCTACTTTTTACTGATTTCCCCCAACTTCGAACTGTACTTAGACTTTGACGTTGATTAGGAGACAATGTAATAAGATCAGGTTCTTTTCCAGCTTGGAAGAAAAATGGATCTGTGAGAATCCCTCCTAAAAGGGTACTGGAGTATAGCATTTTCGCGTTCGTATCAGAGTTTGCTGGATAATCTGTAATAGATCTTTGATCAATTATATTACAAACAGCCTGATTGGCATCTAAAGTGAATCCATTTTCTTGAGCTTTTTGCATAATGCTAGGTGGGAAGTTTAATCCTGTAATGGACCGGATTTTTCCTTCTTCTTGCAATTCATAGAGAGTATTTAGAGTTTCTAAGCAATACGGTGAGTCATTCCGATCTAAACATAAATAAAAGATCATGTTGCAAGTTTGAGTAACCATTGATAAAGTCGTAAAAGAAAGTTAAAAAAAAATATTCACACTTACAAACAACTTGAACGGAATCTAAGCAATCAGTTTCCATACGAATTAGACTACCTGAAATAGCTCTTCGGACTTCTTCTCCACGACCATATCCATAACCAGGTCCAATATCGTTTTTCATATCTTCAACATTTCTTACTTTTTTGGAATCATTCATCCATGTTGGTTGTGAAGGAATATTTACTCTCGTCGATAAATTACAATTGTCTAAAACAGATGTAGGCATCATTTGTTTCAATGTTTTGTAAATATTAGATTCTCCCCAAAACTGCATAGATGATCCACCATTTTTTTCTATCTGGAAAGAAGTTATTCCAGAATCGATTAATTTTTGCATACCTTGCACAATTGAATCAGAATCAGCTAATTGATATAAATTAGAACCAATATTTTTACAATCAAGACCCACGGAAACTGTAATGAGACAAGTAGGTTTCTTGTCAAACTCAAAATTTTTCTGATTGGAAGAAGATAAAACTTGGTATGCATTTGGGGGGAGATCTCCATCAGAATCTAGATATGGCATATTTGGGAGAGGCGTTTCTTCCTGTTGAAGTGGAACACTAAACCAGAAATTTGATTCGAGGGATTTTTCAGGAATTATTTCAAACTTTTTCATATCTTGATTTGCAGGATGTCTCTTTTTCTCATCGTCGTGGCTATTAGATTCCTGAAAGGAGGAAGGAAGAATGATTGAGCTACCGTACAAAGGGATAAAGTTCCTGGAGCTAGATTGTATTCCTTCTCCTCTCCATAAAGATGTAGGCTGTGTTTGTGTGATGAAGCAATTTGATCTGACAAGCAGGATCATTATAAAAAGTAACCATAACGGGAACACCTTCATTGGTCTAGGCGCCATTCCTTTTCCTTTTCCTTTCCAAGTACCGACTGGCGACAGCACACTATATTTATGCATTTTTATCATTATTTTTATTTTTGATCTTTAATAACATAACATTCTTCAGGGACATTTGAAGCATGCGAATACATCTTTCAATTTGATACTTGACATGCTTCTAAAAGATATGGAATTCTATATACACGATTCAATAAGGATTCTGATCAGCCGCAAGCAGTGATTGGCTCTGGGAACTATGTTCAAATCATTTTAGTACATATAATACATTCTACGTGTATATATATGCAATTATGTGTAGACTTCATTTTACTATCCTTATTTTCTTGGGAGACATCTTGTACGGATGGTTTTCTACAAAAAATCATAAGGAGTCAGGATAAGAAGCTCGACTGAACCTTAATTCAAAAATAATACAGCTACTTTTTTAGCAACACCATTATTAAGAATAGTTCAAGTTGACCCATTTCGAACAGATTTACAAGCTCTCACAAAAGATTCCATAGTCATCTTTTTACCTAATCTATTTTAGTAAGAAGGCAACTCATGTCGGAAAGTTTCATAGCAGGATTTGCCTATGGAGCAACAACAGTTCTTGTTGGGCAACCATTAGACACTATAAAAACACATCAACAAACACATAGTCCTCAAATATCGAATGTGAAGACTGGTAACCAACTTCAAAGTAAAAGCCCATCCATACGAACTATTTCCAGAAATTTGTATGCTGCAGGTGGAATTCCAGCATTTTATAGAGGGGGTGTGCCACTTCTTTTAGGCGGTGGACTTATGCGGTCAGCCCAATTCGGCGTCTACAAATCAGCTTTACAATCCATTCAATCATGGCAAGGAAAAAGAACACAACCATCAGACCGTATATGTTTTGGTATATTAGACCCACAAGTAGTTTTTGCAGGATTTTTAGGGGGAATAGGTAGAGGTATGGTGGAAGGTCCCTTTGAAATGGTGAAGGTTAGGCGACAAGTACAAACACAATGGAATTTTATGGAAATCCTAAAAGGATCTGGGACGACCCTGATTCGTAATTCTGGATTATTTATGAGTTTTGCAATATATATGGATATTTCAGATCAGATGGGAGGATTATCTCCGTTTTGGAAAGGAGGAATTTGTGCGAATTTAGCCTGGCTTACAATTTGGCGTGAGTGTGCAAAACATTTTTTCTCTAAAATCTTACAATTTACCTTGTTCTATTCTAACTTTTTTCTATTTTATAACTATGTGATGACCATGATGAAACTAGCACTTGATGTGACTAAATCACGGCTACAAAGTGGAAAGTTCGAAGGTAAAGGTCTTTATCATGTCTTATCGGATATAATAAAAAAAGGTCACCTTTTTCAAGGTTTATTACCAGGTTTGACAAGATCGTTTATTGCAAATGGATCCAGCATGGTGGTATACACACACGTTGAAACAGCATTAAAGAAACAATGGAGAAAAGAATAATCAACTTTTTCACAATAATTTAAAAGTAGAAATAATATATTGATTCATGTGATTCATGCAGTTCCAACGAACGAACAAATGTTTGTAATTATCAGCATATTGCTACAAATAATTTTTTGTCATGATTGATTCTTACAATAGTATGCATTTTTGCTTTGGTTAAGAGCAGTTTTACGCAGTAATCTAGCCAAAAAAGGGCTGAATCCGCTCGTAAAGATCGAGCAGAAAAGTTATGTCTGGTAGATCATCAAGAAGAAATTCATTAACAGATGCCCCAAAATTTTTCTGCAGAAAAATCGTGAGTCCATCTTTGAAACTGCTGTCAGGGTCGATGCAATAGGGCAAGTCAGTATCACAATTCCACCAAATTGTACAGGTATCTTTACAACAATCGCCACCGTCAAAGTTGCACTCAGGGTTATTGAATAGAAAGTTGTCGCAAATACCATCTCCTACTCTGCATTCCGCATCAGGAGCATTACATAATGAATAATCAAAGCCATCGTTTTTGAACCCCAAACTACCACATTCAGAACAATCTTCTTTCAAACAAGAAAACACGCCATCCGTGCATGTTACACTGCAACAATTTTCAAATGTTGTTATGTCAGTACCCACATCGTAACTGCACGACGTTATGGATTCAATAAAATCGATAGAAGTATGAACTAAAGCATTCACAAGCGGATACTGAGGATCAGCACATTTGACATTCCAAGAAGGCATTCCAATCTGTACATCGGCTGTTATGTCTCCACCTTTGATTAATACCGGTCCACCACCATCACCAGTGCATGCATCCTTGTCATCACTATTTGTACATATCATAGAGTCTTCGAATACAGGATTTAGTGTATTATCATGCGAAGCACTACATTCTTCGTGCTCCACAATGGTAGTCTCTATCTCTCGAAGAACATCACTCATATTACCACTTACACTTGTGCGACCCCACCCGAGAATGGTTACATTAGTTCCTCCCGATAGGTCAGCAGCACCATTGTTCAATGTCACTGTGCTAAAGTTAGATGCTTCTTTTAGTTGTACCAGCATTAAAGCATTTGTCAATTGCCATTCATGATACTCTGGGTGAAGAGCTTTGATACTAATTTCGATTTCTTGGTAAGTTTCATTTGGATCTGTTGTATTGTAGCGCCCAATTTCTACATGAGTCGCCGCTTGGCAGCCTTTTCTTGGAGTTGTGAGTACCCAGTCCGGTGCTACTAGAGTCCCTGCACAGGCATGTACACCATTGTTGACTAATCGGACGATATATGGATAACGGCCCGGTTCCGTTGGAACTCCACCGATAATCATCTTGTCACTGCTGTCGTGGGATTCTTCCATATTTTCAGTGAAACCTGTGCTTGGGAACAAAGATTGACTAGATGCATTCTTGGAAACGAATGGTATGATAAGGGTGATAAGGAAGAATCGGTTCATTTACATATACTGTATAGTTGTAAGTTTTCCTTACACTATATGATTGCAATTTTATTTATTTATGAACAATAAAATTAATAAATAAAATTATAAATAATGCTGTATATTCGTCGTATTCATTTTCACATTAAAGGCGCAAAACTTGCCGTTGCTGACGTAAGCAAATTTTCAACTCCTATCTGCAACTATGACTATAGTACCATATACAGACAGCAGCAGATACTAACTTCACGGCGGTATCTTTTTCTTTCGGTCCGGTGTTGTTCTTTTCAAAAAATTAACACTTTATAATTGTTTGTAGAAAGTGAGTAGATAAGTCGTACGATATATTTGTATGAGGACGATCTCGATTTCAATCCACGTAGGATTCTTTCGCAAAAAAAATAAAAAAAATTCCATCAAAAAATATTCGTTTGAGAAGAAAGTGCCGACCATGATGTACCACCAGTTGAAGTTGCGGTGGTCCATTGTATCTAATCATACTAGAACCCTCCCAGTATTAAAAAAATATGCAGTGAACACAATATCGAATAACGTCAATGCTACTAGCAGAGTTGCTTTCAAATCGACCCATGTGCAGACAAGTTTTCAGCAACCTCCTTTTTTTCGTTCCAGTCTCCAATCCAATCAAAAACATCATAATTCGCAAGCTAATTCTACTGTTGGTAGAGTCATTCTAGTGCGACATGGTCAAAGTATATGGAATGTAACTGATCCAGATCTCGGCTTAACAGCTAGGTTTACAGGATGGGCCGATATTGCCTTAACAAATAGAGGAAAAGATCAAGCAAAGGCTGCAGGAAGAGCATTACTGCAAAATTTTAAAGATGGGAAAGGTGAGCAGATATTGATAGAGTGATGCAAGTTTTAAATATCTTTAGAAAGTGTCTCTCAATAGATTTTTGTTTTCCTTCTCCACCTTTTTCAAATGAGTAGGTGATCCAATACCGATAGATTGTGCCTTTTGCTCTCTTTTATCACGATCTCAAGACACAATGGATCTAATCCTGGAAGAGCTTGGACACGTCAATGCTAATATCAACGATTCAGACTTCTTTGAAAGCAAAAAAATCGCTCAAAATTACAACATACCTATTGTTGCCTCATGGCGTTTAAATGAACGTCACTATGGAGATCTAGTTGGTTTATCAAAGGTGAGTTCAAATTTGAATTTGCAAGAGAAACTATACAAAGTTTATTTGATACGAGCGTTTCCTCTTATCATTATATCATTGCTATTGTTGGAACAAACATCAAATCATCAGGAAGGAGCAGAAAGACTTTTTGGGACAGATGATTTATCGAAGTGGAGAAATTCATGGTCGACACGTCCACCTGTTATGTCCGGAAGGAGACGTGCTCAATGGTTGAGATTAGCTCATTGTCAAATGATAACCAAAGTCAAATATCCATCCAATATAAAAGGAACATTCGAAGCAAGAGGTGACACAACACATGATATTCTAGAAAAGGACATTGTTCCCTCGTCACAAACCCAAATGCCATTATCAGAATCTATGTCAGATACCTACAATCGTATACGGCCCTTGTGGACGCAAGGCATAGCTCCACGGATTCAACAGGGACAGAACGTACTATTGGTAGCACATGCAAATACAATTCGATCTTTGCTACATTTGCTTGATCCTGAAAATGTGACTAGAGATGGTATGAAAAAGATTAAGATCCCAAGTGCTAAACCTTTAGTATATACATTTAGAGAATGGCGAGGAAGTAGACAGGAAGGACAGAAGGAGGTGGCTGGAAGATTAGTACGATTAGGTAGAGATGGGAACGATTTTTCAAGCAACAGAATTGAGGGAACTACTTTAGAAGCTAATATGATGAATACTACGACATTGGATGGGTACTGGGTGGAGGATGAAGATATTGAAAATCTATCTTTTTGCACACATGTTGGTTTGCAGATGGGAGAACAAGATATAGCTTGAGATAGGTGCTATACTGTTATAATTGACATGAAGGTGCAACAAAGAATAAGATAGGACATCAAGCTTACTTACAATTAATTTGAAGATATAGATTCCAGTACTTTATATCCTTGATCAAAAGATTTTCCAAAGACCATAATATCAGCTAATATACAGGAAGATTTTCTTGGGCTCATACAAATCTTACAAATGATCGTCCAACTCTTTCACCATGATACTTATCAAAATGATGTTATCAAAACGAATCAATTGACATCAATAAAGATAATAATGATGATAATAAAGATAATAATAACGTTAAGTATTGTTAAGTAATTCCAATAACAGCCTAATCATAAAGCCTAGTCTCAAATGTACTTAGGGAGACATTTTCAAATTCATTTTCAATCGAAAAAAATCGTTTTTAATCATGTGTGAAAGCCATATGTTTCTACGACAAATAATCATTATTTCCAAAAATCCCAACAAAAGTTTGGTTGTGGACATAACTGGAAAGACTGCCCGTGTAGGACTAAGATAGATTAAGATAGGAATTCGTATCATCAAAATCTTGTTGGTAAAAGGCGATTCTTTCAGAGAGATACAAGCGAAAAGGAAGGCTCTGGAAGCAACGTAAGCATGGCAGAAAGTGATTCAGTCGGAGCCGATACAGATGGTTCTCAATCTTACGGGAGTGAAAGTGATAATGGAGTTTTTTTCGCCGACGCCACTTTGGATCTCAATGACGCTCATGACATAGCAGATGAAGCACACAATTCTTCTTTGTCAATGGATATTGACGATTATGGAAATAGAGAACTCAATCTTACTGAACAGTTCCACATGGAGGATCCATACGGCAATGCTAATGTTGATAATGACGCTACAAACATAGAAATGAGAGCCTTGGCTGGTTTGAATAGCAGCAATGGAGATTCAAGACAATATGGACGCATTTCTAATACTGAAATGATGAATAAAACTACGCCATCTTCTGAATCGCTCGCACCTAAATTTCGACCAAAAAAACCTCGCCATCTGAAAGACCGTAGTTTTACATTGGCTTTTATTCTCTTTATTCCATTATCATTTAGTGCCTCCAAAATTTTCTCCAAAAGCTTCAATTCCTTCAGCAATACCAATAACATATCAGGCTGGGCCCACGCCGCTTCATCACCGCAAGCATCTCCTTATACGCATATTCCGCTCATCTTAGTTTCCACCATTGCTCTCATTGCAGCTAGGTTCATGTATAAAATACCTGGCGGAGGAGAAGGTGAAAATGCTAGACATGTCTTATCCAACCTCTTCAACCAATCATCAATTCTAGCAGTACTTTCACATATTATGCTACTCTTTCAAATTTACTTTCTTTGCCCGAATGCTCGTATCTATACCATCTTTCCATTAACTTGGTTCTTAACTGATATTTTAGTGAAACGAGAATTATGCCTCACTGGAAGTCCACGTTTATCAGTAGCATCTACAGGAGTTGGAAGTTCCTATTCTGAAATGGCCGGAAGGAGAGGAATTTGGGGATCTCTATTACCAGGACGTATGGTATTTTTCCAGGCAATGGTGGACGTGAGTTTGGACATTTTGAGTCGAAGTTTACGAAGGGCAGTGTTTATGAGAGTCATCATGACGGTGCTACTAGTTCAAAACATACTGTTGTTTGTTTGGGTTGGAGGCTTTTGGAAACTTCTTAGTTTGGATTTGCACTCGTCCATGAAATCCATTATTGTTCTTTTAGTGGTAACTGGAGCATGGTGGATGTGTTCCTTTTTAAGTCGAGTTTTGGGATTAATTGCTAGTGGAGGAATCACTTCCTGGTTTGCAAATCAAAAAGTCATTTTGCAAAAAGAGGAAGAAGAAAAGAATAAGCTTGAGGCTCAAGGGGATAAATCTACAAACGAAGCCGAGGATAGGTATGAACACGACTCTGCGGGCTTTACTTATGGCATGCAGGATGCCTATCGAACAGTTGATGCTTCTGCTTATTCTTGTGTGCGTGATTATGATGAAGGTATAGAGGATGATTATCCTACTGAAGAAGAGTTTGATCATGTGGTAAATGACAATAACCCAAATCTGGCCTCTAACGAAACTGACTGGAATACAAATACAACAGTAAATGCCTTCTTACTGTCTGCACTTACCATATCGGCTGGTTCCGTAATCAAATGCGCTCTTTTGGGGCCATTGGCAGAATGGCTACAATTTTCTCTTCGTCATATCGATGGACAAATGCAAAGTACATTCGATGGACAGCGCCATCATCCTATGAATATCTCTCCATCAATTAATGGATCCAAATTATCATTAAGAGGCGCGCTTCAAAAACTTAAAACAATCTTCCGGGCTCTTCACTTCAAAGCTCATACATTTGTAAAGAGTCATTCAGAATATGGAATGTGTCATATTGCAGCCTACTACAAATCCTATCACAGGGCATCATCAGATGTGTCATCGCTCATTTTTATTTCAGGTGTTGAACCCATTTTGCATGATGATATCACCTCTATCATGTGCTCTACCATTGCTACTGCCGTAACGGGATGGATGTCAATCTTTCTATTTTTTTCTCTTGCACATCATCGTGGCGGGAAAGATCCCTCTTCCTCTTTTCACTTAACAGATTCAAATGTATGCCAAATCCTTATTGTTCAATATAGTATTTGTTACATAATGATGAGTACCTTATTAGAGCCATTACGAGCCAGTATCCAAGCAGTATATGTGGCTTTTGCACAATGTCCGGAAAGTATGAGTCACGCCTTCCCGTTAGTTTTCCATAGATTGAGAAGAATTTCTGAAGGAACCGCTACAAATCGCATCTTTGATGAGCCTTAGTTTCATTAGAACCTATTTTACAAGTGGGATAGTGCACACAAACATATAAATTATATATTTGTATTTTTTGATTACTAATAGCTGCAACATTCAATTTCGTTTTAAAAAAAATTATAACTTTGATAATACTGCCTTGTATTTTGATGATCTTTTTTTTTCTCTCAATCCAAAGGTTTCTTAGTTAATTTACATCGCATCAAAGTAAAGCGTTTGCATAACGCAAGCATATGTATTCTCATGATGAAATTTCACGGGTCATTTTCCATCTTCTCCAGCTTTATGTTAAAGTAAAAGTTGCTCTGGTGCCGCTTTTACTAGTATTACATTTGTACGCAAAGACCCATCTTTGAACGGCAGAGGTCGTAAAAAATCTATTCAATCCAACATGAATACACCATTGCAATATAGGCATAGAATTTGGCAGACTGTAGGAATAAAAAGCCTTTAATATGGTATACTACATTATACGCTAACAATGATAGCCGAGAAGAGACTCAAAATTGGTCCTAGATTGTGAAGAGTACATACTAATTTGTGTCAAATCTGAAATAGAGTTGCAATAATTCTATAGTTGTTGCTAATCAAATGACGGATTCATTGTAATTGAAATCTATTCCTAGTTTATTTTACTTGAGCCTCAAATCTCAATGCACGGAGTCGTCCAGGGCGGATTACCTAAAGGCAATGCACTCTAAAGACTAACAAGCCATGGTACAAATGAATATTAGCATCCCTCGGATACTTTACAACATTTTGTGCAACTTCCATCCATATCCCATGGAACTGGAGAGCAACCACCTATTGAAAAGAGAGACCCAAGACATGAAAAAAAAAAATTCTAAAGAATTAAAAAAAAATAGCTTTTGATGTTTCTTACCATGGTTTTGCCCTGAATAACATAAGTATGGGGCGTTTAAAGGAGGACAACGATTCAAATCGCTCTCACATACTGCTGATGAACAAGGAGCACACCCTCCATTATCAACTTCAACTTTCTTAGGATTATTTGTTTTTGTTGGAACATCTGCCACATTCACACAACGCTTTGGATCACATCCTCCACATATATCCTTATACTCTTCCCCTCCAACATTCGCACACGCTTCCAA
>Ga0209092_10005107_pt1 | contig 10690 bp, 10 predicted proteins | sample FraStrMetagenome_FD_187446 | JGI IMG/M metagenome (GOLD analysis project Ga0209092, IMG submission 187446) | Marine eukaryotic phytoplankton communities from Arctic Ocean - Fram Strait ARC3M Metagenome (SPAdes) (version 2) | ecosystem: Environmental > Aquatic > Marine > Oceanic | place: Fram... | reverse complement strand
GTATCGAGAGTAGAGTAGAGTAGAGTAGATATTCTAGAGAGGATAAAGCTAACATGTCATAATCTCTCTCTAAAATAGATCTCTACCTAGAGAATCCCAAGAGGAAGCGGTTTACATCTACTCGTACATTATGTATTTTTTTTTAAACATTTTATGTATTAGTATTAATACATGTGTATTGAAAGTTCCAATGATGATGTGGAAATATTCACAGGGAATAATGGTGCAGTCAGAGTCAGAGAGGTCAGTGGAGAAAATCAAACCTGTGCTGTTGCCTGTTGCCTGTTGTACAACGAGTTACGAGCTCTCTAGATGGAATTCTTATTTCTCTACCCGCTACCACTAGCTGCCATTCACGGGTGCAATAGAAACAGATTTCGTAAATACATCGTGCTATTACTATCATCCACAGTGCCTGATCATTATTTCTATTAATATATAATATTTAATTTAATATATAGAGTGGGAAAGTAATTTTGAAGGAACTGTGCACAAACCAATAAGCAAAAAAACAAACAAAAGAAAGGAACCCTGATCGTTCGATAGAGTGTGTGTGTGTGAGAGAGAGAGAGAATTATCATCACAAAATCATCATAATCATTATCACAAAATGTCTGCTCCACGAATTCAAATTTATGAAAAGGTTCTCACCTTCACAGTCTTGTTTAGTCCTTGCATTGGATACTACGTGTATTTTGTTCAAGGACAGGATGGTCGAAGAAATGAGGTGGGTTAAAGTTATAGAAACAAAGTTGTGATGGTATTTAAGAATACATACATATGTGGTGTACTGTGAATGGAAGGTACACAGTGTGCATTCATTTAGAAAGTTGTCAAAGATACAATGCTATGTATTACATGCCCATGCGCTCACAGTTTGTGTGTGTTTTGTTTTGTGGTTTGGTTCCATGTATACCATAATGATAATGGTAACCATGTAATTGTTATTAATAGTTGGAAGCAACACTTCGAGAAAAATACAGCAGTGACATACGAAAGGCGAAATCGAAGCGGGAAGATCTGAGTACAGTTCTTCAACGAATGAATTCTAAAACGATGGTGAAGATAGATCAAGGTGTATCCGATACAGACGTGAAAGCTGCATCGTATCAAGATTTGGCTGCGAAAGCGGATGCTCTAATGAAAAATGGAAAGGGGACTAAGAAGAGGCACTTTCGAGTTGATTCAGAACTCTATGGAACGGAAGAGGGAGCAGCAAAGAGAGATGCCTATCTGAAAAGTGCGGAGAATCGCAGTCGAATGCTGAAAAAGAAGGCAAAACGAAAGAAGAAAATTTCCAAAGTTGATGATAACAAATCAGAATCTTACCAATTAAAGTCAGAAAAAAGCCTTCTAATGTTGGGTGCGATTTCGACGGTTGTCGCTGGTGCAGCAATCGTTGCAACTGCTTTCATTGGAAAATCGAATAAATAAGAAATACACTTCAATACTATTCCTAAATGCCAATAAATGCAAACAATGAATAATGCTACTGATCTAAACCGATTTATTCAAAGATTATTTTGATATTGAAAGGTGAGATATTACCATGATTATACTCTCTTTCATCTAGAGATAGAAAACGACTATTGTCACGTTAAAACTTTGATATCGATTGGAGAAATTTTCATTGGTCAGGGAAAATTTCCTGTTGACTGCAGTGCTGGTTCAAGCAACGACTTTACATCCTGCATTTCGTTTTTGACATGAATAAATAAATTATGATCATTGTTGCACTTTACTTTATGTGTTTTATTTCTTGGTGCTAATCAACAGAGCAAAATATGATTACAATGTGACTTTGTAATAAAGACTAGATGGGACTCAATGTAACCACATTATCCCTCATGTGCTTACTCAAAAAGTCACAAGCGTACTTTCAATTCCAATAAGAATAAACTAGAAAAAATCAAAAGAGTAGACATATATTCTCTGCATATATTCGATGAATATATCCTGGCAAAAGTCTCAATATGATATGATATATCAGCATATTACCACGTCGCGGATTAGATTTTTACCACACAAAATATTCATTTTCATATGAAATTTGAGCTTTGGTATCTTTCCCATTACTTCAATTCAGGACTCAAATTATTAAAGAGTAATCAATGTTTCACAGTGATCGGTACTGCAATAGAACAATTTCTTGAAGCTGGTAGCAAGAAGTGCAGGCAAATGCAAATCGGTAAGGAGGTGACTAGAAATCACCTTTCCTTCCTTGATGTTTGATTTTCCATTGATTTGAAGTTTGGTATTTTCGATAAATTTTGAAATGTCAAATGTCTGCCTAATTTCTCACTCTCCACACTCGTTTACGTGAGTAATAGTAGCATACACATGGATGTACAGTTCGCACGAACGGACGAATGCAAGAAGCAAGCACGAGTCGCATGCTGTGCGCGTGCCTGTATTGTGTGGTGGAGATGTGCTGCTCCTCAAGCTCACAAGGAAACGGAAGCTAACAGTTCGCAAATGAGTCATGCATGACATTATATCTATCAGAGTCTGACATCATAATTGAACTTAAGAGCTCACACGAGCCACACACCGTTATCACCTTCACGATAAAGTCACAGGAACAGATGCACTATCAGAAAGTTACCTCATATTTTGACTGAGGGTTCACACGAGCCACACACTGCTATGACTTTCACGCTAAAGTCATAAGAACAGATGCACTTCCAGAAAAAGTGTAAGTACAACTTTCTGGTCGTAGTTCAACTCATCTCTCTTAAAATGTACCCGTCGGCTTCCTACATCAACAATGTTTCGTAAGGATTGATATATACAAGTAGGTAGTATATTTTTACTTCTTCAATCGAGAAGATCGGAAATTCTTAGTTCGTTAGTTCGATCCCACTCACTCAGCTGCTATTCTGACACAACTTTCTGATACAACAACATACAAACCTCTCTTTTAGCTATATCGAGAGAGATTCAACTTGGTTCAACTTCACACATACACGTACTATTGCTCGTATGAATTTCATTTTTTTCCACACACAATTAACATTCAATAACAATAATCATCAACAACAATCAACCATCAGCAATGATCAACTCTAACATAAACAATCTTTTATCACCATCTACAAGCGATTACGCGCTATCCTACGAATCCGATTTCGAACAGGATCAAATTAGCATGGATTCGAATTTTGAATCTAATTATTTTCACCGAGAAATGCCTGCAGATGTCAACACAAAAGATGATGTCCAGGGCATGCTAACGGGGCCGTTTATTTCCTATAATTCAAGCAAAGAGTCGTTGAAATCAATAGAGCGCGAAACGTGTTCTCCCACCTTTGTTGAGGTAAGACAAGAAATGTATCCAATTACGAGATTCGCACATACATGATTCTCATGTTGTGTGGGGTTTCCTTTCCTTTTTTATTTATCAGGTGTCAAATATAAGCCACAATCGCGAGCCGTCGCGGAGTGTGCCACTTCCTTCGTCCCATATTCATCGAACTCACAGTGAGCTTAAACTTACGGAAGACACTAAAGAAGCAGAATGGCGTGATTACCAAATGTACCGTCGTTTAGCGAAAAGCAAAGCCCAGTCATCAGTAGATCGTTTAGGATATTTTGAGCCTTCTGTTCTTCTCAAGCTCGAACAAATGCACAATGCACAAATTGATCAGAACATGGAGAACATGGTTATAGTAGAGGATGATACATCTTATGATGGTTCAACTCTAGAGGGCTGCACATCCACGACAATTGAACGTTATCAAGATTCGTCACCGGGAGAGGAAGAAGATGACATTTTCGACATGGAGCTTTAATATATGCTTTTATTTGAATTTGTACATAATGCGGCGATTTCGCCCACATCGTTTCTCAGTAAACGCGCTACTGCTATTGCATATTTGCATACATTATATTATATAGGTACTAACTCTCTATAACGTATCATTTTTGTACATTAAATTTACATCTTTATCATCGCCTTTTCTGAGAAGTTAAATTTCTGTTGCAAACATTTTACGGAATCTTTAGGAGTGTGTTCAAAAAATAATCTATCCTTTTTCTTGGAAAAAGTTCTAGGATGGTGATAAGATAGGATGTTTTAACATGTAAAGTCATCAGTGCGATCTTGCTCGGAATGGAAATTTGGCTGTAATCTTGACACTCTGATTACCTCAGTTTTCAGTCCCATCGGTATCGGGCAATGAGAAACTATGCATTGTGCACGCGTACAGTAGTACGGTCATGTGTATTTTTACATGAATCTCCCGTTCATTCGTGCATTGAGTGTCAGGTTGGTAGACCCGTGCAGAAGAAGTTTGTGCTCTCTGTACATATGTTTTACTGCCCTTCTCTGGCGTACTCGTATGGTTCACAAAAAATATGTCATAAGAATTCGCTACTAGCGAATGTTGAGGAAAAGTGGAAAAAGAAAAAATGACTTCGACTTCATCCACGTGCTCTTCCACGTGGAATTACATTTTTGCTTCATTGGATGCCAACATCCAAAATCTACGGGAAGAACGGAGCCCTCTGCCACGAAAGCATTCCTTCATTGTCCATAGTTAATACAATTATCAATACATTGGAATTATGAAATTCATCCTTGCCGTTTCTTCTCTTATCACTGCGGTAAGTAAATTCATCTAATAAAATCTTGTTGTTCCGTGTGCGGTTGATGTATTTTCAAATTCAAATGGAGTTGGTGTTGCACTAAAGATTTACATCTTGATCAGCTAATTTTACTCTATACGTTAATACCATTTTCTTAAAAAATGTAATACTAATACGAAAATTTTCAATAGGCTGCAGCTTTTGCCCCAAGTGCAAGTTTTACCGCACGCAATGCCTTGAAAACGTCCCTTAAGGCAGAGCAGTTCGATCAAGAGGCGTTCATCGCAGAGTCCAAAGAAATGCGTCTGAAGCATTTGGAGGAACAGGCTATGTTCGCACTTAAGATTGCCGTAGAAAACTACGGAAATGCTGTATTCCCCAACGCGATGATTGCTGGAGACTGTGTAATCACTCATTTGTTGCACCGAATGGGTTACCTTAGCGATGGAAAGTGTAAATTAATGGTGGTGGATACCTTCCATCTTTTCCCGGAAACCATGGAGTTCCTTAAGACCATCGAAGAGGCTTATGACTTTAAGGCCGAAGTTTTCTGTGCCGAGGGGGTTCCCGTAGGTGACAAGGAAGCCTACGACGCTAAGTACGGAGCGGATTTATGGAAGGAAGACATTGAACAGTACGATAAAGTTTGCAAGGTGGAACCCTTTCAACGTGGACTCAAGACGTTGAGTACCGATTGCATGATCAACGGACGTACTCGTTGGCAAGGATTTGAACGTGCCTGGATTGACCAGTTCGAGAACGCACCCATTGGTGGAGGACTTGCCAAATGTAATCCTATTGCTTACTGGACCTTTGAGGATACTTTTGACTATATTGCCAAGCATAATGTTCCTCACCATCCCTTGCATGCTGAGGGGTACCCGAGTATTGGTGATGCCAAGGATACCATTCCGATTCCAGAAGATGGATCAACTAAGTTTGTGAACTTCAAGTTTGAAGGAGATCCAGTGCCATGGCTTGACTATGCCAGTGAACGCAAGGGTCGTTTCGTTGGACTAGCAAATAAGGATGGAAGTACCAAGACGGAATGTGGTATCCATGTAGCTGGAGCTGAAAAGACTTTTGATAAGGACTTGTGGCAAAAGGAAAATGGAAGCGTTGTGAAGAATATTGTTTCCGAGGATGAGGCGATGGAGATTAAGAAGAGTGGAAAGCCTGCAGTATTCACTGTGTATGCGCCGTGGTGTCAATTTAGTATTGCCATGGAAGAGGAATATGAGAAGTTTGCCGCTGAGATGGCTGCAGATGAAGGACTTGATGTGTACGCCTTCAGAGGAGATGAAATGCGTGACTTTGTCACCGAGGAGTTCAATACTAGCTCCTTCCCCACCGTGAATGTTATCAAGGCTGATGGTACTGCTGTCAAGTATGAGAGCGAGAAGAGGACAGTTGCTGATTTTACTGGTTTTGTCAAGGAAACTTTGGCTTAATATTTACATAGCGAACACAACCTCAAAGCAGTTATTTTTCAAAAACTTATTTCTGTCAAGAGACATAACGCACAACTGTTATGGTTGTAGAATTGCACAGAAGAACACGCTGTGAATATTTAAAGGATAAGATGTTGTGTCTCAACCGAACAACCGCATCCCGGTTACATCACATTTCCACTCCACGGTGTTACACGCGCATAGCACATGTTTACGCGTGGAGTTACTGACTTGTCAATCAATCAGCGTGTGCTTATGATTCTGTTCCGTAGGACAGTTTCAAAATCTCTCTTCATCAATTCAGTTATGTATCTACACTTGCAACATCATATTTCACGCCAGTTTGTGGATTATTAATAGTGGAACGAGTATGTTGTTCTTATTATGCACTGCGCCTGCTGTGGATATATTTTATACATGGCTGATCACAATCCCAAGCCTTCCCCGAAAAAAAGATCGAATTATACCTATGCATTCTTACGGTGACGTCGAATTTGGTTTATCTTAATCTTTCAATTGAACGCTGTTAACTTACAGTTATTTATGAATTTTGTTGCGCCATTGGTGCACAAATCTGATGAAGTAATAGCATCAGGCTTGAATTGGTTGTTGGTTCGATCAGAATATGGATCTGGTAAATAAGGCATCTCATCAAAGTTGGGCTCTAACTCTGGGATGGTTACAGTATTAGGCTTGAAATGGTTGCTGTCTAGGTGAAAATATGAACTCGATAACTCAGGCATCTCATGAAACTTGGGCTCTAACTCTGGCATACAAAGCGGTCTGCATCCATTATCTGGCTCTAATTGGTTGCTATATCGGTCAGAATATGGATCCGGTAAATAAGGCATCTCATGACACTTTTGCTCTAACTCTGGCACGCAAAGTGGTCTGCATCCATTATCTATAGGTTAGGGTAGACAGTGAGTACATATGTATCACCTGGTGAAGAAATAATCATCCAATGCACTCACTCTTACGAGGTATTCTCACAATCAACGCAGAAAAGGATTCTTTACTTCGCAAAAAATATTCGTGATAATAAGCAAGTTTGCATTCATCACCAGCCAAACGTTTAAAGTCATAAATATTTAGTTGTCGCTGAAAATTGCGGACTCCAGAGAGGTGAAAACAATGAACCACATCGGTCGAGATGTCGAAAATAATGCAGGAAATATGATCGCAAATTCTTACATTTCCTACTTCTGAAAAACGTCTATAGAAGGTGAGATCCGAGAATTTGCTTGTAATCTTCTACAATGACGAAGGCACGACCATGCGGTTTCCAGTAAATAACCTCACGCAATAGAACATGTTTTCCCGTTTTAAAATCTCTTGCAGGTTTTTTCTGAACGCATAGCGAAGTCCATAAGCAAACGAAATTTTGCTGGAAATTGTTCTGGAAATTCCGTGATCTGGAGCTGTAGAAAAGCACGGTACGTGTGGTCAATATAAATGGGTCGCTGTCATGGATCGTACATCGTAACCCCTCCTCGGTCTGGTAGCAACCATGTTCAAAAGACGAACCTTCCACAACCTCGTTCTGTTTCGATACTCCATCAAGATTACGACTAAAGTTAAGTCAAGCACCCCAAGCAACTCTAGCATCGCTCCATCCTCTCTATGCGAATAATCCTTATAACTGCGAAGAAATCCTAAATTTACAATCCGTTCATTCGCAAATTTCGGCCAATACACGCTTTTACTTCTAACCACTCCTATGCTATTGCTGCGAATGCTATCATCCAATACGGACACGAGCTCCAGCAACAACCTGTATTGCGTCCATTAAAACAAGTCGGCAAATCCATCGATTTGGATATCCGAGCAGCCGTCACACCTCCTCGTACAATGAATTACGAATGGAATTAGCATCATCATTATCGTGCCTCGCTTTCCTCTACATTATTCTATTCATTCTATTGCTGTAGCGTTAACTTAAATTTTCATAGTTGTGCGATGTAAGCTACGATGCTACGATGTTGCAGCGATGTGGGGGTGTACGTTTTTGTGCGTGTACCCAAAAATATGACAAAAAAAAATGATGCAACATACAACAAAAAAGTACATTTGTAGATCTACTTCGAAGTAGTATTTGGATTTTGAAGAACTCTTCCAATGTACAGGATTTTTGTCACACCTTCTACAACACGGATTTTCAAGGATTTTCCGAAAATTTCTGTACCCTTTGGTACCCCCAAAGACACACATTTTTTGGCGATAATATTGTTGAATTATACTCTATGAAATTTTGCTCATATGGAAGAAAATCAATTCATTTTATAAAAGCGCACTGCCGTACCGGGATTACGTCCTCGTTACGAACTGAGAATGAAAGGTAATATTTAATTTTACATGACACAAGTTAAGAGATAAATATGGTACTTGTGGTACTTTGCAGAGTCGGCTTTAGTTACATCCTTCCCCATTCCATGCATTTAGAACTCGATATCTCAAATAATGATGTTACTCTAACCAAATCAACATTTACCATTTCTTTCGACACTGGAATAGTATCCACGTGACTATGCATACTTGGTAATTCCAGCGGTCCTGGACATATATATTCGTTTCATATTTCTTCTTTTACTTCCGCTTGCTTATTTTCAATCCGAAACATCTGAGTTAATTATTGAATTACTGCGTATTTCAGCAACAAATAACATTGCGTGTACTTTCAGAGCCTCCCCTACATGTTTAATGCTATAAATGAAATGTTTCTTTTTAAGAGTTGGCATGGATCTTTGGTTTGCTAATGTTTTGAAATTTAGTACCGTCTCTAGTTTTCAATTGTATTATTTAATTTTAAGAATTTTTGGAACATTCAGCTATTGCTACCGTTCCTTTCTCGAACCAGTGACTGATACAGAGGACATGCTATAAACTATGCTACTATAAATGTTTAACCACGAGTAAGAGTGTAAGAGTCTAATGAAACTTTTTACTTATCTAGAGAGTCATTACTCGTGTGGCAAAATATATATTCTATCGGAACATTTTCAGAATATGATCCCTAATTTCCTGAATTATGCGGTACTCTCTAATTTCTAACATTGAAAACTAATCCTCGTTGTTAAGATAAACAAAAACCAAAAATGTAGCTAAAAAACTACCATAATTCGTGGGGCGGTTGCAGTAGTTGTCTGCACATAAATATCCCGTTTGTGCCCGAGTGTCGATGCTTCATGGCGAAATTTTGATATGAAATAATTGAATCCGTCATCGAAATCCGTCCCTCGGTAATCTTTAAACTCGGTTTGGCAGTAGATTGGATTTCCTGAAAATATCTTTCTTGTTTAGAAACAACACGATCGTAATTCGCTTGTCAACAAAACCTTCGTACCTCAAAGTACTTTTAAATAGAGTGAGAGATTCTATCATACGATTATCTTTCTCGCTCTTCGTTTCGGAAAGTGATTGATCATAATCGGACAACGAAGCAACAAACAAAATTGCGTCTACTTCTGAGGCCTTCCCTCGATGTACGCATTTTCCCCACGTCCGACGATGTGCCCGTTGTCCCCCGACGTCAATAAATTCAAATTGACACTTTTCTTTCTCCATGCAATAGCAATCCTTCCTAGGAGAGATTGTGCCAACAAAACATCTTGGGTCATAATAACATATTCTGGCTGCACGATCTCCTCCATACGGTTCAAAAATGAAAAATGAGAATCAATGACATTCATTTTACTCCTATCGTATGTCCAAGCATGTTGTACAGCATCTGCCTTCCACAACATATTCAAAATCTCCCATCGCTGCATAAAGAATACAGCATTCGCATTCACTCTTCGAGGAACTTCAGGATGCGTTACCTTATTCACGAATTCAATTTTTTTCTGCATCACTGCTTTCATAATTATCACTAATTCCTGTGATTGGTTTTTGCTTGACTTGACTCCGTAACTCTTCATAAACTTCAATAAACTCTTCGTACGCCTCTAATTCATCTTTCTCTAAATCACTTGCATCAATTACATTACAAAGCTGACACATTGCCACAAAAATATTGCGTCGCACATGGACAGCATAAAAAGCCTTTTCATCATCACTCAGTGGTTTGCCATGCAAGTATCGCATTTGTTTCATGATCGTCGTCTTTCCACTTTTTCCAGAACCCACGACTAAAAACACATTTTTTCAAGTGAGCCTACTTACCACTGCTAAAACGCAATGCTTGCATTGGTTTGTAAGGATCGGAATAATGCGTTTCGTGGCTAATGTGACTTGACGTTTCAGATCCTCGACGACAGTGGGTGGATGATCCCATGGACCTGTTGAAATTATAATTCATATTCTCACCATGATCTTTGCATGTGTCAGGATAGAGTGATGAATTTGTTTGTGAACGGCAGTTTCCCATGATTGTAAATTGTATGGTGTAAGTGAAGCACTTCCTTAAACCAAACCCAACACCACAAACTACTCCACAACCTTGCTAACAAACAAACCACACCCAAACCATCACACATCCCCCTCTGCAACAACCCTACCATCCACCATCGTTCACGAATTCTCCTCTACTATCTCCTCCTCCTCTTCCGGCGACAACTCCAACGGTATATTAAAAATCCTCCTAATCTCATCCCCCGACTTCCCCTTAATCATCACACTTATCTTTAAACACATGAGATCCATCAACGGTTCAA
>Ga0209092_10005106_pt1 | contig 10692 bp, 6 predicted proteins | sample FraStrMetagenome_FD_187446 | JGI IMG/M metagenome (GOLD analysis project Ga0209092, IMG submission 187446) | Marine eukaryotic phytoplankton communities from Arctic Ocean - Fram Strait ARC3M Metagenome (SPAdes) (version 2) | ecosystem: Environmental > Aquatic > Marine > Oceanic | place: Fram... | reverse complement strand
TGGGAAGGATCGGTCTGAAGGGCAGGGTCAAGCGAAAGAGAATCCGATACGGAGGCTAGGTCCTGGACCGGGTGAGTTTGTTTGTACAGGCTCAGTTTTTCTTCGAGTACAGTTGTGACCTGTGTTCTTAGAGAAGCTGGGTCTGTGTCACTTGCCAGAAGGATGTTTAATTGGGGCCGGTGAATGGTTGTGATGGGGATAAGAGATTCTGGTCTTGGGCATAAGGATTCATCAAGAAGGTTCAATTGAGTTCTCGTGACATGGGATGCAGGGGTAGAGATAAGACGCAAGTGTGCGCGGATCCAGGTGGCTGCGATAGGATGATAGGCTTCCACAGATTCTACGACTCTTGGGTTTTTAATAGAGCCTTCAAGAATTGGGAGGCCCTTTACTTTTGGGAGGACGACTGGAAGACGTAGGCAACGAACGTTTGCATCTGCATGGAAAGGAATAGCATGTTCGTGCTTTTCAGGGTGAGTAGAAAAATAAGTTTCTTTGAAAGTTTCTCCATGGGGAACAGGAGGGGGGGTAATAGGATGCTCGTTTTCCAAGCAGAGGAAGTCTTGGAAGAGCGAGTATAGGGGAATCGAGATCGGAGTGGCTGATGTAAGGGAATTCCCTACTGCGCCAATGAGGATTGGTTCTTTGCCATCAGGGTCGTGGATTAAATCCTGTGTCTTTTTAGGAAAATATACAACGGTAAGGTTGTAGTTTTGGATAAGGATGACACCTTCCACCATTGGGGAGACAAAAAGTTGATTTTCACGTATGAACTTGGTGGACGAGATCGATTTCACCACCGGATGATGTTCTGGGTTAGTGAACGTTGGGGCTTCGGCGGAAATCGACATTGGGATAGTCAAAGCAGAAGCGAGGGCAGCGTTGGTGACAATCATAGTTTTGTTGGTATAAATGAGAATATCGTAAATAACAACTAGGAATGCTATTTATGAGTATTAGGAATGTAAAGTAATAAATCGTTCTATACTAGTGTATTGTTATAGAATAGTATGTTATATGTTATTGTCGTACTTATTGTATAAGAATGAAGAATAGAACAGATGTTGGATATGATGTGAGGAATAGGATTCGTATTATCTGATAGTAGAACATGGGTTGTTATGTTGAAGGAAGAAAGATAGAAATATGTTTAGCCGCTCCGTCATTGTTCAAATGAGGTGGTTGCAACTGCAGAGAACGTAGTGGCAGATCGAGATTTGAGAGGGTTTGGGACTTTAGTGCGTATTTGGTGATGGATATGAAATGGAAATTGTGGGAACTTTTGAATTTGAAAAGGTGGGTTGGGATGGTCGCCAAAAGCATTAATTTATGTCAATATATTTTTCACGATTTGATGTCGAGAAGAAAGAAGAGAATAACAGGGATTGTGATTGAAATAAAAGGGTGGGATGAATGAGAAATGAAATAGTCATGAAGAAGATGGATCGTTTTGTAGTGATGCTGTGAAGAAAGGAAGAAAAAATTAGAACAATGACATTTCGTGCATTCACAGCCTTATATCTCTGTGTTGATGCAAAAAAGTGAGAAATATGCTTGATTGTTCCGCCGTGTACCTTATGTAGCCTTGTAGAATTCGTATAATTCATCCGTCGTTGCTAAGTATCGGCGTTGAACGGTCGTTGATAATTATCACTTAGGTTTTGATCATGTGCATAGAGCCTGTGCTGACGTATATCATTCGACTTCGTCTACGGTCAAATATAATAAATCAATTTGCATTTTCTACCTGCTCACATAAATACGTAGAAAATTCTGAACTAATCATTTTAATTGATTCGTATTATGATAACGGATAGAAATTAGAATTAGTTAAAGCACACTGAAGAAACGAAAAAAATGATAAACTTAAAATAGAAATATTTTGGAAAGGTTTTTAAGTATTTCAGATTGGAATAACGGTATTTGTTCTTTAATTAGGATTCTGCAGTACATTATCACCATAGTACATTTTTTGCATCCAATATATGTTTGTTTGAAATCATTGTACCTCAAGGACAATAACATAAACACATGAAATTAAGCTTTTCCTGGGTAATAAACAGATATTGCCACGTCTCAACTAAAAAAGGTTACTGAATCTGTTGACGAAAGTTGAAAAAGAATTTTTAGAAACAGACAACTTACTACATTCTGCTCTAGTTCCTAAGCGGTTCTACACCGACGTTGTCCTCAAGTTTGTTACCTCATTAAGGTTTCGAATTCAATACTGTTACAGCTAGAAATTCCCGTGTCGGCTTGCAAATCAAAGCTCGACAAAGCTCGAACGTTTTGATTGATTAGATATGTCTTACACAGCAAGGCAATCACACCCTACATCCAATGGTAGCATGCAAAATCAGTTGCAAAGTGAATCAAATCAACGTGATAATCAATCTTATCGATACGATAATCGTAGCTTAGCAGGCTCAACGGTAGTGTCAAAATATACAGAAAAAAATTTCAATACACCATGGTACAAGAGAATGTGTGGTTGCCAAGTAAATTATGAAAGAGAGAAGCTTGAATATGACTACAATCAAGATGATACCCTTTCCAATAATCCCCAACCCTTGCCTAGAATAAGAGAAAAAGGAGAGTATTATATCGATAGCTACAATGGAGAACAATGGGCTTTCACATTTGGTACGAATGAGGAAGTAAGTGAATTTTTTCGGTATCCTTCTTTATTTTATGATATTAGGTTTGATTATTCACATTCATCTCCAAAATATTTGATGCATAGAATGGCATTTGGATGAATTCAGGTGATCAAGCTGGTTCTATAATGGCTTCTCTGGTGTGGCTTCTCATGATATACTCAGCTGTTACGGTGACATTATTAACTATTACTGAAGGTATACCACCTATTTTTGGCATGATATATTGTTATCTGTGTGCAATGGCGCTCGCATGTCATGCCAAGACATCTCTCACAGACCCTGGCACAGTTCCTCAGTCCGCTGTTCCTATGGAAAATCAAAGGCAATACAGTGCAAGTCATAGTATGTGTGGACAATGTCAAACTTTCAAACCTCCAGCTTCACACCATTGTCGTATTTGCAATCGTTGTGTGTCCAAAATGGACCATCATTGTCCATGGATGAATAACTGGTGAGGATAATGTCTCATTTCGCTGCATTTGTATATTTATTTATTTATTTATTTATTTTTTTATCGCTTTAATTTCATATTCATCACATTGTTTTTTATGTGCCTATCGTAACTCTGCAGTGTGGGTGCAGCAAACATGAGTGAGTATTTTCATTGTTTTCAAAATATGCAATGAATAATCATTTGTACCATAGCTCATCTTCTTTTACTCCATATGCTTCTGTATAGAACACTTCCTATTATTTTTACTTTATACCTGGACATGTGCTGCCTTTTCGTTATCACTCTTTGGATGGAATTATTTTTTCTGTGCCGATGAAGACTGTACCTTTCATATAATTGTAGTTCACTTAGTACGTGTCATGACAGTTCTTTGCGTTGGAGCTTTTCTATTCACTTCCTCCATGCTTATGAATGTATGCTATGGTCTCATGACTGGTATTGGAACTATCGATCGTTTGAAAAAGAAAGCCACAAATACTATGTCTCAATCTGACGAGGAACCAACTCCTTTAAAGGACGTTTTTGGTATTGCCGGGTATCACACGTGGCTCTTTCCATTAGATCCATTATTTGATGATTATGACCGACTCATGGGATACAGCACGCCACAGCGATTGGTACGGGAGCAGCAGCTGTTGGAGCAAAAACGACCTAAACCTGATATTGTGGCTGCACCGACTGTTGAGTTGCCCAATTGTGTCAATGACTTCTTACCCGTATAATATGAATTTGAAATAGATTTAAACTTATTATTTGAAAATCTATTTCTACTTCATACAACATAATATGTATCTACCATTATCTGATCAGAATCACTCTGATTATATTTATAGCATTTCGTTCGATTGAGTTCACATATGGATTCATTATTATATGGGTCTCATATAGAAACCCAACTGGATAAGTTAAATCAACAAATTCGTGAAAAAGAGTCTTATCTGCATATCCTTTGTAACCTTGAGAAAAATAGAAAGCACCTACAAGAAAAAAGTAAATGTTACTCGAAGTCAACGAATAATGAGCTTTCCAAAAGGTATTCCTGGGAAACTTCCTACAAAGATTGGGATATCTGGGTCAAGAAGGACCTCCTTCGAGAGGAATTGAAAAAAAAACGAAGCATAAAACATAAACTTGAGAAGCAAATTGAACGACGATACATAGACGAATCGTCATCACGTCTTCATTTACATGATAAATCTCACGAACGAAAGTTAGTATCCATGTCAAACAAAACCCGACTATGTAAAATTTTAGACTTGAAAAATAATGGAAATGTGTTCTTTGAAGAAGGTCATTTTTTGCGGGCTATACAATGCTATGAAAAAGCATTGACTTATTATGAATATTGCGATTGCAAAGAAGAGAAACAGAAAAAGATGGCCGACAAAGTACAGACAGATTGCCTCCTTAATGCATCTATTTGCTTCGTAAAATTAAATCAATATAGGAAAGCTATTGATTATTGCACGCAAGTCATGTCCACACACCCGAATAATATTAAGGCAAGATATCGTCGCGCTCAGGCGTATCGACATTTAGATCATTTTACAGAAGCAGAAATTGATTTATCTGCAGCTTTCAAGCAAATTCATAGTAGAAGCAAAATAAAGGATTACGATGGAAATCACATTTTGAAACATTTCAAGCGAGAAAAGCACTTGCTAGACGAGAAAATTAATATTTACATAGAAACTCAAAAAGCATTTGCCAAAAATATGTGGACAAAGCCTTCTCAGATCAATTCTAAAATAGTTTCGAAACAAGCCGATATGTCTTTTGCGTATGATGAGATATCTGAAAACGTGAACATTGAGACAACGGATATACCAAGCCTTAAAGAAATATTCTTGCAAACACTAGAGCGAGAGGAATCAGATACAACTCAAACTTTGATAGATAACCTTACTGGAATTGATTTAATGGATGCATCAATAATAAAGAAAATTAACCATGAATCAGAAAAGAAAAAAATATACGATAACAGAAACCTTGATGAAAAATATATTGCAGAGAAATCGTTTAATTGCACCATAAATAATCATTGCGCTTACTGTTGATTTCGAAGTTTCTTCTTTCACAATATTCTAAGCTAATTGAATGCTTTTAATTTTGTGTGTGAAAGGTACAATATAGTAATGAAAGATTTTATTATATGACAATAGTTCTTAAGTTATCATAGGGGAGCTCATGAGCATTTAACTCTGTTATTTTCGAAATACTCCTATTTGAATTAAATTTCGAGATCCTAAAGACAAAAGTAGTGCAAAAAATCCCCATCGCAATTTATCTTCAGGCAGTGTGGAGCCTAATTTACCTCCTGCATATCCCCTGCGATTTTAGTAATAGTGTAATATTTTTTTACTATGAAATATCGTTTTCTTTGAAAAAAATATGCAAGAGTAAAATTTTAACTTACCCAAGGAAAGCCCCACATGCCAATGGTATAGCAATACCTAATGCGACATTACCTTTTTGATAATGAGTAACTGTGCCTGCAAAAGCAGGCAATGCCATTGCACAAAGACTGGTGCCCAGTGCCTGATAATGTGTCAAATCAGTAGCGATTGTTAACGCAGGGACCGTCACAGCTCCTCCTGCAAAATAAGTATCACAAAATGAATGTTATCGCACGATGTATAGAATTAAGGATACCATCATAAATGACTTTAAAATTATCTAACCTACCTCCAACACCAAACAATCCTGAAATGAAGCCTGAACCCAGCCCAACAAAACCTGGGAGAATTATTCTATCATTGAAACTATACCCCTCAGTCGCAGATTTGGTCTTCATTTGCTCTTTTGCATGATCAAGTGGTGTTAGAGTAGGCGATTTTGCCCCTTTATTTATTATTTTTGTGTTTTTGTTTGTCTCAACTTTTTCTCCCTGATCCATGATATTTTTTTGATTTTCTCCAAACTTACTGGCAATATATGGTTTTAATGGAACCAAAGGAGCGACACAAATCATAAATACGCCTAATCCTAACTGGAGTTGCTTCTGATTCAATTTGTGTATAAACAAAGCACCCATTCGTGCTGTGATCATTCCTGTAAGCGACAATGCGCCAACACTTTCTAAATGTAAATCTTGCAGACCAAAACCCATTGCACCAGATATTCCTGTGGCACAAACGGCAAACAAAGAGGTTCCGTGCGCTAAGTGTTGAGATACACCTTTTATCCCTAGCTTATGAAAAAAAGTTGAATTTGTTGCAGTTAGGAGTGGAATGATAATAAATCCACCGCCCATGCCTGCCAGAGAACCCAAGAAACCTGCTATACTGCCTATGCTGAAGCTTTTTGGGAATAGATGAGGATCCTCTGAGTAAGTCTCTTTTATTTTTGTAGAATGGACTGATTTAGGTAGCTTCCTATTGCTGCAAAAACTCAATCTATGTTGCAATTCACGATAGTTTCCACTTCGTTGCTTCATGTATTGAAAATAACAATGAATATTATGACTATTTGTCTGGTAAACATGCTTTCTCATTAAATGAGATCGTGCCATAGATACAAGATTTCCGTTTGTCATTTCTTTTTTTTGTGATTTTTTAGCAGTCAGTGTGATGGATGTATTCAGGATTCTGTAACGTGAAGAATGGAAAAACCTTGTCGGCTTCAGAAGTTTTTTTTTTTTAAAGAAAGTTAAAATTGATTGACACTATAATCAAAACAAATTTGCATACGTTTGCAATAGAAACAAACGTCATCTTGAACCGTTTTTTGAAAATCACTCGGATGCATTAAGTCTTTAAGCCGGCGGTTATTATTTGTCTTCTAAGTAGGTTGTTGTTGGTGTTGTTTCATATGCCTATGTTAAATTTTAAGTGTCTAAATAGCAGCGCACTGTGACGGGTTATGTATACGTTTGTCCGATCTGTAACTGTCCATATCCATGTGTCCATCTTTCTTAATATTTTTATCCTGATATCGTATACAAGTCCTATAACATTATGTCGTATATTACACCAAGCTCAAAGGAACAATAAAAGGGTCGATTACAGTGGAGTGGTAGCAGAGGTAAATGAGTATTTTGACATGTTTATTTAACCAATGCGCTGCGGCCTAGAAAAGTTTCACTTACCGATATTGAATAATATAATGACTGCTGACAATACGTTCAGGATGAAACCATAACAATTTGGATTTATGATGCTCACACCAATACTGTGCCCCTCCTCGACAGGGAATGAAGTGAAATGGACCTATTTTGTACACCTAATGTCTTGTTGCACATTAAAACAGCAAATCCAATGAAAAATTAGAAAAAAGGAAGTCTAATAAAGGAATAGTACCATCTTTTATTTTCACATAGTGAATAGAAGATTAAAAATGTATACACAAGTAAAATAATTTCATCTCATGATTTGAGATTGACAATAGACCCATAAGGAATATAAATTAAGCAGAATAGCTTCAGCAGGCCATAACTCCTCCACTGGTACTCCAGCACGTATACATAAAGCAACTACATTATTTTGAAGCAATTGCAACCCAATACTAAATTGATCTTCTGTTGAAGCATCAAGATAGTTATGTTGTTCCTTATCTGGAGATTTTAATGGAGATGAGGAAATTGATTTTTTGGTCTTGAAAATATTCATATTTTTTTCTGAGACTGTTTGATAAAGTAAGCTATAAGTTGTAACTGTTTCCTTTTTTCGAGATGGTCGTTTTTCTTGTATAATCGCATAAGTAGCATGGGAAATGAGCTCTTCTGTAGAATAATGATGGTAGTAATAATTTGGAGTGATTAATGCTTGATTGATATTTGAGGAATTACCACCATCGACAAGCGATATGAGTACTTCACTGTTGTCACATTTTGTGGTTGTAGCTGTGATCGAAAGAGGTGATTCGTCGATTGACGCTGCATCTGGAGAGAATTCTGTCGCACGGCCCCAAGGTCGCCGTCCTAATTGGGAAAATCGTGGTGGAATTATTCTATTCATAAGATTGGAGGCAGGATTTTTTATCAACGCTCGATACGATGGTGGCTTTGTAGGAGGAACATATGTTGCACTGCTTCGCGCAAAATTACAATCATATTCTTCCAAAATAATTGCATTATCATCATCTTCTTCAAAGAAATTTTCTGATTGAAAAATATCTCTGTTCTTTCTCATGCCCGGCCTAATCAAAATTGGATGAGGTAAATCAATTTTGAAACAACGAGCAATTGAAGACGTTAATAAAGAAACTAGACGCAATGATGATGTTAATACGATCGGTGGAAATAATGCATAATAGATAAGTCCAGCATGTGGGAGAGGCAGTCCGGAGATTTTCCCATATCCTTTCGGATTTCGGGATAATTTACTTTTCGATTGTTGACTTTTTTCCATGGGAATGCTTATGTCTTGATTTTCTTTTATTTCACTTTTTGACTCATTTACTTTTTCTTCGGAGTATTGTTTTAATACTTTTTCGGTTTCATCACCAATTTCTACTCTAAACATATCAAACAATTGCAGGACTAAATCAAATCGTATCCTTCTATTTTGCTGAGTTTGATCCGTTACCGTGTGGTGTAAACCTTCCAGTGCACAATTGTCATAAATTTTTGATATGGAATATTTTACATTTTCAATTTTCTGTCTTGAATACATCAGATTTGATTCACGTTTATCATTGAAAATTTGTTTTGAAGTAAGATCAATACCAAGACGCTGTGTCTCAAATTGGGATTGAGTTAGTTTCTTTTGAAGTACATCATACCTTTGTTGAAACTGGGATAAAGTTTTCTCATCTATAATGGATGATGTATTTTTTGATCGTAATTCGCGCAATCTTTTTGCACACCATTTTCGTTTTTCATCTCGTTCTTGTATGGCTTCTCGTTGTTTTCGTAATGCTGATTCCAAGTAGAGTTGAATGTGGGCAGGACTAAGCAAATGATTTGTTCTCTTTTCATCATACTTTTCTCTATGCATATAGTGCGTCGAATCCTGTTCATTTTGATGAAGATCAAGAAAAGATGATGAATCCTGCTTGTCCAATACTGCCATTGTGCCTTCGAAGATTGTAAAAGTCTTGTACAGTGTCCTTAGTGACGCTAATTGGAATATTAAAAAAAAACTCTCTTAAAAATGAAATATTGGGAACCTTTGTCCTATTCATACATCATACGTACATATGCATGTGATCACGGTATGTACAGCTTTAGTACATATGTCAAAATGGAATCTAAACGATGAAAGTATTGTTGTATTATTTGGGAAATTCCACCGGAGTGGTATTTTTTGTAGAACATATATTGATGTTTACATGTCTCTAATCATACCTTTCTAAAAATCATAGGTAATTTATGGTTTTTATTCCACCAATTGTTGCACAGGGAGTGGAATATTCCACCAATTTTCGTAATGGTATCCCTACGCAAAATAAGAAAATTCCAATTTTTAAGCAGTGGTCATGATCAATAATCGGCTGTGGGCCCCCCTGACCAGGGCGGATGCAATGCCCCTTCCATGAAATGTTTATATTACTGAATGGTCCTTATTTTAGACCTTTTTTTAAAGGTAGGATTCTACACAAATTAAGTATGTTGATGGATGAATAACATGGTAACTTTCATGAGCATTGAAATATATTCAGCTTTGAATAAAAATTGTCCCTAATAGGGTGAAATTGTGTTTTAAATAGAATATTATCCTATCTAATCGTATGTTTTAGTTAGCTATAAATGCACCAACTACTTACAAAATGTATATAAAGCAATTTAGCATTTCTTTCCATGACACGATTACTATAAATCAAAAATATCTCTTCTTTAAACACAAACAAGATTATACGCACATATCTGGTATACATTAAACGACTTCATATATGTAAACAAGCTTATAATTACATACCTGATTCAATCTATTTCATAATCAACGTAAAAATACTATACAATCATAACCTCCGGAAAATAACGATATATTATTGTACTTAATTATAAGTAGAACTTTATTTTAAGTAGAACTTTACAGGAAATAATGACAATATAATAAAAACATGACTTGGTATTCAAAATTTACACTTCTACCAGAAACTGGCCTATACTCGTTTTATATGGGGGTCCACAGCCGTATTAGACACTTGCACTGTACACTCTACTCACAATATCTAATAGTGACACTGGTGATATTAAGTAAGTGAATTTATTTAATTAGAAAATTCCACTTTCAAAGATTATTTACGTGATGCAGGAGATGGTTTTTAATTCCACATGAACTAAAAAACATACTCTATTTCTAATTATTCTCTGAAAATCATCAACAAGATTAAGCATCCTCATCTTTCACAAAATTTAACGAAAGTTAGGGATAATTGTGATAATGTAATATAGTCATTGATAAATCGTCTTAGATTAATTAATGGTAGATTTTCTTGTTGACGTAGGTTTGTCAACTAAGTGATTTGGGGATTTGATGAAATGTTAGTTTCAGCAAGTTTGGGTTGAGTTCCTCTCTAAACGGAATATTTTGTATTCAAAACCGGTTTTTGTACAAAAATATATTGTACAACATGCAGCACCAAACAAATTATATTTTACGTACTGAAATCAAATTGGTCTACCAAAATATATTT
>Ga0209092_10005104_pt1 | contig 10694 bp, 22 predicted proteins | sample FraStrMetagenome_FD_187446 | JGI IMG/M metagenome (GOLD analysis project Ga0209092, IMG submission 187446) | Marine eukaryotic phytoplankton communities from Arctic Ocean - Fram Strait ARC3M Metagenome (SPAdes) (version 2) | ecosystem: Environmental > Aquatic > Marine > Oceanic | place: Fram... | reverse complement strand
CATTCGAAACCATTTACAATACCTAACGTCCACCGCCAGCATTTCAACAACATAATTACTGAATTAGTAGCTAACAACGTCCTACGAAAAATTATATCTTCAAAATGGGCTTTTCCCTCCTTTCTCATTCCAAAGAAGAACGGTACATTTCGCCTCGTCAGCGATTTTCGTCGCCTCAACAAATTACTAGCCGATGCACCCTACCCACTTCCTCAGATTAAAGACGTACTTCAACGACGCGCATCCTAAGAATCTTGCTATCAAGGTTGGTTATGCGAGAATCAATAAGACTATCAGTCGACCCCTCCCAAAATCAGAAAATTGTATGTAGAGGAAGGAATTGGCTGTACTTTATGAGAACGATATTCTATGCTGGGTTCGGTCAATGATTGGCTGAAAATGGCATAAAACCTTCCATAAGGTGTTAAAGCTGAAATTTTTTGTATGGCGTTACAAGGAATACAATGGAATAACGAAGACATGGAATAAAATGGAATGCCAAAGATAAGGAATAACGCGGCAAGAAATAATGAAGAGTATCCTACGGGACTCAAATGAAGAATGTAAAAGAATAACTTTGAATGTCCTACGGGAATCAAACAAGAAAAGAATCAGTATTGGAAACCAATCACTCTTTTTAGTAATATAAAGTCAAGATAAGAGAATAAAGTGAAAGTTAATACATTGAGCTAGGAGACTTCTTGCAAACATTAAAGTTAAACGTAGAAGACCCTAGTGCGAAACCATGAGCAACATGAATGAAGTCAACATGGCAAAGGTACCGGTGTTTAGTGGTAAGAAAAGTGACTTCCCGATGTGGTGGTCCAAGTTCAAGGCCGTGACAGCTCAACGAAAATTTGCCAAAACGATTACTGAAACATGAGAGGGACTACCAACCTCGTCCAACGATAAAATTGGTGAGAGTACGGTGAAAGGGAAAGCAACAATGAAAAAGATTGAGAGAAATGATTTAGCTATGGCAGCATATACTATGGCGTTTCAAAAGCAGAAGCTAATGAATATGTTAAACAAGGCAAAGACTCCAAAGTGGGAGAACGGCACAGCGTACGAAGTAACCAAGTTATTATTAAAGAGATACAAGCAAGATGATGCTATTTATGAAGCTGAAATGACAAAAGAGCTTATTAATGTGAAGCTAGGTGAGAGTGATGATCTTAGCGAGCTATTTGAAGAAATATATCGTATCAAGAATGTTTATGAGACGAAAACAAATGTTGTTACAGATAGTGTGCTTATTCCTTTTGTGCTTTCGGCCACTCCTGCAAAGTATCATGCTATCATAACGATTGAGATGAGAGACAAGGCAGAAACTTACGCTTGACGACCTAGAAGATGCAATGAATGATCAGTGGAGACTGACTCCTGAGGGAAAGAAGGGTGGCAATGACGAAGACGACAAGGAAGGTGAATTTTCGTTATCTGCATTCAGTGGGACGTGTTACAAGTGTGGAAAAAGTGGACACAAAGCGTTGTAGTATCGTAGTAGCGAGGGTCGGAGGAGAAAAATTCAACGGCAACTGCAATCATTGCGGCAAGTATGGACATAAGAAAACCCATTGCTGGTCGTTAGAGAAAACAAGAAGAATCATCAGAAAGGAAAAATGGATCAAAACGAGAAAGGTGCTGGAGCAATGAATGCAAGTAATGAAGGCAAAGAATTTCTACTGGCTTCAAGTGATACTGTGTTTGTGGGTTGTGCGATGATGGAGACGATAAAATTGAATTCAGTACCGCAGGATTAACAATGGCACAGAAGTCATTCATCCTGAAAGACCTAATATTCGGATTGGAGATTCAGGTGCTACAAGTGACTCAACATTCAGGGAATGCAAAGCTGTAAAGAAACGAAATCAAGCGTAACGATGGGTAAGGATAAATCAATTCATCCTAAGAAGATTGGAGATATTACAGTCACTGTTCACAACAAGAATGGTAATGAGACGTTCGATGCAAAGATGACTGACGTGGCGTACATTCCAGAGGCAAACTTCAACCTATTTAGCATTACGAGAAGATTGAGACAAGGGTTCAAGCTGGGAGGACATAATAATAGCATTTGGTTGGAGAAGAACAGCAAAAAGATTGTTTTCAGTATTGTGATTCCAACGCCTAAGGGGGCAATTTATTGTGCCTACCTAAAAAGAAAGAATGTGGAGGTAGCAAGTGCTTCTAAGGCAAACAAAGTGATAAGTGTTAACTTAGCGCATCAGATATTCGGACACGGAGATGAAGCAAGTACCAGAAAGACTGCGAAGGCATTAGGATTTGAACTTGAGCCCTAATGCATCATGCCGACGTGCCAGAAGAGATTCGTTAAGTTATACCGAGAAGCTTTTACAACAGCAACGCACTTAGATGGGCTGAAAGTAATTGCAATTGATGGAGAGGATAAAAGAAGATATGAGCACTGGTGTGGAAAGTTACCTCGTTTTGCAAAACATTTGCGGACATGGGGTGAGGCAGGAACTGTCAAGACGATTACAACATAGGTGTCAAAAGTTCTGGATAGAGGGATTCAATGCATGTTCGTTGGATATGCGATGAACCATGATGGTGATGTCTGATAAGTAATCTGAATCTAATATCCTAAATATCTAACTAGCAATACTCGTAGTAAAACTAGTTTATTTTATTTTGTGAGCATATTTTCAATAAAGCTTGGACAAAAAATGCAAGTTAAATCACTGTAAAAATCCAATCATTATCGCTCATCCCTCGCCAATTATTCCAAGTATTCATGCGTTAGAAATATAATTGTAGAAATCACATCTGCAATAGAGATCACAACGCCAACAGTATCTTAGTTCACTTTCGCTATTCCGACATCCCACCAAAGTCTTTGGCAAGAATTCCATCTTTGCCATAGGCTTTATTCCGTGAAGTAGGAAATCCATCATCGATTTCAACTTCATGTTTAATAAATAGAGACACTTATTGATTTTTAGTACCAATATCAGCAACACATTCTTTCGATTCAATCTTGTAGATTTTCCCAAGTCCATCGCGAACAAACTCTCTAATAAAATGGTGCTTAATATCGATATGCTTGGTTCGCTTATTCACTGAAAGATTTTCACTGAGGAAAATCGCCCCGCTATTGTCGCTAAAAATAATGGCTGGTGAATCTGCGATTCTTAATTCTTGTTGTAACATTAAAATAAATTTCACACTTTGTTTCCAAACAATTCGCAAAATCATTATCGAAAACTGCGATAATTTTCATGGAATCTGGTTCCCAATGCGTAACTCCACGAATCTTCATTCCCTTTAAATATCCCACAGTGCGTTCGAGTGCTTTCCAATGGATTTCATTGAGATTCGACATAAAACTAGAGAGCGCACGACATGCGTTGCCCGTTTTTAGGCATGATTTAGTCGTAAAAACATGATCTGTCCCACGAAACTACGATACTCATCAATATCAACAGGGTCTTCATCATTTGATTTCTGCAGATATTCGTTAGGTTTCCCTGGTGAAGGTTTCACTTTTATTTCTCGACCCAAAAACTTTTCTAATTGGTCGATAGTAGCTTGAACTTTCTTATTCATAGTTGCTTTGACGAAATGTTTTCCCTTTTCATTGTCGAAGCCCCATTCATAATCAACACCAAGATATTTCTTCAGTTCTCCTCCATGGGTTATGTTGAAACGACTTTCCAAACCATCCATGAACCATTTGATATCTTCAGGTAAGCCAGCAATAGCACAATCATCGACAGTTACAGTCACAATAAGCTTGAGTTCATCATCTTTGTGCAGGTAGAATAGGCAAGGATCAACTTTAGATTGTTTCATTGTCATTCCATCTTCATCAGTCAGCAATTCGGTCAACGTTTTAAAGAATTTGATCGCAGCATCCACATTACCATACATCGATTTTGTCAATTTGATTGCCATTTTCTTTCTTCCTTAGTTAGAAAATCGCAAGTCACCATAGCAGGGTGTATCTCAATAAACAAATCGTTATCCATCATTGACTCAAGAAAAGCAGTTTCAATGTCGCAGTTCTCCATGGTCCATCCTTTCTTCTTGTTATAAAGCGTAATACCAATTTGTAATTTCAGAGCTTCGTCAGTAGCAACTGGAGAAAATCTTTCTGTAAAATCGACGCCCGGAACCATCATGTACCCCAAAGTAACACAGCGAGACTTGAAGCGAATGGAACCATCAATTTCATCTTTTAGCTTAAAAAACAACTTGGTAGGTATGACTTTTCTTCCCTTATCTATCACCTTTTGTGATGGCACAAATTTCCAAACATCGCAAGAAAGGAAATTATTAAATTCAGCGGCCATTGACTAGATCCAAAATTTACGTTCCGGTGACTCGCCTCCAAGTTTCAGGAGTTCCTGGATCACTTTGGATGCAGGTGTGGAAAAGGAAAGGATTTACGAGATTAACACTTGAAGGGTCATTATCAAAATCTAAACGAGTAGAATTGGTGTTTCCAGTGACGGTAAATGTAGGTTTTTTATTTGTACTAGCCACGGTTAAAGCCTTAGTTGAAGCAGCTGTCATAGAACGACTTATACGACGAGTAGGTGGTAAAGGTTTAACATGTGCTTCATTTGATGTAGAAAGTACCCTGTTATCAGAATTGGAAGATGTAGAAAGGTCGTAGGTTGAAGTGACATTTCTGGTATTTCTTTTCAAGTCATTGTTTGAATCATTCGGAGTAAGTTTAAAGTCATTGATTGAAGTGACGTCATTCACGTTATCGTTATTTAAGTCATCAGAAGCAACTGTAAAGTCATTGGTTGAATTTTCCTCACTTTAGCTATCGTCATTTCTGTCGTTGCAAGTAACTTTTCCACCTGCTTGAGCATTAATCAATTTGATCTTACAAATAGAAACCGAGTCATCTTCAAAACGAGAAAATTCTTTCCACGTTACGCTATTAGATTCTACGATAGCGTAAATTGTCGGCTTATAAAAACGATAAGTCCCAGAAGGGCTATCGAGCGCATAGCCAACCATCATCATCGCAATAGCCTTATTCTCATTTTTCTTAACGTAGGTACGTTTGTTCGTAACAAAACCGATACCCCCGAATTGTATAATGTTGTGGTTTGACTCGTTATTTGTAATCCAACCCATACCAAAGTTCGTTCGGTAACTGAAGTTTGATCTTTTTAGGACATTCGTCGTAAAGAAATGCTGCCGTTTTAATGGCCTCCATCAAGATGATTTTGTTGCTTTGAGAAGTGACATTCAAGTTCGCATTTTTCATAAGCACTTTAGCTTTCTCAAGTCGAATAGCAACCCCACGTTCAATCATTCCATTTAATTTTGGTGTATCAGGCGGAGTAAATTTGAACCCGATATTTTTATGACGGCAGAACTTTGAGATCGCTAGATTTTCTCCTGCGTTATCCATGGTGACATTTTTGATCTGTGGGTTCTTTCCATTACATATATAGTAAATATCTTCAAAAATACTAATAACATCCGATTTTTCTGATCCAAAGCCGAAGAGCATTTTCGATGAATATTTATCACTACAACCGAAAAGGAAAAGATTAGATAGACGACCTCTTTGTCCAACACGAACTCTGAATGGATCAGTTGTGTCCAGAAACATTTGTTCATTCGGCTCTTTAGCAGGATGATTGGTTTGACGTTGGATTGCTGCCGACGTTCCTTTCACGGTAGAACAAGCGTCACAATGAAGTGTTCCAATCAAATGAATACCAAGAACCTTGGCTTTCGCTCGCATTCTTGATAGTCCATCATGACCGTGTAAATCATGATAAAGATTAATGTCCGTATGCTTATATCCTTTTGCATTTGATTTGTTTTCTGAAGTGTGCTTGAAATTCATAGCGGTGAACTTACTTTTGGGACGATTGTTTTCATTCTTTTCTTCGTTATTGATAACTTCAGCCAAATCTTCATCATCTTCTTTCGACAAAACAGCGGGAAGTTTTCCTGGAGTGTTAATTGCAATGTTATTCACACCAACGCTTACCTCAATAACTTGAAGATAATGGAGATTATTTTCTTTCTCGATGAACGTAGCTCTACAATCATCCTTCGCCAAATAAGTGAACTTGACATTTCCATTGTCCATTAGCTTCCAACCATCTTTACGCAACGCATTTATGGAAATGATATGCTTTTCCACGCCTTTAACATAGTGGGCATTCCTCAAACAAATTTCAGTACCTAATTCATCAATTATAAGTACGTCACGGATGTCATTGATTTCGCAACTGCTTCCGTTAGCCATTTTTGCAGTCTTAAAAATGGGGCCAACACGATCAGACGGCCAAACGTGCAGTGATGCGCCAGAATCCGCCAGAACATCAACGAAACTTCCAGTGTTGAGATTAAAAACACAGTGATCAGTATGCATAAATTCAGATTTTAAATAGAACTCTGAATTGAAGTCATCATGTGCAATAGTAGATTCAATATTTCCAATAAAGAGATGATTAAGTCCACTGTCTTCGTTTGGTTTCTTTTCAATAACTTTGGACAATCGCTTATAACATGTCCTTCAGTTTTACAATAACGGCAGCGGATTGATTTGGATTTATTCTCGTTCGGTGTATTCTCTTTGATTCTCTTTAAATCCGTAATTAATTTATAGCAAAACGGCTTCCCGTCCTTGTACGCAGTATGTATTATTCTCCACATTCTTCCACGTGTTATATCATGTGCATCACACTCAGATCAGCAACGTAATACATTGTCATAATCTAAGCTCGTACTTTTTACCATCTACACTAGTGCTCTTTAATATACGAGCTTAGTTTCATCAACTTCAGGTTCCATATCAGCTCCTTTACCCTCATCGCAGGTTCTACATCAGCTCCTTTAGCCTCATCGCCAACATGACCCCAGAAGACATCTTGACCGACTTCAATAACACGCAAAATCAATTTGCTCCCATCGATCATCAACCTACCAGCGACATGCAGCGCTATTACGAAACAACCACAAGTATACCCGAATTCATCAACAAACTTGAAGATGCCCAGAAAAAAGCACAACGTGCCAACGTCCCAATCGCCGACTCTACCAATGCACCACAGAATCGCCTAGCGCAAGACGGCATTGCTCGCCCAAAATTCAACTCTACGCATCGTAAAAAATTCAACGGCAACAGGAACACTAACAAATTTAACGTCAATAAAGACAATGAACGTCCGCCTACCTACAAATCGGAATGACAATTTGGGACGACTAGGCCTACTAAATTTAATAAAGCATTAACAACACCACAAAAATTAGTTTTAACAGCTAGTCCGATTCCCACCCTCACCCCTAACCACACCACCGCCATTTTAGATTCCGGTGCGAGCAACCACTTTCTTAACCCCAACGTACCTCTTTTACACGTAAACCACAATGCCCCGACCCTCTCCGTACGTACAGCGGACGGTACCACACACCAATCCACAACCACAGCCACGATCCACCTAGACGCATCACCGTCCCTCCCTACCGCTGGTCACGTCATGCCCAACTTCCCGCACACCCTCCTCAGTGTTGGTAAAATCGTTGACAACGAGTGTCAGGTCCTATTTGACAAACACAAAGTCAGCATCTTAAACAACTCCAATCGCCCCATCCTAAGTGGATGGCGTGAACCCACCGGCTCTTGACTTTGGTGCGTTCCCCTCACTGGAAACCCCAGTCCACCCTTAGCGAAATCTCCTACCCACCTCGCGACCAACGCTTACACAATCCCCAACACTAAAGACCTCATCGCGTACTACCACGCAGCAGCTGGGTACCCAGTCAAGTCTACCTGGCTCGCTGCCATTCGAGCGGGCAATTTCGCCTCTTGGCCCGGCCTCACCACAACTCACGTATGACACAACTGCGACACAAAAAGGTCACATGACAGCCACCCGCCAAGGCATCCGCTCCAAAAAACTAACACCGACGCACCCCTTCAAGCCAGTGGGAATCGAACCCATCACACACCCACTGGGCCGGCATGTTCATTACAACAAAACGCTATACACGTCGAAACTACTCACATTCACAAACTCTACACCGACGACACCGGCCGCTTCCCCATCCGCTCCCATTCCGGTAATGAATATATCATGGTCGCCCTTCACCAACCTACCAACGCCATCCTAGTCGAACCTTTCCAATCACGACGCGACGTCCACCGCGTCACAGCTTACAACAACATTATGAAACTCATCCGCTACAATCAACACCATGTCGACCTACAAATCCTCGACAACGAAGCTAGCACCGCCTACAAGAATACAATCAAAACGAAACGGAACACAACATACTAACTTGTTCCACCACATTCCCACCGTCGCAACGCCACCGAACGAGCTATTCGCACCTTCAAAGCGCACTTCTTAGCCATCCTCGCGGGCGTTGACCGTTCTTACCCTCGCCAATACTGGGACCTCCTCTTACCTCAGGCCGAACTCACTCTGAACCTACTCCGGCAATCAAACCTCAATCCCAACGTCTCGGCACATCAACAACTTTACAACTCACCCTTCTCATACAACGCACACCCCCTTGGTCCCATCGGTGCCACCGTCCTAGTCCACAACAAACCAGCCGATGCCAGGAGGGTTGATACCTCGGGAGATCCCTTGAACATTATCGATGCCACCGCGTTCTCAAAGCCGACACCCTCCGACGCCACGTTTCCGACACCATCACCTTCCACAAGCACATTTCCCGTCCACCCTCCCGCACTCCTCCAAGGGTGCCCAAACAACCACCTAACCTAATCCCCGTCCCCAATCCTAACCCTACCCCTACCCCTATCCCAATGCCTTACCCTAACCCCAGCCCATTACTGCACCCTACCCCTCCCTCAGATCCAAGGGTGTCGGCTAACATTCCTCCGTCAACACCCCAAGCCAGTCCAGAACCCATTGCCAACCGCACGCGCTCCAAAACTGCACAAACGAACGGCATTCCCATCGCCCATCGCACACGCTCAAAATCGAAACATTCCGTTGCGGCTCGAACGCAAGTAAACCCCCACGGGTCGGAACGAGATGAGCACTTACCTTCAGCCTTCCCCGTCCTTGACGACAGCATCGGGAATGTCCTCGAATATCGCCAACTACGAAAACATCCCAGCTACGCCGACACTTGGAACACATCATACGCAAACGAACTCGGCCACCTCTGCCAAGGTATCGGTCGTGGTATCCAAGGCCCCTACAACCAACGAGTTGCAGGCACAAACACCTTTCGCTAACCTCTGTGCTCACTCCGACGCTGGATTTAATAACGAAACCAACAGACGCAGCCGTGCCGGCGCCCACATTTTCCTCTCCGACAATTCCCCTCGCCCTCCCTGGAATGGAGCGATCCTTAGCATCGCCCAAATTTTGAAATTCGTCCTTTCCTCCGCGGCGGAAGCCGAACTCGCCGCCAAAGCAATGATTCCTCTTCGACAGGCACTCAATGAAATGAGATGGCCGCAACCACCTTCACCTATCCAAACAGACGATTCAACAGCATCAGGTGTTGTAAACAATAAAATTGTGCCACGAAAATTAAAAGCAATGGACTTGAGCTATCACTGGCTCCGGTGTCGCCAAGCACAAAACCAATTTCGTTTTTACTGGGCACCCGGCCAGAAAAATTGGGCAGATTACCACACAAAACACCATCCGCCAATTTATCATGAATCACACAGACCGTTGTTCGCCAAACTACCTTAAGTAACACCACCAACAAACGAAACACACATTAGCCGACAAAATCAACCGCAACCTCGGCATTATATATTTCAACATACACATCTTACTATGACAAAATCACCAACATACACATCTATCTATGTGTTAAAAATATATACACATACCGATTCATCAAAAACCCAACGAACTACACAAACAACAACTACAATGACTTTTCGAGGTGGAAACGATGCGAGTAAATAGTCGTTTGAATGAGTATTATCCTCGTAAGCTTAATATAGAAGGGCCCTGGAGAAGAGTGTTGCAGAGATTGAAGCTCACTATACGAAACGAGCTAAGAAGTTAGATGCCACTTTTCCAGCGGGTAACAATTCCAATCCATTCCTTTGTGCCTATAAGTCTTACGGTATGATATTCATTCGCTTGAAGTTGGTCATTTTGGCGAAGTAAACAAAGAATTCAAAATATTACTTTGTTCCCCAGCGAAGTCGGCTGCAGAATCACAAGAATCAGGAAATATAACTCCTTCGCGCTCTACGGATCACAAAAGAAAAGGAGCTGACGCCTTATTCAAGAAAATGTTCAAAGTTGGGCTAGGTTTTATGGCGGTAAGGACTGAGACTGAACTAATGATACGTCGGATACAATTTATAAGAAGAACAAAAGAAGCTGCAACTCAGGCAGCATGCGTTGGAAATGCTAGAGGATATCATTCAGAATATGGAAATTCATGGTTCAATAACAGGAAAAATAATGACGTGTATTATATGTTTCGATCATATAACAACTGCTACTACTCCTCTTCCGAACCTGTAACTAACAAAGAGGATGAGTTGTAAATACAAAGTTATTTATACCTGGTACAAGAGTAGAAGTTAACAAACTAAAAGTATACAGATAAAAAAAGAAATTCTCATGAGGAATTCTCGTGCGATTGTAGGAAAGGATTTGTCCATTAAGTCCTATGGCAATCGTTTTCACGTACCTTATAAAGTGCAACAATTCGCTGGGAAAGGGAGACAGTTG
>Ga0209092_10005103_pt1 | contig 10694 bp, 8 predicted proteins | sample FraStrMetagenome_FD_187446 | JGI IMG/M metagenome (GOLD analysis project Ga0209092, IMG submission 187446) | Marine eukaryotic phytoplankton communities from Arctic Ocean - Fram Strait ARC3M Metagenome (SPAdes) (version 2) | ecosystem: Environmental > Aquatic > Marine > Oceanic | place: Fram... | reverse complement strand
TCAATAACAGGGAAAATGATGACGCGTATTATATATATGTTTCGATCATATAACAACTGCTACTACCCCTCTTCCGAACCTGTAACTGATGAAGAAGATGAGTTGTAACTACAAAGTAATTTATACCTGGTATAAGAGTAGAAGTTAATAAAACAAAAGCACAGGTACGAGAGTAGAAGTTAATAAAATAAAAGCATAAAAAAACATATCTTGACTTCGGACTTCGGACTTCGGACTTCGGAGTAATGTTGATTTCTGATTACTGGCGAAAGTTTGGGATAAGCTTCGTCGGGTTTGATTTATTCCGATTTCTTCCTTGTACATGTATTTGGAAAATGAAGAGGATCAGAGAACTAGATATTCGGTAGATGTACAGAACAACAATTCCAAAAGAACACATTGAAAATATGCGGTAGAACTAAGGGCTAAGGCGGAATAATAAAAGAAATATAATAACATGTGTGTAGTGTGTAATAGATCTAGGCGGAAGTTGTTCAGAAAGATTGGCAGAATATGGTAATACCACTTGCGGGTTCATCGCACATTGATAAAAACTTCAAGCGGGTCATTGAACATTTGTTCCGTCGGTGAGAAAAATTTAGTGTTAAGCAACCCCGTAGAATCGATGAGCCAGAATGTCTTCTTAGGAAAGGGTCATTCGTCATTCAACACGAAAGCCAATCCGCCTTCGCCTTGGATCTCATTTTGCACGAATGCGCTTGATTACCACATAAAGAAAAGATTCCCCGAGCATCAACGCATTCTTGGATACGCAATCTCGGATCCGCGAACATCTGCGCATTTTTTGATTTCTCTCACATCACATATGAAAAGAAAAATGTTCAGAAATTTATCGTTCAACAGCAATAGTAGTAGCATCTCAATGCTCTCAAATTTCTTAGGAGATGAAGTGCTGGATGTGGATAGAGATGGTCACGACTATAATCTCGATTTCAGACGGGAGTATCGACCGAATGCCATGAAGAACGCTCCGATGATGGGTAACGACATACGCAGACAACAGCGACAACAATGTGGAGTGGAGTATCATTCGTCTCCATCATCTAAGAAGGCCGTTACATTACAGCCTCGAGTATCGATGACTAGAAGGGGAAATGTTATAAATAAGAGTAGAAGTCATGGATTTGGTGTTGCAGCTGATCGTGGTATCCATGACTCGTGTATTGACGCACCAACTGGCCTCAGCATCAATGATTATATGGACAATGATTCATTGATCAGCGCAAATTTGTGTGGTCTACCAACTAGTATCTCGCGTGATATTTTTGAGAAGCCAATTAACACAATGGTGAAGAAAGTTGTCTCGTCGTCGAGTTGTAGCTATGCTAGTAGTGACGAAAGTGAGGATGATGATATGTCTGGTTGCATCGAAAGGGTCGCCTCGTCTTCCGAGAGAGCCCCATGTGAAATGAAGGGGGCTTTGTACACCAATTTAACGCCTATCCCGTTGCAGAATTCTATCAGTAAGCCCATACCATCTTTTCGGCTAAATCGTCACACTTCTAAGGATCTTTTGATGATTCGAAAAAAGGATCCACCGACACCTCATATGATTACGACTAGCAAGGCAATCCCTATTGATCAACAAAAGCACCGACAGGAAAGGCAACCTCGATTGGTACAACATCATAGTTACCACGACTTTGCGAACATCAAACCCTCGAAAATGGACTCAGCATACATCGCAAGACATGTACTTTATTCGAGCTCATCTGGTACAACAAGAAAGCATAAGCTTCCATTTTTACTTAAGTTACATATGATGCTCGACGAGGCAACTATTGCACATTTGCATGAAGTGATATCATGGCAACCGCATGGTCGCGCGTTCATCGTTCATCGTTCCGACCATATGTCCCAACTGCTCGATTTGTACTTTGGCGGCTCCAAATATTCGAGCTTTCAAAGAAACCTTAACATATACGGATTTCGTAGGATCACGAAAGGTCCAGATGCCGGTGCATACTATCATCAAATGTTCATACGTCACAAATATCACTTATGCAGTCGAATGACTCGCACACCTGTCAAAGGAACGGTAAGATTTCATTAATTAATTTTGTTTTTTCCCTTGCGAAGCTTGCAGCAAATCGAGATATTATGAAGGAGATGATTTGTCTTATATTCGTTTTTTTTATAAACAGTTTGCCCGAGTCGCGAATAACCCTCAAGAAGAACCTAATCTTTATTTGTATCCCCCGGTAACATACCATTCTACCCCATATCAATCGCAATTGGTTCCGGAGAAAGTATCAAATTTTGTCGATAAAAACAAAAGTCAAGAATTTAATAACGCTGTAGACATACTGTTGAAGTACTACGATAACCATCCCCAAACCTAATTGTATAGTGGACGTCATCTTACATCTCGTCCACCCCATTCATTTATAATGAGAAAAAAATAATGCGATTTTGATTTATCTGTTTGTAATCATTGTTTATTTACAGTTTGATGGATGCTTATACAATAAGTCCAAACATTGTTTTTGCATTTTCTTGCACGTCACCAATTATCTGGTTTAACTTACAACAAATAACTAATTTGTTTAATCTGTATGCTTTTATGTTGTTAACTTCTACTATTGTACCAGTCTGTCAAGGCAAGATGATCAAAGTAAATAAAGTTTCAAAAATTTGGAACCAAGATTTTACCAGTGTTTCCTTAAAAAATAATATTAATAATACTCCATTAATTACATAAAACGATAAATTCTGTATTGTGCCTCATGAGACCAAGTACGACAAATATCAGAAGACCTTCTACAAGTACCCGTCCACGGACAGGTGAGAACATTATGCAATCCATTTTCATTCAATTGTCATTTTCACCAATTATCCTCTAATCAATATAGGTAATGTTCCTCCAGGCACCGCTTCAACTGGAAATCACATAGTCGCGCTCCCAAATGTAAGAATAGGAACTGCCCGTCCTGTCACAGCGGGCTTGGAAATCAAGACGGTCACAGCGTCGGGGACTTACAAACGACAGGTGCAAGATGCCGGATACGTTTCTTCCATTTTAAGGCAAAAAATTCGAGCTATCCAAGCGGAAACAAGCCGCCTTCGCGATGAAACCAAGCATTTTGAAGAGGAAAGGGCCAAACTGTCTAAACTTGAGCGAGAAAAAGCTTCAATGTCTCAAAATGTTCAAGATTTGGAAACGAAATTGATAGACCTCAACCTTTCCTTGGATCATATGCGTAATGAAGTTCGTGTCGAAGAATTAAACGCATTTCAAAATGAAATCGAAAGTAAAAATTCGAAGTTGGCCAATGAAGTTGACACTCTATTTCTTCTTACGGCGAAAAACGAAAAAGAAATAAGTCGGCTAAAAAGTATGACAAATTTCTGTTTTGACGAAGCACAGAAGAGATTGCGTCAAGATGCACCTGAACTGATAGATGAATTCGAGACTTTAATGACTAACCACCATGAATTGAAAAGTGAATGCGAAACATGCGAGAAAGAAATTGAAACATTGAGGAAGCATAAGTTCCATCTGCAAAATCAAATCGATAGCAATATCCAAAGCAAGCAATGCAAAAAGAACGAAAATCAGATAAAAGCAGTCGAGAGACACTTACGCAAGATTGAATTGGAACTGAAGCTCGTTCAAATGGATCCTACTGACGCGCATGAAGAACTCATGTCCAAAGTAAAAGATGCGCAACTACAAACAAAAGAATTAGAAAAAAGAAAAGAAGATCTAAACACTCAACTTCATTTGCTACGAAACCAATTAGAACCACATAACCAGCAAAAGATCGACTTACCAGAAAATCAACTTAAGACCATGTCAGATTTCCTTCTCTCGTATGGCGAACGAGAAAACAAACTTCTCGAAGAACGAAATTGGTTACAATCAAATATTTGCTTACTTCTCGAGAAAATAAGTAAGTGTGTGGTAAGCAGTAGAGAAGAGCTACCAACAATCGACAAAATGGCTCGTTTAAATGAAGAGGTAGATCTCAAAGAAAAGGAACTCGAAAGGACGAAGACAACTTTTGAACATCTAAAGAATGAGAAGGAAAATAGATTACGTGAGGTATGAATTAACTTCTATAAACATACCAAAATGCAATTCATATAATACTGCTGTACTCACATGATTCGTTGTAAATGAAGGTTGAAAAAATTGAAGATCTTGGGCACAGAATAGACTCTGAGACCGAGAGCATTGAAACTGAGATGAATAAAATGAGGGTAGAAATGAAAAAATTCGCAGACATTCCAGGTCTTAAGAATAAAGTAAATATAGAAAAAGATGAGCTAGCTAAAGTCATTAACGACTTGCGGCCAAAATTGGACGAAACCAAAATGAAGGTTATTCAAATATTGTCTGAGTATCAACATAACAAAAAGTTGCTCGACGACAGTAAAACTTGGCAAAAGCTATGTAAACAAGAGAGGGAACTCCAAAAGCACGAACAGGGTATATTTGACCTCCGTGAAATGATTGCCAAGAAAATTGCTGAAACGGACTATATTCCTCTTAAGACAAAGTGTATGAATATGGTAGAAAATCTTAATGAACAACTCATTGAAGTTAATCAATAAGTACCGTGATAAATAACAAAGCGTCAAACTAACTTCTCAACTTAAAGTCTCAATGATTGAAAACCAATCATCTTTGGACATAATTTCAATCCCCAAGTCTTTAGCTTTTTCCACTTTCTTACCACCTCCTATTCCTTCAATTACCAAATCTGTGTTCCTGCTGACAGTTGAAGGAGTTGAAAGAGCACCAAGGTCCCTCATCACTTTTTGTGCCTCACTTCTTGAAACACCAGGCAACGAACCGGTGAATACAATCGATTTTCCGGCGAACTTATTTTCTGAACTTGCGATGGTATTTATATTGTAATCAGCTATAGGCAGTACAGAAGCCAATTTAAGTGTTGAGTCAAGTAATTGCTTGTCACTGAAAAATGAGAGCAAAGAAGTTTTTAGTATCGGTCCAATCCCTTTGATTCCTTCCTGTTCGTCGGTTCCCGCCAACCTATCGAAATTCCCTTTATCGCCACAACGAAACTCATTTAAGCACGACAAAAAGCTATCGCCTGTTCTATAAAAAGATGCTAGAAGCCGAGATGATTCGATACCGCAATGGCGGATCCCCAAAGCGAATATAAAGCGATCTAATTCAACTCCTCTCTGCTTAACCATTGATATTGACTTAACTAGATTTTCAACGCTTTTTACTCCCCAACCAGGTAGTTGTTTTATTTCTGTTTGTAATGAGAAGTCATCGCATATTAGAAACAAATCGTAAGGCTCCTTTAACACTCCAGCATGCTTCAGCTGCTTAATTTTTGATTCGGAGAGGCCACGAACATCGATTGCGTCTCTACTGAATGAGTGAGACAAAGCGGCAATTGCACGCGGTTCACAATCAAATACTGATCCACTGCATCTCAAAACTTGGCCAGTTTTCTCTGATTTTGAATCCTTTGAAATGGTTTCAAATACTGTTGAAGAACCGCAAGCAGGACAATTTGTTGGATGTGTAAGGAAAATCAAATCGTCGTGTTCATTGGACCTGTTTTCATCCTTTGATATTTCGCTATTTCCGACCGTATTTAAAACTTGCGGAATAACATCGCCAGCTCGGGCGACTACAACAGCTGTGCCTTTACGAATATGACCTTTTCCGTTGGCAAGAATCTTATTGGCATATGAAAAATTGTGAAGAGTCGCCCGTGATACGACCACATCACTTATATTTACTGGTTCTAAGATTGCCACCGGTGTGATCGAACCAGTTCTTCCTATTTGTACATCGATACCCAACAACCTGGTTACTGCCGATTTGGCTGCAAATTTGTGAGCTATGGCCCACCTTGGTGTTCGCGAAGATGATCCGCATTGCAGCCTATGCTCAAATGAATCTAGTTTGTAAACTGCCCCGTCAATGTCAAAATCAAGGGTATCTCTGCTCGATACTAACGAACGATAAAAGTTAAACAAAGGTTCGAATTCATTACAATCACGATTGTCGCCATAAATTGATACACGAGTTTGCAAAGTTGGCAAAGGCGTTAGGAAGCCCAAGTCACCAAGACAATTTTGTGCAGAGAGCGCAGTGCCGCCAAGTACTTTTGATCCATCTGAAGATATGACGTCGTATGCAACAAAATTAAGAGCAGATCGCAATTTAGAAGTCGCTTCAGATAGATTTTTCGTGCGTCGTAAAATTCCGCTTGCAGCATTTCGAGGATTTGAGAATCTATTTTCATCTGTAGATTCTGCGTTACAATTATTGTATTTTAAAAATTCCTTTCGAGGCAAAATCTAAGATGGTACAAAATGCGTGAAAAAGTTAAACGTCGTGATAAATACAAACTAATACGTAGACTCACAACTTCTCCTCTGATCTCAAAAAAGTGTGCGACTTCGGATGAATTTAGTTGGTCGATCCCATCAACAGGAAGACATATAGTAAGAGGAATTGATTTTTTCATAGCCATTGCAGCATCGGTGACGTCTTCACCGATCTTTCCATTACCTCTTGTCGCTGCCCACTCCAATGAATACATTTTTTCCCTGGGATCTTTACATATATCCTCAGAAATTATTTGTCGATATCTAAGTGTCAGTGAAAGCCCGTCCAATTTAGGAGTAACGTTTATCCATAATTTATCATTTTCATCATTTGAACATGACTTTTTCTTTGATTGATTTAGAATCTTTCGCACTCGCTTTAACCAGGCAATAACTTGCTCCTCGTTCATCGCATTCTCCAAGCTTAGCATAGGAAGATGTTCCTGTCTTTGAAGAGAGTTTGACTTGGGCATTTCGCTAACGCCACCCGTTTCAGTCAGTCCCAGGATTGGACCCACCCGCCCCCCATACCGTGTGGTTAAATCACCAAGTCCAACCTCATCTTCCAATACCTTCTGCAATTGGGGAAAATTTCGGCATAATTCTGCTTCTTCTGCAACCAAGGCGTCATACTCATCATCGGTAATTTGTTCAACCCCTTCGATAATCATATTACTGTAATATATATCATCGTGTGTCCTTATTAAAGCCGATACTTCCCTCAATTTTTGCAAGTTAATAGCATCTTTCTCAATAGAAGATCCAATCACATCATCATCACTTCTTGTTCCAATTTGGTTCGAGAAGAACAATTGCGATGCCCGTTGAAGGTTATTGCGATCGATGCAGATTCTGTTCCACTGGTTCAAGTTTAAACTTCTACTAAGGAATCCAAAAGATCTTCCATTCCACACGAAGAACATCAGACATAAAATTTCGACTTTGATGCAACGCATAGATGGAAAAAGGTACTACTACTTTCATGGAACATGGAAATAGAAATAGAGATATAAATTTAAGAGAGAGAGAGAGAGAGAGAGGGTATTGATCCTTGACTCCATCTTCTGTCGCGAGATGATTCGAATCTTCGAATGTCAAAATATGCGAACTTCGAAACCTGAGCACCACCCACAAAAATCACAAAACTTACTCTAAAATTTATACGCAAGCAAGAAATTTGTGACATGTGAGAATCGTAGGATCTACAATGCAACTCGTTGAAAAAAGGAAGAGAATCAAGAAGTTAAAACCCTACGTATATTGGTTTGATCGCCTATGGATAATGGATCAGCAACAGAATAATAATGGTAACCAACAACAGGAGGGAAGTAAAACAACAAATGCGGCAATGACGCAGTCTTGGGAAAGATTTTCGTCATCCGTGCGAAAGAACAAAGATGGTAAATTGGATGAGAACGAATCTCTTAGGATAGTTCAAACGATAAGTAAGCTCTCGTTTGGTCAAGATCCGATCATAAAGAACGTTCTTATTGATGGAGGTGCTTTGGAATTGGTGGTTATGGCTATTGAAGGCCAAGAAGGTCAATCTGCTAGTGAAGTAGAAATTCTCACGGAAGCACTAAAGGCAATTCGCTTGTGCGTCATTCGAAACCCGATAGGCCGTGAACGATGCCGTACAGCACACATACTGAAGTGTTTGGAAAATCTATTGAAGCCCGATGCTAATGCGACCTTGGTTGAGGATGTCCTTACAACAGTCGCTGCGGTATGCATAGGTGACGACATAAATGCACTACAAGGTGCTATTGCTACGAACTTCGATGTAGTCCTTTCAAATGCACAGAAAGAATACCCAGAAGCCGGAAGTCTTCACAAAAAAGTAGCGTACCTTCTTGCACTTTTTGAAGCAATTAAGAAAGAGAATCATGTTGAAGATGGCATTCCATTTTCTGATAAAGAAAGTGCTATAACCTTCTTTGATAGCCTTCTTGAAGCTGAACGCTTGAAAGCTGACGGAAACAATGCATTTTCGAAATATAAATACGCAAAAGCAGAGACTTCTTATGGCAAAGCTATAGATTTACTAGAATGGGCCAAGCTTGAATGTTTAAAGGATTTTATGGGTGTTCTTTATAGCAACAGATCGGCATGCAGGATGGAAATTAAACGCTTTGAAGAAGCACTATGCGATGCCGAAAAATCGCTTGAGAACAAACCAGGTTGGACGAAAGGATACTTTCGAAAATCTCAAGCGCTTGTCTCTCTAGGGAGGTTAGAGGAAGCAAAAGAAATTTTGGGGAAGGGGCTTATCGTTGAACCAGGAAACGAAGCATTGATAAAAGCATTAAAACGATTAGAAGTCAAGTAATCAATGATAAAAAATTATACTGATAGAATTCACATTTTGGCTGATCTATTGAGTTAAGATTTTTGACAATCTCTACTGAATTATAATATACAATTCACTGTACCAGCAAGTGTAAGACCTTGAGCCATTTTCATGCGTTGTAATTTATGATGATTCGTCTTGTTCGAAATTGTACGCACTTGTATTTTAAGGAACATTTCTAGAGCTACTTCAGTGACAAAACGAATAGAATTGTAGGCTGTTTGGTTCTGATGGCCGATGATTTTGTATGAACATTTGCTTCAAATATACAACAAGCATGAAAGTCGTCATGTGCCCTACCCTGGATAATTACCAACGGAAATCAGCTAATTTCTACTTTTAAAAATAAGTGCGTGGCAAACCAACGCGGTCCTTTCAACAACTCAATCTGCCTCTCTGCGCTCTCTATTTTTATGGGAAAATGTTGAAAATATCTGCCAACAACGAAAACGACCATATCGATAAGTACTCCCCAAAGTAATTGAAGTATCCACCTTCATCTTCATATCCAAATAAATTTAAAAACATGAAATTCACAACCTTCCTCTTAGCATCCACTGCCATTATTGGAACGAGCGCAGCCTTTATTGTCACGAGGAAAAATGACGTGAGTCGTCAGAACAACAATATGAGCGGTGCTAGTACTTCCTCCCTGAAAATGAACGCCGGTGGAGATAATCCTGCTGCATACATCCTTAGCGAAGTCGGAAGTCACGATGTTGTAGTATTTAGCAAATCATACTGTCCCTTTTGTACATCTACCAAGTCTCTCTTTGAGAAGCTTCCCGGTGTCGATGCACGAGTGATTGAGTTGGATCAACGGGACGATGGAGATGCGATTCAGAGTGCCCTTTTGGATAAGACTGGACAGAGGACTGTGCCCTCTGTGTTTATCAAGGGGGAGCATATCGGTGGTAATGATGACACTCAGAAGTCGTTCAAGAGCGGAGAGTTGACAAAGAAATTGGGTATTGAGCTTGAGGGGTCTTGGTAGGATGATACTTTTACTGAGATCACTCCGTTGCTTAAAATGGATATAGATCAATAATTTTTTAGAGATAAACTAGTTGTCTCGCTGGAAATGTTTTTATCATATTGAAATTCGTCCTTGTTTTTTGTTTTTGAATCGTCTCTTTCTGGTTCCTTCAACCATCTCTAGATTTAGCGTTAACCATTGTTCAATAATTCGAGTGTATCATCGACTTTTTTGCATTAAGCATTAATGTTGTAAAAAACTGACGAGTTTGCAGAACAGGGGACAAAGAGTCGCCTATTTGTGTACAAATAATATATATATATATATATGAATTACGCTACCAATTCCACATTCATTGTCACAATTTTAATAATGCCGATGAGCATTCTTTACTTGTTGATGATAAAGCAAGCAAGCGGAAAAACAAATACTAAAGGCACAATTATTAGAAGGAGATTTTAACAACTTTCTATTTCAACACTACTGCTTCTTATTAATCTTCAACACTAATCTTCATCATTCTTCTCTTTTCTATCATAAAACATTGATCACACTCATCTTCTTCTCTTCTTACGTCTCCACTACTTTTTCCTCCCGTGGAATGAGACACTCATTTCAATAGAAAAGGTCCCGCTCATCAAAACCATCGGAAGTACAAGAGCTCTTAAATCAGACCCGCTGTACACTCGCGTGATTGCGACGACGTACACGGTACAACGGACAAGCTTCCAGGTGTTTACAATAATTCTCTTGCATGTGCCGGCAGTGTTATTGGCAACCAACGATTTGTATATTTTCGTACCCCAATGCAATTGTCGAAGGGCACGTATTATTAACACTCCTTTAAGCTTTCGATAAAACAATGAGTACTGTGGCACACATCGTAATATCTTGCTAAAAAGTTTCACACGCCCCAGTCCGCTGTGCTTGGCAACACGAAGAAACTTTCGAATGTTACCAATACGAAGGTTGCGGACGACTTGCGGTGTTGCCCGAATGATTACACCACCTCTGTGCACTGCTTTT
>Ga0209092_10005101_pt1 | contig 10699 bp, 2 predicted proteins | sample FraStrMetagenome_FD_187446 | JGI IMG/M metagenome (GOLD analysis project Ga0209092, IMG submission 187446) | Marine eukaryotic phytoplankton communities from Arctic Ocean - Fram Strait ARC3M Metagenome (SPAdes) (version 2) | ecosystem: Environmental > Aquatic > Marine > Oceanic | place: Fram... | reverse complement strand
TACTATTACTTTGATCGACGGAATGCCGTACTGAAATTGTATTCACTAAACTCGTAAGATTTGAGAATAGAACATTAATTAATAGTCGAGCTACGGTGCCGGAGTCATTAAGTAGAGGCATTTACCTTCTCATTGTATTTTATTTGAGTTTTCAATACCACACGACTTGCTAAAATATCGTAGAAAGTGCAAAATTCAATTAAAAAATTGACATTTTCAGACTGACTCCGTACATGCTTAGAGTAGTGCTTCATATAATCTCCCTGTAAGATCAAATATACTTACAAGCTTACATCGAAAATACGTAAATTGGTGAAACAACCCCTCTCCATGGGATTTTGCCGGCTTTTGTGAATTACCGACCGAGACCTTCTCCAACTTCCAAGTTTCACACATCGTTAGATTCCTTTCTTATCGGACTCCCATTGTGTGCAATCTCATCTTCTATCGCTATTTTAACCCTTTTTTAGGAAGGAAATAGCAAAAAACGAGCAAATCCGGCTTGGTTCCGCGCCTTTTGTCCTCCTCGAGCGTTTTTAGACCTATTCAAAAACCAAACAGCTCTAAGCAGAACTATATTTGATCAGCTACCGTTTTCGAAACTCCGATTTGACTTTCCATATAGGACTCCCCTCCATCGGCATCGTATTTTCGGCCATTTTCATTCGCCAATCAGGAAGAATCAAGACCGAAACGTATTTTCGCCGTTTGCATTTAGAGAATCAATTCGTTTGAATTTTTTAAATCATAATTTGCATCTAAGTATTTCCTTCCAAGTCCGCATTGACCAACGTTTTTTCCAAGATTCAAATTTCAAAAAATTTACTTAGAAGGACTTCCGACGAACATAACTTCGAATTTTCATCTGATTACGTCACCAGAACGGGATTCAATTCATAGACAGAAATACGCGTCAGGAAAAGCAGACTTTCTGAGAACCTAATAAAAAGACCTTAAAGTAAAACCAACGAGAAATCAAAGAATTCAATTCAGAGTATATCGAATTGGCCCAATACTTCCGACTAAATTTATGATAAACTTGGAAGTTAAAATCCTTCGTTTTTTGAACGACCCCATACTGAATAAACTCCGTAAAGACTTGACACTCTTTTCGAAAGGCCTTATCCATATTCGAGGAAGAGCATCGCCAGAATCTAATTTAAAATTCGAGGATTATCTGTGGCATTTTAGGCGAAAGTGGAGAAAGTTGTACCTAAGAATATTCAGAGAACACAGTAATATATACTGGTATTTTTGTGACCGCAATCACTTCAACACGGAACAAAACTTCAATTCCGTCAGGGATATTTTTTGGGCAACTGAACATCAATTACTTGACGTTAATTTCACGAGAGATATCTGTCACTTCACCCGACATATCATTCGAGATTCACTTCATCTACAAAATTTGCAGGACACAGAACACTCACGCATTGACCGAGCGCACAGTCTATTCGAGGAAGAATTTGAGGAGGACTCCACATCACAATCTATCTCAAAATAGAAACTGATTATTCTTGAGATACGTGATTCATTCGAAAAAAGTTTTGAGTTCAAAGCTTCAATAATTTTCATTTTGGACAAGAATATTGAAAAGATAAAAGATTATAACTTGTGCTTCTACTCGACGGAATTTAATTGATGTGCACATTTGGAAAAAATAAATCAGTAACATATTGGACGGAATATCTACAAAATTTCCTGGATAATACCCTTGTGTGCGGCGAATTAAGGTGCATCGAAAACTGGATCGAAACTATTCGCTCATCCGTCCGTTTCGCATCACCTAGTGAAATTAGGGTCGGTCTTTCAGCCTCCTGGAATCTTTGGAAAATCTTCTTCAAGTCAGCTTATCCCGATTTATTTTTATTCCTCGAAAACCGCCACTTCTTCCTAGCCGGATCGAGGTATATATCTGCAATCAATCGTATCAAGCATCCGACGGTAGGAAAATTCCAAAGAATTATAAGCACACACAAAATCTTCGAATCTGTTGGCATTTTTCGTATTGTGATTAAAGCTACCATAATCTTCCTATCAAGAAATCGCGAACAATTCCCTTGGGTGCTTTCAAAGTTCAGAAGCAACATTGTAATAAAGAACTTTTGTCTAAACCTTCTTGTTTCCATCGAGCCCGAATCTCCTATATTTAGACGAAACCTTATCACAAACGAATAAGAAGAATCTACATATCACAACAACAAGCTTTATATCAAAATCTCCTTATCTACAACTACAAAATTTGTCGAATATGGTCGAATCCACTTTCGATTTTAGTGAGCGTCTTTTTTCTTTAGATTCAGATGACACTTCCTATATCCAACACGCAGACTATTTCAATGGATTAAAAACCCAACCATTCCTACTATCTGAATCAATTTCTCCAGGTTTTGAAAATTGCTCTGTCAGTAACATCTCCGATACCGATAACGATTCAGATGATTTAAATTCAACCAAACTCAATCAACAGGAACAAAAATTCATTTTCGAGAATCTAATCGAACAATTGGAAGATATAGGAAAGCCTCAATCATTGACGGACATTGATAATTTCATCAAGAACATGCCTAATAGCGAACCGAACTCAATTTCCAATTATTCCGATAATCAAGCAGAACTTGATTTGGAAAACATATCATTGGAAAGCGATTTCATTCCCTGGCATCCTGATGAAAATATAAATAACAGCAACAATTTGATAAACGCATCCAATTTTCTCAGCGAAGAGGAAATCTCTCTTTTAATTGACGGAGAAGTAAAATTACCTTCCAATAGCTTGAGAGAAGTACAGGAACACATTAACGAGGATACAATAGCTTGTTTCAACGTTAGAAACAAATATGAACATACCGCAGCAGCGGAACTGTTCATCCGGGAAAATTTATCCTATCTCGCAATCCAGGAACCCTTCTGCTCCAAACATAAAGTTTCCGATTCCTGGAAAGCTTACCGACAGTTAGAACTCCAATCGGCTCGTATTAGGTGTTTTGAAACGCCTTATCAGGTCATACTTTTCGATACATGGAAATGGGGGGGTAAATTATTATATCCATTCCAAAGTAAACAACATGGAAGAGTGACCAGCATTGCTTTCAAATTTGGCGATCAACAACAAATAGGCTTTATTTCGGTATATGCACCTGCAGATGTCTTAAATTCATCCCAATCCAATGAAGGAAATAGCAGCCTCCAAATAACTACCGATATAGTAATGAAAATCAAGGACAAATGGGAATCAGAAAACCCTAATATCCAAGTCATTATACTAGGCGACTTGCAGGAGACCATTTCGATCTACGACAAAGACAATATTGGAAAATATAGGCAAAAGCAGGTTAAAAATGGTATACTCAATTCAACAACAAATTCCCATGACTCTATCGTTCGAAAACTCCATGACAAAAAGGAATATATTACCAGATTTGGTTCTGAAGGAGGACGTGGGATCGACCACATTCTAATACCAAAAAATTCTGTTATGAGCAATTGGATTCTAGGAGCCAAAGTTGATAGAGAGAAAGGGGCAGAATTTTTCCCATCGGACCATTCCCTCATATCATGCACATTTCGACGCTTTGGCATGAATAACAACGAAGGAGGCACCATGAAAACAAAGTATGATTATAAAAAAGTCTGTTCAATTAAACTGAAACAAACTGGCGAATTTGGAGAAGTTTTGAATCTAGACGAAACTCAATTCAAGGATTGTCAATCATTTAAAGATCAGAAGCTACTATTTCATAAAATCAGAGAATTAACGGGCAATAATTCTAACTTCACAAATAATCAGCTCAAGGACTTGGAAATCAGAATTGACGCCTTGTACTCTTCAATTTGGACCGAAGGAATCAAACAAAAGGTAGATGGAAAGAATAATAAACTCATCGACATCTCGGAAGATCATGCAGTGGAGCTCGCATATATATTGCAGCAATTTAATCAAGGAGTTAAGGAAGCTATGCAATCTTGGAATTTGACATGTGATCATAACGCAAACGATTCGGCCGGGAAAATAAGAGGTAGAGTGCGGAAAAAGAAAGGTTTCAAATTATTCGCAAATCTTCCGGCTTCCACAAAGCTATATTATTTAAAGAAAAAAATAATGGCAAAAACGAAACTAGTCCAACAAAAATTATACTGGTTAGACGAATTTAAAATTAGGAAAAAGAACAATGCAGATATCATCGACAAATCTTCTCTTTGGAAAAACTCTCAGGATATCACTGATTCCTCTAATATAATAGAATCTGCGGAGGTTATACATGGACTGATTATATCGGAACAAGAGGAAAGAACAAACCACATCGAAGCCATGGAATTTAAGCAACTAGAAATGAAACTAAGTCAGAGAAAGCTCAAATCTAAAAAACTTAAAAAACCGGCTCATGCATGTAATCCCAATCATTCCGGATGTGGAAATATGTTACAAGCAAGCGAAGATACTATTAAGAAAATCAATTTTTGGCTTGGCAGATCCAAATGCAAGCAAAGCTTCAATAAATTCCAGACGAAAGATACATTCGGTATGCTCATAGGAAATAAATTAGCGGAATGGAGCATAGACTTAAACGAAATCATGAATCTTGATTTGAATATTGATTTAGAAGATGACTTTGATAGGATTCAGTTAAGTTTACAGAAAGCAAAATCAAATCTACACCGAATTTATGCATCCTTAACAAGCATGCAAAGCACATATAAAAAAAATCTACTAAACTATTTCTTAAAATCAAATAAGATATCTGATTTTACAAGAAAAGTGCTTCCCAAAAGCAGATCCGCACCCTCCACCCATTCTGTCATTTGGGATGCTCTAAAAGGAGATTTTCGTGCCTGCATCGATGAAGTAGAGGAGATGGTTGCAACGAGCGAGTATCATGGAAAATGGATGGGCAATTCTTCTGCCGATGAAATATGTGCTTACGCAAAACTCGTTAATAAAGGAAGACTAGGTTGCAGAGGGATTAAACTATCTCCGAATAGGGTGATATCCAAGAAGAACTTAGGAACTCTTCTACCCAATCACAAAAAATTGTCTAAGAAAGTCAAGCAGGCGTTTTTAAAAGCGCATGGGCCTCATACTGCAAAATTATTTCGGGAACCTAGCGAGGATAGAAAGGAATTATTCTATCCTTTTTTTCTGACCTCCATTAAAGGGGATATGAATGAAGACTCGCGTTTCATCCGCAACTTCTGGAAAGGATTGGTACGAATTCCTGGCAAAGCACGCTATGAAGGGTTCCAAATGTCGGTCATTGGACGCTTTGGAGGCAGATGGGGAAATTTACTATTGAATTTGACAAAGTTGATGCTGGTGATGAGGTACATTCCACCTGAATTACGCAAAATGGCCCGATTTCCGATCCCAAAACCTGGAAAGACCAATGAATACCGGCCCATTTCTCTTTGTAATGACCTGTACTGTTATATAAATTCAATTTCCACATCCTACTCAAGTATCGGAATCGAACAATCAAACCTATTACATGATGGAATGAACGCTTACCGTAAGGGAAGGGGCTGCTCTTCTCTGGTCACAACAGAACTGAGCTTTCGGGAAGATTGTAGTGAACACAATATACCCACCCTACAACTCGACGAGGACGAAGAAAAATTCTTCGACCGCGTTCCGGTGGAAATTCTTTTGGCTGCCATGAGAACCAACGGCTTTCCATGTCAGGGGTTTTTAGAACTCAAAGCCAGTTCTATGCAATCAAAAACTGTCGAAATAATAACAGCTAAAGGAGTAGCATACGCCAAGTTTGTGTGCGGGCTAGAGCAGGGGAACCCTGACAGCCCCACCATATCGAATCTCGTAATCAAAATGAAGCATGATATCTGGAAACATGTGACTTCAGAGGCAGCAAAGATATTGAAACGATCAAATAATTCATCCGGGAAATACGTGTTTAATTCGGTGGATCAGAACGATGGCCCGGTTCAGCTTTGTCGAATAGGATATTGTGACGACAACAGTAAGTTTTGCTGTGCGAAAGACGAAAACGATTTGAAGTTTCTAGCGAAATACTTTTTACAATTATCAGGAGATTTGAGTATGGTGACGAAAATCGGAAGGAAATCGTCCAAGTGTGAATTGCAATTCTATAATGTATCGTCAAACTTTGTATTAAATATAGACAATTTTAGAAGCACGGCATGGAGTTATATCAGTGATGGCCCCATAGAAGAAGAAGTTCCTTACAAAATTAATATGAAGGCTAAGGAAAGGCGTGACCTATATGATTCAATTAACTATTTTAATCTAAACGAAGATGAGCAAGCTACATGGGACATGATAATACATCCGAAAGCCCACCGACATCTGGGACTGAAATGTACTTTAAGTGGAAATACAAATAGTAACTGCCAGGACACGCTGAGGAAAATCGATGAAAGATTAAAAAGACTGAATATTGCTAATATGGAAACAGAAGTACAACGCAAATGTATCAATATGCTATGTTCGACCATGCATAGTTTCGTTCCTTTACAAACAGGTTTTCAGGCCGCGGATTTAACAAACTCAGATAATATTATTTCGGAATCTTTACTCAGAAGAAATGGTTTAACCAACTCAGATTGTAGACATCGTTTATTCTTGCCGGAGAATATCGGGGGTTTGGGTTTCATTTCCTTGCTGGACCAGGACATCATATCGGTATCACGAGAATTCGAGATCATCAGTAACCTATCTTCACTTGATGGGAGATCATTTCGAACACGAATAGAGGCGACCAAAAATTATCAAGGAATAGAGAAAGAAGATATCATAAATCATGCAAAAGCCAGTATTGATAAGCTAGCCAGGTATGGAATTTTCGTGAGAGACAGGCACGATGATTTGGTGAATAATATTTTGGGAAGATTAAATGAAACAAATAAATTTCCCTCTCTCGGCACAAGTATTTATAAGGATGGAAATAAAGCATCCATTGGCAACGGAAAAACCAAAAATGAGCAGTTAGCCTTCGGCGGACCAATTCATGAAATTTTGATAAGATGGCAAAAGGATGATTGGAAATTAAATGATTTAATGCAAACAGCACTGCATAAGTACAAAATCAAGATGCCCAACCTAATCAACATTAAGAATGAGGCTATCGAGGACAGATTCATGAGCATAGCAGGTATCTTTTCCTATTGGGAATGGAAGAACAATTTTAATTTTTCCATACGACAAATACCAAAACATGCGAATCAATGGACATTCATCGATATTCCGAGCATATTGAAACGAAAATTTCCACATACTTATAATTTATGGAACGAAGGACGCATAAGAATGGAAGCCTCGAAGTTAATTCAAATGAAAGGATGGAACTCTTGTATGAATAAGTCATCTCAATTATTCAATACATATGAGTACACTCAACATTTAATTAAACACCTCTTTGATGCGAACATCCCGATTCTTATCTCCACTGATGGAGCACATTCGAACTCATTTCCAAAGGATAATACAAAAACAACTTCAACTACAAGCGCCTTTGTAATTTCCACATGCGACATTCGAGAGGGAGAATCCATACAGTCGGGCCAATGGAAAAATAGACCTTCAATTCCGCTTTTGAGTAGGGCTACGGAGTTACCACAAATGATTGGAAACTCGGACTCAGATATTGCAACCGGGGAACTCTATGCAATTGCTTTATCGGAACTTACTCTACCAACAGATCTTCCGCGAATTTTAATAACGGATAGCAAATCCACCAGGGATGTACTATTGGAGTTAAGGAACGCTGATCAGCTGGGCACGGATAGATTCTATATTAGGAAAATAGCGGGAGGAATCAGCAAGTTTATATTCAATCTATTTCAGAATAGATTTTTAAATATTGTTTCGGAAAATCATCATCACATACCAGACGCGATCCGAAAATCCTTCGAAGAGAGTATGCAAAACATGAATTCCATAGCCAAAACTTGGACCATACCAAAATTAAATCAATCCAATGATGTGAATACTAAGAATACATGGACAAAAGATTATTGGGATGATCACAAGCTACGATCAATTTGGAAAATTGATTCTCATCAACTTAGTGATGATGGAACGAAAATAAATAAGACACCGAGATATCCGGAACTTCTCCCGAATTTAGGAATTCTAAGCACCAACCATCATGCAGATGTATGTGCTGATTATATCGGAAAATTCGAACAAAAAACAAGAAACATAAAAATCGCATTCTCAGCACTTCGTTTTTTCCTCACTTGGGATGGCAAAACGGTGGATCGACATGTAAGCTCATTCATCAAAAGCAAAATTGATTGTGAACGCGTTAAACGACTCAAATTAAAGCCAACACAAGGTTTAATATGGAGAATGGAAGGCTACACAAAGGATATTTGGAGCATTTTTCAATCACATGCGGGAATTTTCCGATCAATGTTGGGCTTCAGTCGATCGCATACGCGATGTTTGTATAAAAATGAAGGTTATCGCGACTTATGCAAAAATATAATGACTCACCAACAAATTATGAATCCGGAGCACCTTGACATCCTCAAGAATAGCTCAAATTCTCAGGCAATAATTGACATTTTGTCACCATGCATGTGGTGTGATAAAAACAATAATTTTTTGCCAAGTGATAAAGGTAACAGAAAGCACATGTTTCTCCATTGCAATAACAATCACATCAAGGATTTTCGAGACGATACCAACGCCTTGTTGAATCAGAACCTTATGAAATTCTTCTCTACTATGACAACTACGACCTCTTGGAATTTCGTAGAGAATGTCTTAATCAATATATCGGAGGAGTTTTTGAAACATCAATCAAATCACGCAGGACGGCTAAAAAAAATACCTAAAAATAGGAATCATTCTTATTTATCAATTAGCGAACTATGCAAAAAATGGAATCAATCTAAATTGGAAAAATTGATCCAGGATGAACGCTGTGATATTTTGCTTGAAATAATCGGAATGTTGCCAGCACACGATACACTCGAAAAAGGCGATGAGGAATTAGGAGTAATGGATTTACCATGGCTAGGGCTAATACCAATTTTCTTAGACGATATTATTGAAAACGCATGCAAAGAGTCCAACATTTTTCATCCCGGTGACATTCACTTAAATCCTGGCGTGGCCCAATTGCGCAGCATGTGGATAGAAATAAAAGCAATTGTGTTAGGCAGAGCCATTGGACTTCATAGGGTAACAGGAACAACCGGAAAGGAAATAGAAAAATCATTTAAAAGGATTACTTCTGGAGACTCCGAGGAAGAGATAAATCAGGAGAACATAGTACAGCCTAAAATTGCTACATCACCAGCCTCAAATTCTAAAAGAACTATTTCTTCAATAAGCGTAACCGAATCACCGCCAAAAAAGAAAATCAGAAATACCACCACTGACCTAACAGCAGTCGATATATCAGCAAAAGTTTCATCTTTAATTGATACTATAGCTCCTCAAACACCAAGCAGGGCGGAGGATCCTGAGCTAAAACCATGTAACGGCATTACATGTGGCAATGAAAATATTTTTTGGTGCCAAGACTGCACTTTCGTAAGAGTCAAGATCAAACAGAATGTTAAGCAATGTCAAAGGTGTGGGCGCTTCATGACAGCGATGAAGCAAGCCCATTCTGTAACATTGTCCTTACTTCGGGAAAAGAATAATAACGATTGTGAGAAGGTGGTGGCTTTCTGCAAACAGCACATAGACAATTTGCAACATCAGTATATTTCGTTCATGAATTTGCTCGATTCACACCTGGGAGAAACAGTGCATTTAAAAGAAGCAAAATCCACAAATAAAAAGCACAAAAGAACCCCAGAACGACACAAACTCATTTGTAAAGTCCTCCATCGTTGCGTACTCCATTTCGCAAAAAAATATGATTCAGAGGAGATCATCATACAATCCACAGCGAAATTAATATCAACAACCATCCTACAAATAAATCAGAAACACACTTCATGCAAGGATGCCATCAAAATTCCTACAATACCTAATCCACTATTTGGAGCATATTCATTCATTTCACATAATAAGGATACAGCGAAAACAATTTTAACCTCCACCCATGCTATTTCAGCGAATAGCCCGAACATATATTTGGCTGGCGCAGCAATTTCCCAAGCGGTGGAAGTCATCAGAGCAAGACTTACCTGGAATGTTTTTGTGGCTCATGCAGATGCTTATCTAAGCATCAACTCGTGGTCTCCCAACCAATCATGGTCCACTTTTGCAAGAATTTTTTCGTCACAAAGAGTACTTGATGAAAAACTAAATGGAACATATATCATTCCTTACTTCTCAGGCCGGGAAGCTAGTGGACATTGGCATCTTATCATTATAGAAAAAAGACGACATTTTTGTGAAGGATGGCATGTTGATTCTCTGGGCAAATCGTTGGAGAATACAAATTTACAAACCAAAATCCACCAGGCTTTCTTACCTGGTAGGGGACGTTTTGTATGGAATTTTCCTGTTTCATTGCAGCAAACTGAATGCGAATGTGGCCCCAGGACCATCATTGCTATGCACATAGTTGATAAACATATTGCAGGAGGATACTCTACGGCAGAGGCGATCACGGAAGCATCATTGTCGAGGATTTCGACAGACTTATATGATAGCACGGAAATAAGGTTGGAAGCAGCTCTACTATTAGAATCGTATACGGGACAATCGGGATCACGGCTGCGGCGCTCGACTACAAGTGAATCACGAACAGGCCAA
>Ga0209092_10005100_pt1 | contig 10701 bp, 8 predicted proteins | sample FraStrMetagenome_FD_187446 | JGI IMG/M metagenome (GOLD analysis project Ga0209092, IMG submission 187446) | Marine eukaryotic phytoplankton communities from Arctic Ocean - Fram Strait ARC3M Metagenome (SPAdes) (version 2) | ecosystem: Environmental > Aquatic > Marine > Oceanic | place: Fram... | reverse complement strand
CTTATTTGTGACCATTCATAATAATTTGATAAAGCTTCACCAGATTTAAAATCACAATACAATATCCTGGCTTCAATGTAAAAGTCCTTTTCATAGGAGCTTTCAACATGTTGATCAACAATGTCATAACTATAATTTTTACAGTCTTAATGGGTCTCAAGAATATGATCAGTCAAAACTATTGATTTACCACGACCTTTAGTTTGCACAAAATAGTTGTTTGCAAATTCTCTGCTTGCTTTTTTTGGAGGCTCAGTAACACCACAATTTTGAAATTATTAATGAACACTTCTCTCACTTTCATCAAATGGTTTTTCATTCAAAAAATTGTCTTCAACGACAACTCTGCATAAACCTTTTGAACCAAGCATTGCTGATTTGTTGTTTTGAATTCGTATAAGGGGATATTTTTTGATAGTTGAACCATCACCTTTTTCGACCAATATTCGAGATACTTCTAGTGGATTCCGATACAGAAATACACTTGCTGGATGTGTGTGCAGAATTGATAGCCAACTCTTCAATGTGATGCCTAATTGAGGATCTTTCATCAGCTGTAGAATAGGACCATTTTCTGACTTTTCCGTCAAAGCTTCTTAGCTTATAATAAGGTTGTTGCTTTTACAATAATAAAAAAAGGATGTCTAATCAAAATTATACTTCTGAACGCTCTACTAGTGAAAAGATTACATCAAATCATCAAATGCCTTGCACTGCTATCACTAGTAACCCCTATAGAAAGGGAATAGGAATATTAGCCGCCAGAAACTTCCCTTTACATCCCCGCCAAACAATGCCAATAAACATTTTTAAGAGTTAGCTTTGGCCCATGAGATTCTCATATAGGATCCACTATATTACCTTTTGTACAAGAAAATTTGTTTACTACTTTGGAATCAAACCTTGCAAACCGAAACAATACCCTATCAGATAGTGACTCTATTCAGACACCTGCTACACCAACTGTAGATGACGTACAAGTTTTCCTTCAATCATTAGTATTATCAAGTAATGAAAGAGAAGCAAGACAACATATCATTGACTTTGCTAGTAATCATAATATCACCTTAGGACAGCTGAGGAGCCCATATTCCAATTATTGTGTATTGCAATGGTGCTGCTTCTATAAAATATTGAAATACTTCATTTTTACAAGGTACTAAACAGAAGGCTTCCTTAGTGTCTAATAGTTCCACTTCTACCCATGTCTGCATGTTTTGCAATAAAAGTGCAATATACAGCATATACTTCAGATAAATTTATCTAAGATTTAGATAAAGTAACTTAAGCAAAAATAATATCAATGAATTATTTAATTAGAACAATTCAATAACATCAGCATAATAAGTTAGAATACACAGCAGCATGTGACTGCTTGTATACTACTACATCATCAATAAAAATAAATATAAAAACAAAAACAATCAAGTCTTCTTCAACACAAGGAACCCAGTTTAATGACAAAGAACATGAACTTCCATGCATGCATTGAGTAGCATCCAATGGAGATCCATATCATCATGTGAATGATGTCTCCATTGGACATGCGATGAGAATTCTTTGAATAGCTATTTGGCCAACAAATGTGCAAAGTTCTCGCCGTTGAGACCAAGTGGGTTTTGATATACATCCAGTGTGGGATGTATGTGTAAAATGTGATTAAAATATAAATGTAAAACTAAACTCACAATTATCATCAAACATCTTTTATCACCTTAATCTAGATACTCTGTGCATAAGGCAAAAGGTACTCATCTGAAAAGGGGTTTAAATCGTCATTTGCATAGATATTGTAAAGATGCAACAGATGATACAAATAATAAACAAGAGCATTCAGGTATTCTTCAACAAAACTTTTTATATGATCCTTCCATTAATGAAGATAACAATCCCTCAACAAATGTAAATTCATATGGTTTTGATATTGAACCTGTCAAGGATTCCTTCTTGACCTCTTCTATTATCAGCAGTCAAAGGCCTTCTTCCACTAGAAGACCTAATAACAAGGAAGAGCTTAAAGATGAACATCATGGAGAAGAATCAACATTTACAATATTAATTTCAAGTAGCAGTAACCAACTTGCTATATATAATCAGGAATGCCTATTTTTGGAATCCAATGTTGGAGTTTGGAATACTTGGTGTATTCATGATTTGTCAAAAATTGATCATTTATAGACCCTCAATAGGCATGGGTGTCCAAATACATTATCCAGTAGCAAATTCGTTTTTATTTCAAAAATATGTATATGGTTTGTTCCCTACGATGTGGACAAGATTCGAAGCTGGGATTGTTACAGCATGTCTCCCTGTGGATGCGGATGGAGGTGATGTAACAAGGTTGTAATACTAAACCACTTTGTATCAGATGCATTGACTTTCTTGCCTTGAATTTTTTTCTTTGGAGATTGTTGGGATGATATCTTTTCACATAGATAAATAATTTTATCAAATGTTGGATACCTTTAACATTTTGCTTTTAGATCCTGCAAGTAGAGCATCAAGATAAGATTTGTTTTGTCTTATGCATGGAAATGGATTAGATAAACTAATACAAAATAATTTAATAGACTATTTGAAATTCATAAGTGAACATACAGAACATAGTAAGCACATATTGGAAACCACACAGTTTCCACAGCAAGGACAGCTACCATCTGTGGGTCAGACAGATGACATATGGTCTCTTATTTCCTATGTCCAACAGGGCTGTCATTCCTAGATGACATGCATCTGTTGGATGCTACTCAAACGTTTCTGCTCCTAAGAAGTAAGAGTTGAGGTAGCGCTTCTCTGTACAAAAATAGGGAGTTGGCTACGTAAGAGTGTGTTTTATCGTTTCATTAAAATTGGGCCATTCGGGCGCCTCGTAAAATAATAATTTGCAAAATGCCAAAATAAATACTCTCTCTCTACTAGAGGTAAGTCTTTTCTTACCAGAGAAAGACAACAGCAGACGAAAGGAATTCACGACCTTTTTAATTAAATTACTTAAGTCAGTCCATCTTCATAGAACCGCATAAAGTCGATGCAAAATATGACACTCCCGTTTAAAAGAAGAACCAAATACCTATCCAAATCATACACTACTGAAAGATTTGTAGTCAAAATACAAATTTAATATATACGCTGTATGGAAAATATGATGCTTGCTATGTAGCTAGAGGGCATATCTATATGTATCGTGCTAATTTTGGGAAAAATGTGGATGATGAGAATTTAAATGAATATTAAGGTTCTCACCTGTTTTAGAACTGCAATTGCAATGTAAACGATAAAGATAAAACTAAAGTAGTATAAAACCAATTAGTGAGCTTTTCTAATCTAAATCATGTATATAAAAGTATTCGGAACTTTATAAAAGAACAATTCATCAGAAATAAGGTGCGTCACCTTTTCCCGTATTTTCACATACATAATATCAATGCTCGTATATTCATAATAACACTATATTTTCTCATTCCCCTCGATTTCTAAGGCCTTAACGCAGAAATTGACTAAAAATATCATATGCTTCATTGAAACACTATAATCAATTCATAATGCATCTTATCAGCTTAGCTCTTCGTAGTGAGGACAACAATTTTGTGAGTAAATCAGAAATATTTGTATCTGAACTTTCATAGTAAACAAGTGCTATTCGTGCAGCGACACTTGACCTTATTTTTCCATAGGCCACTGAACAATTTTTCTTCTTTAATGTTGATTCCGGAAATGAGGAATTCAACACCACAGCCATGTTATAGCAGAATACTCTGGCTGGTCCATTCAAGCTGACGCCGAACATTTTCAGTTTATATCGTAGTCCTTCCTCCATTTCAATGGTTATCTTAAGTGCTATAATCTCGGACGAATATGTGGAAGTCTCTACAGTATTCTGTTTTTTGGAGAACCACAAGATAGGAGCATAGTTACAATAGATGATAATTCCTGTATGGGAGCGTCTAGTGACTTTATTCCCAGCATGATCTGCGTCTACGAGATATTAATGCCTTTTCCAAGTGGAGAGGGCTTATTATGTGGCTCCTCCTCCACTGCATCAGGGTACATCTGTCTCATGATTCTTGCTCTTTCTTCTGGACTTGGTTCATCTTTGATAGGAATCCAATCAATATTGTAGTCTGATGGGTCCATGACCATCCAATAATTCTCATATTTAGTAAGGTATTCGAAGGTACTGATCGCTTGAGCTAAGTGACCTACTCTAGGTCGCGCAAGGTACTGAGATAGAATTGATGTCTCAAACAAGATATCGATTCTTCAAGCTCGCACACATCCAGCAAAGCATTCCAATTAGATTTTGGAATATGGTTACTTTACCCTCATTGCAGAACTCGGAGTCATCTAATTCCGGTCGATACGACACTGAGGTAAGTGGGACTGCATTTGCTTTTGTTTTTGGGTAAAATTTCAACTTATTCTTTGCACATAAATTTCGAACAATACGCAAGGCTTCTTTTACATATGTATTTGCTCCTAATGCATAACAAGGTAATAATAAAAGACTTTTTATTTTACATGTAGACTATACAATATACATGGTAGGGAAAGGATAGTACATGGTGTCCCTATTTGGACACTATTGGAGTATATTAATGACAATCAAAAAACAATATTAACCTACTGAAAATTCACTTGAACTGTAATCAGAATCGCTCTCTTCATCTGTGCCTAGGATCATTTTACGTACGACAGGATGTTTCATTCGAACAAATTCATATCTATCACCTGTATTTTCCATAGTTGGTACAATAATATTTGTTGGATATAAATCTGGACTCTCTGATTCCATTTGATGCTGATGTTGGTAGTATGGGAATGTTGGAATGGTATCAGTTTCTATGAGAAGGTCACATATCGCATGACAGCTTTCTAGGGAACATGAAGAGATTGAATCATTTTGTGAAAAAGTTGAGATTGAATTTGAGTCATCAGAAGCATCACCGGATGAATTACAAGCAATATTGAATTTCGGTTTCAATGTAGGTTTTAGCCACTTGCGTATATCGGGCAATCTAGTTGGTATTTGTTTTTGTTGTAATTCTATTTCGATCCTTCTAATCCATGCACTCACTGACCTGATTGGGCCTGATTTAAAGTATTTTGAACTCCGATTGAGAAGGTGTCTCGCCTGAATGGGAATCAATGTTTGATTCTGTTTTAGTTGCTCGAGCCAATCCACCGCAAGACAGCGCAGACGATGTTCCATTGTTTCTTCTTTTTTGTCATGGATAAGTGTGCAGAAATATTTCCATAGTTGAGCAGAAAAATCTATCATTTCACGTAAGAACCATCTTCCCCATCGGTCAGCATTGTAGTTTTTTCCAAATGAATTGTTTCGAAGATACATTCTTTGGCATTCTAAAAATTCGGGTGTGACTATGCCCACCAACATATTTTGAATTTCCAATTCATCAAGTTGAACATCGATTGCTTGAGATATTTTTGTAAGGATTGGAGATTGATTGTTTCCAGACAATTTTATCTTAGGTACTCGGTGCCCTCCACAGTATTGATATAGCATCCTCATTACTATATGATTAATCAATAACGGAGATGTTTTATATTTCGTAAATGATGTTTTCATCTTTGATAACAATATTGTACGATTGGTTCGAATCAGATCATTGGAGCATTGAAAAATATGTGCCATATCTTCATCTGTTTTTTTACACAACGGACATATGGATGATGTTGCCCGATTCCACGCTTTTTCACGAGACATGACAGGCCACTGCCTGTGGATTGCTTTTGTTAATCGAAATCTGGTATTACCACGTCGTGAGCGGAATTCTTTTCGAAGGTTGCCCCAATCAATTTTACATAGAGACCGCTGTGCTATGTTCCATGTTTTTGCACATTGCTTTTCTGCATCATGTCCAACCTTATATCTATGAATATTGGACCGGTAGGAGGAGGTAATTCTCGTAAAGTGATTTTTTATTGATATACTTTGATTTGGATAATGTGGAATGAGGAGTTAATGCATAACAAGGTAAAGTTTCCCCTTTCATTTATTGTCTTCCCCATTTTCTTATATTCATGCCTAAATACGTCTTAGGCTCCTCGATACTACCATCCTTAACCCTGTAAACAGAAGAAATTCTTTCTATAATTTTTTCTGGATTTTCATCTATACACAGGACATCATCAACATAGATGATGAGATAAGAGTAGTATTTGCTACCATCGCCTCGAGTTCGGGCTTTGATATACACATCATTGTCTGCATAGGTAAGTGAATAACCTAGTACTTTTGTGATTGTATCGGAAAAGTGGCTTCGCCATGCTGCTGACGCTGATTTGAGTCCATATAGGGCTCGATCAACTACTGCATATTTACCTTCATTTTCTGATCCGAACAATTCCTTTCCTACCTTGACATGCACTTTTTCTCTATTAGGTGCATTTAGGTAAGCATTCCCAATGTCACAGGCTAGAATTTTCAAATTGTTTAAACCTGCTAACAAAAAACCCAATCTCACACTATCCCTCCCTGCTACAGAAGAATATGTTGTGTGAGCTGGTACCTGATTTCGATGGCCTCCTGCCACTAGTCTGGCCTTTCTAGTAAGGTCGGATTTGACATCAAAAATAATGTGGTATGGTATCAATTTTGAACCTACCGGTAAGTGCTCATCCTTCTCCATAAGACGAAATGCAATTCTGACATTTTTAAGCTCTTTCTCAATAGCTTTGTGCCATAGATCATTTCCATTCTCTTGGTCATAAAGGTAAGCTTGATCTACGCTGCCTGGTACTTTGATGCCATATTTAAGCACTTTCTTTGGTACCCTAAGCATGCTAATAATTTTGTTCTTTCTTTTTAAAACTCCCATAACCCACCATGCGAAGGCAGGTTCAGTATTGATGCTTCGAGATACCGCATATTCTGCTAGATCTATTGGTAAGCTTTCCTTAATCTGAAGCATTGGGAACCATTTAACTGAACCATCTAAAAATTCAATTTCTATCTCCCAACCCTTGGTGGTAATGACTCGTTTGCGAGCACCTTTGTGATCAATCCAGGAGTTCTTTTTGTCGATGGCGACGGAATCATCCTTTCTATGACCAATAATTCCAACAATATTAGAGAAATTGTTGTTATCGTTCTGCTCTAGCGATTCAGTGATACTCTGAGTGAGTACATTAGCTGAATATTCTGCGTATGAGCCATCTTGGAATGAAACTTCATAATTTTCATTATTTTTTGCACTAACATTTTCGATTGTGCCAATTTTATTTTCACCATCATGAGGCAATTTTACTTTTCTTCCCAGCACCAGATGTTCGTTGTCAATTGGATCTGGTTCGCCTGACCTATAAATTTCGTCTGCACTAGGGATTTTCAGATATTCTCCTTTTTCATCATAATCACCATATCCATAAGCATTAAAGTCTATTTCACCTTCATATTCTTTAGTCTCAAATATGTTATTATAAATATCATTTCCTATCATATGACCTGAAACATTAGAAATAGTAGGTGTAGAATAATTTCCTATTTCATTTTCCACTTTAATTTCGAATTCTTTCATTTGCCTTTTTATACTTTCAGTGTTCTTTTCATCAATCGTGATGGTGGATACTGTTGATCTTACAATGACTTTGGATTCGTCTGTAAGTACGTAGAACGCCATACCCTGACCAAGATTGGTTGCGGGACCAAGCCATCTACCTAGAAACCAAATCCACTCGTACCATGAAAAGCTGATGTATTCAGTGATATTCGGAGTATAACCATATACCTTTTCCGCAGGCGTTACATCATCTAAATAGAAATGACGCATGGCAGTTAACGCACGTATGGAAGAAACGTATTCCCATGCATAATCCCATAGTCGTATAGGGGTAAGCGTCATCTTCATAATTCGCCGTAACTTCCTTTTAATGATTCCCCCTTCCAATTCAGCCGGATTCTGCCAAGGTGAGTAGGGTTCAGTTGCCCTTTGCTTCACGTTGTACCGTTTGCATAACTTGGACCACTCTCCCGCTACCAATTCAGGTGCATTATCGGTGAGTAGTTCGGGCGGAACACCTACTTCGTGTAGGAATCGATCTAGGGCCTTAGGAGCACTGGATCGTGTTGGCATAGGGTAACTTTTACTAAAGTTTGCCCGATTTCTAAATAGTTGCATGCATTTGTTCCCCCTCAGCGATAATACATTGCTGAAGAAGGTATCTGATGCAAACTTACCAATATAGGTATTGGAAAGTTGAGTGTACAATTGTTGGTGTGGAATTGTTTTCAATCGTTTTGACCTAATACCTTCATTTGTCCGAAGTGTCGATTGAGTGGTTGATCTGATGGTCCTTTTTGCATCATTGATGCTTATATGTCATAACTGTGATAAATGATCTGGCGTTAAAGACTTTCGTTCAGACAACTTCATCATTCCACTAACATTAAATTCGTTTTTAACATTATGGACAGGTGTAGGATTTTTGAGATCATCAGGGTTCCAAGTTCCTTCACAATTGGTCAGGTCAACATGTTGGCAGTTGTTCATATCCCAATCAGTGGGGTAGCGGACCGGCAGATAAGAGACTGGTCCATTCAACAAGAGTGGAAAGCGTAGGCCTTTCTCTGGAAAGTAGATAGAATGTGTCCCATCACCAGTAGGGTGAACAGACAAAGGTACGTCATCAACAATGACCTTGTTGATTCTTGCCTGATTAGTACAAAGGATACAATCTTCCATAGTACTACGGAAATCAAGGCATTGATTGAGATGTAAAATTATAGTTGTACCGTCAATCATGTCAACCGCTACTAATGCTGCATTTACCATTTTCACATTTTTAATAGGTGAATATGAGTCATTAAATGGCTTTACCGTAAAGGATTGGCCATCAAGGTATTCTAGGACTCGTGCATGTTTGCCAATGCAAGAAACATCAGCATGAGAATCCAGGCCCAATTTACAGCCCATGTATCTTTCTTCTGTGGAGAGTGAACTGATGTTGGAGTAGGTAGAAGGGACAAGTGTGTTGTCATTTGCTTCTACATTAATAGATACAACGGTAAATGATTTGATATTTTTCGCCCGTTTGTTTGCTAAATAATCTCCAATTCTTCCTGACTTTGCACTCCCAGCTTCATCAAAAGTAACTACAGAATCATTTTCAGATTTATTCGTATTGTTACAGGGATTGTTAGATGTTGGGTTGGTTCCGGAAATAGCTGAAATCACAGCAGTATGGATGGACTTCATGTCTTCTGAGATGGCCTCGATGGCATTGATCCCAGGTTCATCATTTGAATTTTTGTTATTCCATGCCTTTCTGCGACGGTCTCTATTGAGTCTAATGACAGCATTCCTTTGTTGTCTGGTGAGCTTGCCAAAATCTTCTTTCGAGTAATGCCTGCTTTCAATTTTCTTTCCTTCCACTGTCTCAGAAAGCATTGTGCCGAGATTGAGCTGACTGCTACCTTTGCGCTTGCCGTTATTGTTGTTATTTCCTCTTTTTGCATAGGCAGAGACCCTACGTTCAGGTTGATAGGATTGTTTCTTCCTGGACACGATAGAGTTGACTTCAGTTGTAAGGAAAGTGACATAGTCTTGAAAAGTCTTCCTTTCGTAAGAGCGAGCTACTGATAGTGCAACATGCATGTCAGCTTGAGGTACGATGTTTGACCTGAAGAACTGAATTTTTGTTGCATCATCTAACCCGTAACCATTATTGTAGCCAACATCTAATAGTTGCTTGTGAGCTTTGATGTGGGAGCTTACATAGTTTTCCCATTTAAAGTTACGTGTTTCTCCTTTGTAGTGAGTATTCTTCAATTTGGACATTGCCTCCTCTCGAACTACCTGGATATAATCTTCACCCTCATAGTGAGCTTTAAGTGCTTTCCAAGCTTTAAGATCATCTTTGGTTTTACCGTATTGAGCGATAAGGTTGAACGGATCTGTGTTGAGAAGAGCACCTTCCAGCATTCCCCATAGGACTTTGTTGTCAGTACGGAAATCATCGCCAAAATGAATGGTACGTGTTTCAAATACAGAATCTTCATTGAGATTGATATCTGCTGCTTCCAACAAATTTGCATTGCCGTGATTAACTGCTCTAACTGTTGAATCAATGATATAAGCCATTGAAAACCCACGAGCATTACTCATGTCTCTTAGCTTATAGGAGAAAGCATCACGGAACACTACCCATGTTGTTGCTCCTTTGAGTTTAGGTAGGTCAGTGGAGATGTCATCATCATTAGATGATTCTGACGCTTTGTTTGACTTAAATTTCGTCCAAAACTTTCCATGTTTTGCTGCAACATCAATATCAATAACTAATAGGTCCGGAATGGTGTGTAATGCATAAATGGAGAAAATGAAATAATTCAAACATCCAGCAAAACGACTGACAATAAGAGGGGTATAGTGAACCCTAATAGCTTGCGCTGCTCCGGCATATGTCTTGTTTAGGTCACGGAGATGTTTCTCCAATCCTGATGCTCCCTCGAGTTGATAGTGATCAACTAGGATTTTCATGGATGTGAAACCTTCCAAAGAGATTCTGTTCCTTTGAGCTGGACTAAATCCAATGGTCTCTAGAAATTCCATGAAAGATATCAGAATTATGTGACGAAAGAATTAATGACAATAACTGACGTCATATGATCTGAGAATGAATCTGGATTTTGTTACGCCTACGGGTGTCAGAGTATAAACTCTATTGATAAGTGACATGCAATCA
>Ga0209092_10005099_pt1 | contig 10701 bp, 9 predicted proteins | sample FraStrMetagenome_FD_187446 | JGI IMG/M metagenome (GOLD analysis project Ga0209092, IMG submission 187446) | Marine eukaryotic phytoplankton communities from Arctic Ocean - Fram Strait ARC3M Metagenome (SPAdes) (version 2) | ecosystem: Environmental > Aquatic > Marine > Oceanic | place: Fram... | reverse complement strand
ATATTCCATCTGTCACGAGTAGATCTACCACTGTAGTTCCCTCATCATTTGCGATTGTTCTGTTTGCAGGATCTCTCAATGTAGAACGTACCTCATCAAGTGTAGGAACTTTCTCATATAATCCTGCGTAGTCATCTCTGAATAGTAATTTGTTACGTAGATCATCCTTCGGATCAATTACGATTGGTCTAATTGATAAATGACCTTCTGATAGTATACCTGCAACTGCATCACATATAGGTACTGGTTTCAACGGTGTGAGGGATTCCATATTTGTAGGTACATCTGGTGCACCACCACTTGGTTGCCCTGGCGACTCTTTCGATGCTTTCTCTGAAGTCTTAGCATTCTCTGCTTTATGTGCATACTTAGATTTGATTGCTTCAAGTGCTTGTCCGTGGAATGAACCATAGAATGATGCACCACTTGTAAATGGTACTGCACCCTGCGGCCCCATGTATACAGGAGATGTCATCTCTACCTGTTCACCACCCATGGCACCTTTCATACCTAATACCGATATTTCAGTGGCAGATATGTTACCCTGCAATGCAGACATCGCAAACTCTTCTTCGGCAGATACTTGAAATCTATTGGCAGTAAAGATCTCACACTCCGCACCAATGTTATTCTTCCAGTAACCCTTTACAACATGATCTTCATTACCCAATACGGTTCTTGCTTCATGCTCAACTGTTTTAAATACAGCAGAACCCTTTGTTGTATAGTTTGTATTGAGACCTACTTTAGTTGTATTGCTCTTACGGTAGTTGCTATTAACATCTCCGTTGACGTTGACATTATAGTCACCCCCAACATCTACATTGTAATCTCCTGTAACTTCAAGGTTTAGATTACCATTATACACTAATTTTCCGTTACCTTCAACTATTACTGTCTGATCACCACCAGTAACTTCTACTTTATTGTTGACTGCACTGATAACAACGGATCCATCCGCACGGACTTCTACACCCGCACCTGTACGATGTTTGAGTAGAATACGTTCTCCGCCAGGCGTATCATCATATGAAATGATATGACCAGAGGTTGTTTCTTTTACTTGGTTATGCGGAAACTTGGATGGTTCTTGATCTTCGAGATCTAAGTCTGTTCCTATAGAACCTCCACTCAGATAAAGGTTTTCTACCTTTAATCCACGGGCAGATTTATGAATAGAAGATCCAAAGTGATATTCCTGTTTGGGATACTCACCAGTAGGATCTTGGAAACCATCCTGTGGTATTCCTTCTGTATTTTCAATAGAAGGATTTGTACCTATGTCACGTTTTTTAGTTGTTGTTGTCATACTGCACTCGCACTTACCAATTCACTTGGTGATTTAGATTGTTCGGTTAACGGGTCTTTATATACTGACTTCTTACCGAACTTGTTTTCAACATAAGATTTGATATCCATGTATGGATCTCTTGATGCTTCGTCAATATCATTATGCCCAAGTACTTGACCGCCAGGGACTACATGATAGAACGACTGACATATTGCTTCTAATGTTTTCATCTGTGATTGTGTAAAGGATCCAGATGATAGATTAAGTAAAGGATCTTGTGCTTCGGATGCAACATTAATACCACCAACTAAACATACGTCAATGCAATTAGCACTGTGACCTAATATGTCACTGGCAGTACTTACGGTGTCCAGAGGTATTCCTCTTTGTAAGGTACCGTCTCTTCGTATAACTAAATGATACTGAATGCCATCGTGACCTGCTTCGTTGTGTCTTATATTAATTTCTTCTGCACCAATATTAGCATTTGTGAATGATTCACTTGCATGAATTATTAACTCTGATACTGCTCTGACATTACTTTTAAACTCTAAACCAAGTTCTTCTTTAGAATTGATATATGGAAATTCCTTTGTATCTGCCCCACTATATCTTTTAGCAAGTTCTTTCAGTGCAACATCTTCTGTATAGAATTCACCTGCTTCTGAAACAATAGATCCAGAGATAGTACTATCAACCTTATCTAATGCAGATGATATAGAGGTCATTTCTTTATCAAATGCGTCTATCTCTGCTTGAGGTACTCCCTCTGCTTCTGCAAGGTTCTTGACTTGTTTAGTAAACCCATCAATAGTTTCACCATCTGCTTTACTAATAATACTTTTCATTTTAGCAGAAGTATTATCACTTTTCAATGCAATAGATTTTGCCGCCTTTGTTAAATTAATATCTCCACCTTCCATTACATCTTTAAGTATGGTAGATAGAAAATTCTTGTCGAGGTTAAATCCACCCAAGGCACTTTGTAATGCATTACCAACAGAACCAGTTAAATCTTCGAATAAATCTTGTGCAGTACCAAGACCAGTTTTTATTTGTGCACCAACTGCACCAACAAGATCACCAACTGCATTTGAAACCGTGTCAAGTAAACCACCCGTTGCATCTGCTACAGCACCATCAAGTGCACTGGAGGCGGCATTTGTGGCATCTGCTACAGCATTAGCGGCATCATTTGCAACACCTTCTACCGAAGATACAGCACTTGCCATATCACTCATTGCAGTTCCACTCTTAACATCTGCTATTGCTTTATCCAATTCACCTTTCATCGCATCAACACTTGCTGTGAGTTCAGCACCCAGTCCACCTGCTTGAGCAGTGGCGGCACCTGCAACAGCAGATATTTCTCCTAATAGAGAACCTTTTCTTTCGGCAGATACTTCTACTGCACCTACGAGTTCATCAAGCACTGCACCACCAAGTGCTACAATAGTAATGGGTTCTACTGGTGGAACAATACCTGTCAATGCTGAAGTTAATGAAGGGAGTGCAGATGCCACATCGGTTCCAGACATAGAGACGGTGGGGATTGATGCCCCTGCAACCAGAGACTCCGTTCCAATGGTGTCACCTGCACTATCAAACGATAACGTGGATATTTGTTCTGCCACGTTTGTAACTGTAGCAACACCTGCGGATACTCCTACCGAAAATGCATCTGCATTTGATTTAGGTAGACCACCACCGCCAGGGAGTACTTGTGCTAATTGACCTGCACTACTTCCTGCTATGGATTGCTTAATTTTATCTTTGTTATTATCTAAACTTTTAATACCATTTACGGTAGTACCAACATCTGTTCCGAGTACAGTATTTGTATTTAATACCTGTACGTCTTTTACTTTTGCTACAGACGTAGAAATTTCATCCTTGTAAGAACCTAATTTGGTGTTTGCTTTTAATTTACTATTAAGTGTATCTAATGACATCCTATACCTTCTTATTCGAATATAGTTCGAACAGTCTTAATGCACCCGCATCATAGTCGTTCTTAATTGGAGCATAGTGTCTTCCTATGATAGAACCCAGTGCTCTTCCTTTATTTTTATCAATAACATCTGAATTAAGAATACGAATGTTTGCATCTACATGTGAACTATTTAGTTCAAATAATATGAAGGATAATTGAGTGGAGAAGTGCCACCATGTGTTACTGAATGATTTTAATCTGGCAAATCTTACGTTAGACCAACCACATAGACCTATACCACCATCATTTTCAAATGTAGTGTCAAACTTACTATTGATTGTTTCGATGACACCGACTAATGCGGATGCTTGTTTAATTGTATATCCATTAGATAAGAAAAACTTGATCGCAACATCTCTTCTATAGAGTGTTGTCTTTCCTGTAGGTTCTTCATCTCTAAGGTCATTATACAAGGCAGAGTCATCTTCGTCAACTCCAGATGTTGATTGATTATAAAAATCTTGAGTAGCAGTTGTTCTCTCTAATAGGTTGTCATATGCTACTGATTTTTGAATTGGTGTTGGGAACTCTGTTCTTGGCATAGACCCCATTATAACAGGGACTTGTGATTCTTTGCCATCCATAAACATGCCAAATACTAATGCACCTGCTTGTAATGATGGAGAGAATCCTAAACCAGACACACCACCTTCGGTAGTAGGGACAATACATTGTGCCCAAGGAAGATCGTTCTGTGGAATAAATCGAGTGGCAGGATCATGTACACCATGTATTCTAATCCGCACACGACCCTCATATCCATAAGGTGGAGATGCATCAATGACATCTGCAACAAACCATCGTGTATTGTCACCATAATACTTATTCATCTCTCAAACCCCTTTCAAGTTTTGCCACAGTCATAGCAACATGATGTGCAGTACCACCAAACTGGTGTCTTGTATTGTAAACAATAAAATCACCACTTCTAAGTTGATCTAATCCATTCTCTGGATTGCCTGTTAAATCATCACTGATAACATTGATTCGTATTTTATCACCTACGGATCCACCCGACTTAATGAAGCCTGGGCCTGGGACTGTTATGTCATACATGTTCTTAAATATCATATTTCGGTAGGATGCACTCTGAATCTTCTTTAAGAACATAGCACTTGTTACCTCATCATGTAGTGATTTACTATCACCATATACACCACGTGATACTACGTTATGATATATACACGCATCTGTGTCATGTAGATGTGAACCTTCGATGTTAACATCTTCGAAATCTGGTGTTTTATAAGATGGATTATATATGTTCTGTTTCTCTTTGTTTATTATACCTGCTTCGTCTGCTTGTGTCAAGAGGTTTTCTATAGAAAAATGTTGTTCTGTTGTACGACCAGTACTTAAATCAGTGACAGTATATTTCGATCCGATACCACCAGACATTAACTGAGTCAAAGTATTTTGCATCTTTGTTGCTTTCATACTTTGTATTTGAAAATACTGTAAATCTGGAGTACCATTCTCTTCTTGCATCTGCACATTAGATGGTGAATAGGTATATGGTATCGAAGCATTCCATGCAGGTTGTTCTAACATTGTATCTAAACTACCTAACCTCAGATTGTTATCATGCATCGATGCATATAGAAAGAAAGGTGCACCAACATCCGTAGTTGCTTTACTGGTTAACCATGTTGCCGCCTCAAGTGGATGCATGTATGGTATAACTCCACGGAAATTACTTTGCACTGTACCTGCCGAATAAGATAGATCAACATCTTTACCGATTTCGTTCTGACATAATTTTACAATCTCTCTTTGTAGATTGTTCTTGATGGAACGAGATATATTTTTTGTCTTAGAGATAAATGCGTGTTCGTCCATCAATGATACAATAACCATTGAAGAATTACCAGCGTTAGATGATTTTTCTATCACCTCAATACCAGTCATGATGAATACTCTATCCATCACAATATTGTCAGTTGATCCATCTATTACAAATTCAGATTGCATTTGGATATGTAATCGTTCAGTTCCAGAGAAATTAGTAGAGTCGAATATACCTTGATCATCTGCTATACCAATCCTACCAGTAAGAAATGGTTTATCTAATGATTCATATAATACAAGTTCGACTATTAACGGACGTATGTCTAAATTAAGGTTCGGTAATCTCTCGCTCGTGATTAATGCCTTTTCATATTTAAACTGCGATTGTCTTTTCATTATGTTTGTTCTTGCATTGCTTTATTGAAGTCGGATGCTACACCTGCTACTTGATTTGGTGCAATTACTTTTATTTGACGTAGTTTCTCATTTTCTTGTCTTAGGTTTTCAAGATAACTAATTGCAATAGCACCACCAAGACTTTGACTCAGTGGATCTATGTCAACCCAATCACCAGATGCATCCTCATAATGATGCACACCTTTTAATTGAGAAGACTCTGCATGAATAATCATAGATGTAGTTCCACCTGCGGGGTTAGGATAAATAAGATCTTCCCCTACTCTGAACGTACCATCCGTAGTATTTGAAGTATTGATAACATACGACAGTGTATATGTTGAATTTGGTGAGAAACCAATAGCAGATATTGTGACTTTTCTTCCAAAAGAATCTATATTAATATCAATATTGGTGAGTGTTTGACCGTCACGTTTTAATACCCACTGAAGAGGACGGACAAATGTTTCTGCTTCTGCCACATCTGTTCTTTCCAAAACAAGAACACCATTACTATTTGGTTGCACTGTCTGCTCTGTCACATCACTCTGAACACTGGCATTCAACGTATAAATGATAAACGTACCGTGAGACAAATCTCTTTTAATAATTATACCCACAGTACCAGATACGTTACCCGAAACAACTGTCCCGACAGGAAAGTTATCTGGAGCAGTACCAATTAATTTTGTACGAGTAATGGGTTTGTTATCAGCATCATAGTAATCAATAACATCTTGGTGTTGCATTTTACAAGTTACCATTCTGTGAGGATATCTTTCTATCGCTGCCGTGTCAACTTCTTTTAGAGTTAAGGGCCACCCTCTTTCTCTTATGTGGTCATTTGCAAGGAAGAATGTCCAGTAATGATCAGTTGTACCATATATTTTAAATGATGTTTGGTCTGGTCTTTCATTTACAGGTATGGTATAATCATCTACCATCATAGATGTAAACTTAACTTGATCTACCATATCTACATAACTTGATATGTCTGTAGCAAGAGCGAAACTTTTCTCGTTTCCAAATCGATATAATGTTGGTTTAAAATTTTTGAAGTATGACATTTAGAAACCCTCCATAATATCTTTCTTGGTTAGAGCGGCAGTTTCTTGGAAACGTAGTGTCATATCAACTTCTAAAAAACTACCATCTTCGTGCATTGCCATCGATGAAGCATTGAATACAGTATCTACACCTTTAAGGAAACATGGTTTAATCTTTGCAAGATTCTCCATTTCCTTACCATCATATTGAAATGCTAATTGAAATTTGTTCGGGAACCTGTAACCCAATGATATACTTCTATCATCACCAACAGGTAATGTAATATCTTCTGGGTATAGTTCTGTTCTAAATGTTTTAATAATCTTAGTAATCATTGCCTGTTCTTTCGGTGACTTGGCAATCATTTTAAAGTTAAACGCAAACTCACGTATGTTTGGTTGATCAAAAACTGCACGTTCGTTCGGGTTGAGAGTAACACCACCAGTGACTTGTGCTACCTGTCCTACTTCAGCACCGAAGGTTGGTATCTTTTTACCCAATTGCACAGCGGCAAGTTTTGCTAAATCTCCACCTTGAGAGGGTGCAGAACCATTGAAGTTTTCTAAGAAGGATCCGATACCACTTGTCATTGCTTGTGCCATACCCATACCAGTTTCCATGGTGGCACCCATTTGTCCTAACTGAATGTTTCTATATGCTACATTATCATTAAAGGTTAATCCAAGAGGTAGGTACATGGTAATACTCTCTCCCGATACTTTGATCTTCCCACCGATCACATCTTTTGCGGTGTTACCGAAAAATTTGACAGTACCATCAACAGCAGATTTAACAGTTTCTTCTAACTTACTTTTATCACCACCCTCCTCTGAAACCTTTTCAGCGGCAGACTTTTCAATTGCCTTTTGAGCATCTTCTGATTCCTTTACAATATCAGATAAAATTGCTTGGTTTTTATAGATCTCTTCGATGATAGTAAAAGACACAGTTGCTTTGTAGTCATCATTGTGCAACGGGTATCGCATATTTTTGATACTACCAAGATCAATAGATTCGGTTACTCGACCACCCTTACTTGTGAACTCTTTAGTCTTGTCATCTATTTGATCTGTAAAGTTATCAATGATATCCTTACCTATACGATCCGCTTTATCTTTTAGTAATTGTTTAAAACTTGGCATTTAACTGTTCCATAAATAGTAGTTTGTAAATGTTATGAATCTATTTATATGAAAACTTACAAGGGAAAGTATAAAATTAAGAATCCAGACAAATATCTGGGGGATCCATCTAACGTTATTTATCGTTCTGGGTGGGAACTATCCGTTATGAACTGGGCAGATACCTCACCTAATGTGGTCAAATGGGGGAGTGAAGAGTGTGTCATACCTTATCTATGCGAAACAGATAAGAAAATACACCGATACTTCATGGACTTTGTGGTAAAATATAAGGATGGTAAGACAGTATTGGTTGAAGTGAAACCACACAAAGAGACATTACCACCCAAAACTGGTAAAGGAATCTCTCGTAGACGTGTATTGAATGAGGGTATGACTTATATTAAAAACCAGAGTAAGTGGAAAGAGGCAAAGAAGTATGCTTTGGATCGGGGGTGGCACTTCGAGATCTGGACTGAACATGAGTTACGTGCCATGGGATTATTACCAAAACCTATGGGAAAGAAACCTTTTAAACCGCTGAAGAAGTTAAAACCATATAAGAGAAAGAAATGATAATAAAACGTATAAATAACATTATGGATTTTAGAGAGACACTATATGTCTGATATTTTTAACAGGTTAGAACGTAATGCATTCCGTGCGGGAATAACTCCCCGTACCAAAGAATCACGTGAGTGGTTTATGAAGAAGGCAATGAACATGCGTTCTATTAACCGTGAAGCATTGATGAAGGAAGATCCGATCAAGTCACGTAGTAAACAGATCATTGGTGGCATGTATATGTTCACATATGATCCGAAGCATAAAGATACATTGCCCTACTACGATATCTTCCCTCTTGTTATTGTCATCGGCCCTGCAAAGGGTGGGTTCCTTGGATTGAACCTACACTACTTACCACCTAAGTTACGTATGCAGTTCTTTGCAAACCTAATGGATATACAGGGTAGTAACATGGACGATGATAGTAAGTTCAAACTAACATATAGAATGTTAAAGAAATCATCTAACTTGAGATACTTCAAACCATGTGTTAAGCATTATTTGAATTCTCAAGTAACAAGTAAGTTTGCGGAAGTACCTGCACCAGAATGGGAGATTGCTATCTTCCTACCGACTGCACAATTCCGTAAAGCAAATAGTTATAAAGTACATTACGACAGTAGGCAGTTAATCTAATGAGTGCAGGATTCGGAGTAGAAGAGTTAAAAGCAACAATAACCAATTCTGGTGGCATGGCACAACCGCACCAGTTCATGGTACAGTTACCGCAATTGGCAAGTATCAATATAGACGCAAGAGATCTGTCTTTGCTCTGTAGTGCTACAGTATTGCCTGGCCGACAGATAACGTCAATTGATCAAGCAATGGGAACGGTCAATCGTAAGATTGCTAATGGTTATGCTATAACCGACATGTCATTAAGTTTCATGGTTATGAACGACCATAAGGTAAGACAATACTTTGAAGCATGGCAATATGAAGCACATGATCAAGAAAGTAAGACTGTTGGGTATTATGACAACTATACTTACCCAGTACATATCAGTCATTTAGCAAGGGGAGCACGTCTTGCTATCGTTAAAAAACAATTAGGGTTCATGGACAAGGTACCAAGTTTCATTAGGAACAGGTTACCTCCGATTGGGCCATTCGACTTAGCACAAGGTGAGATTGACTTGGGTGCTTCGTTTAGTAAGAAGTCTACATATGTGTGTAGTCTCCTCGACTGCTATCCTACTACGTTGAGTGATCAACAATTAGGTAATGCACAAGAGGGTATGATGGAACTCACAGTTCAACTATCATTCAGTGAATGGACATCCAAAAAGGGTGAACACACTGGTAAAGGTGAAAGTTTTGGACGTGGGATCCTTGCAGGTGGTTTATCAAAACTACTTGGAAAATTTGGTTAGTAAATTATTTTTATATTATAGGAGAATATAATGGCATTACCTAAGTTTAACACGGCACCATTCTTTGATGAGAAGGTACCGTCAACTGGAACACGGATTACATATCGTCCGTATCTTGTAAAAGAAGAAAAGATATTAATGATGGCATTTGAGTCACAAGATCAAAAGCAAGTTACACGAGCAATCGGTAACACTTTAAATTCTTGTATCAAGGGTGACATTGACGTATTCAAATTAACAACATTTGATGTTGAGTACTTGTTTACTAAGATCCGTTCAAAGGCAGTTGGTGAGAAATCATCTGTTATTATGAACTGTACTGAATGTAAAACAGGAAACGAAGTCGATGTAATGATCGATCAGTTAAACATTGAAGTTGATACAGATGAGAACGGTTGCGAGAAGATAGAAGTAACAGATGAGATTACTGTTGAGATGGCATATCCATCATTTGGTGATATACTTGATGTGGAAACAACAGGGGAAACCATTGAAGATGGTATTCATATGGTTGCATCATCAATTCAAGCAATCTTAACAGAAGAAGAAAGGTTTGATAAGAAAGATTTACAACCTGCTGAGATTATGGATTTCATCATGGAACTACCGACAGATAAGTTTAACTTACTGGGTAACTTCCTAAGAAGCATCCCTAAACTGGAAAAGGAAGTGGAGTTTGACTGCACTAAATGTGGTCACCACAATAACCTAACTCTTTCGGGAATGAAAGATTTTTTAGTGTAAACCTTTCCCATGATAATTTGGTCAATCATTATAAGACCAATTTTTCGTTAATGCAACATCATAACTATAGTTTGAGTGATATAGAAATGATGATACCTTGGGAAAGGGAAATTTATGTTAGCATGTTAGTTGATTATGTAAAGGAAGAGAACGAACGACTAAAGAAAATAAACAATAGGTAACACTATGGCAGATGACAATCAAAGACAGTATTTCGCAGAGGTAATCGAAAGGTTACGCCGTGAAGGTGATCTTGGCAGAAATGGTAAGAACTCCTTTAAGTCTGTGAAGGACACTCTCAAAGAAGAGTCCATGAATGCTCGTAGACAGAGTCAAATGGATACTAATATCGCAAGTAGTCAACGTAGAGAGTTAATCAAT
>Ga0209092_10005098_pt1 | contig 10703 bp, 6 predicted proteins | sample FraStrMetagenome_FD_187446 | JGI IMG/M metagenome (GOLD analysis project Ga0209092, IMG submission 187446) | Marine eukaryotic phytoplankton communities from Arctic Ocean - Fram Strait ARC3M Metagenome (SPAdes) (version 2) | ecosystem: Environmental > Aquatic > Marine > Oceanic | place: Fram... | reverse complement strand
CTCTCTAGAACGCTGCCTGATGCGGCATCTGTAATTACTGAACGAACTCTTAATTCTAAATTACCAGCAGTATCAACTGGAATTCCTGATTGAATTGCTAAATTATTTAATTGTGCATTTGTTAGAGGAATTGCATTCATATTTCTAACATATCCTGCTTCAATTGGAGTATCAAAACTTGTGTTTGGTGTTGCAACTTCTAAATAATAGTCAATATCTATATTTAATGAAGAGTTTGCAATTGGATCTTCCCAACCAACAGTTACAGCAACCGCATCATTATTAGCAATAGAAAGTTCAAAAGAATCACCATCTGCAACACCTGTAATTTCTGGAGAATTTACTGGATAAGTAGTTACTAATAGTAAAATATCATTACTAACTATTTCATTTCCAGCATTTACTCTTAAGTAGATTGCGATGTCACTAAACGTGGTAACGCCTTTGTCTGTTATTGCCTGATTAAAATCGACGACACTCATTGAGAAATTACTTTTGTCTGTAGTTCCTAATGGAACTGAAGAGGTAAATTCTTGATCTGTAGACATTTCTATAGTGTAATTACTAGAACCTGTAACTTCGTCTTTCCAAGAAATTGTAAAGGCAGGATTGTCTGGTAAAGCAAAGTTTAAAAATACATTACTAATACCTGGAGTGTCTAAAACAAACACTGCTTCTGGAGTTTCTATATTTAAGCTTTCTTCAGCATCGCAAGCACCTAACAAAAGTGTAAGTGAAAGAAATAAGTAGCTTATTTTTTTAAAATATGATTTCATTTTTATTTGTTTTAATTAGTTTAATTATAAGTTTAATGGAATAAGGATGTAACGACCTGTTAAATCATTAAACCATACATCATAATCATCTTCTACAATAACTGGTACGGAACCACCACCATCGGTAGCAACACCAGAAAAAGAAGTAGACCCTCCCCAGGTAGCACCAGCGTCAGTTAAAAATGAGATCTCACCAGGTGTTAACCTTACTGCAGAAGCATACCATATGTGACCGTCTTGTGGTAAAGAACTCATAGTTACATTCATTGTACTAGTTCCTTGTAATGTTAAGGTTGCAGGTGATGCTGTTATTACATTTGTATAAGGTTCGAAAGTAAATGTATTACTTGCAAAGTTTATTTTAAATGTGTAGAAACCTGCGGGTATTCCGTTACCGCCTCCATAAGGAAATCTTTCTGGATCTGAACTACCTGTACCGGGATTCCCTTCTATGATTGCCCCATCATTAGTACCCCATTGAGGTTGCCATAATCCTTTATTTTCTAGTACCTTAAAGTGGCCGTTATCAATAAAGAACCCTGTGTAATGAAATAGGTTGCTATCGTTTTCATCTCTGAAAAGAGCAGGATTATTATTGTTGTTATCCCAACCAGATGACATGGCGTCTCCTACTAAAAAATAATCTTCAAAAACATAATTATAGTAAGGGTACACACTAAACTGTATTGTATTCGAATCTTTAGTTTCTCCATTTTGTGTTCCTAATGAAGAGACCACTCTTGCATAAATTGTAGCCCATTCAAAAGGATTTAATCCAGCATTACCTGCAGCGGCATTTAATTCATTTACAGATAATGTAATGGCAGTTTGTCCGGTTATTGTAGAAGCAACTACAGGATTTGTAAATACATCATCATTTGCAAATTCAATGGTATAATTAATTCCTGCAGGTTGTCCGTAATTAGCAGCTTGCCAATTTAAAGTAACTGCTGGGTTGTTCGTATTCACTGCATCTAGTTCTAACATTGTAAAGTTTAAATCTGCTAAGACAGGTGCGTCTGGATTTTCATTTACATTAAAGAGTTCAGAAGAATCATCACATGAAGTAAAGATGATTAAAATTAACCCAACAATGCAGGTTAAAGAAATCTGTTTTATATTTTTTTTCATTTGTATATTGTTTTAATTTTAGTACCCTGTGTTTTGACTTAAGTTCGGACTTGTAGATAAACTTGACGCTGGGATTGGATAAAGGTCTAAATATTCAGGTAAAGAAATACCATTACTACCATTTCCTTTCCAGGCCCAATTATAAGCTCCTCCTGTAAATCTATCAAAACGTATTAAATCTTGTCTTCTATGTGCTTCCCAGTGTAATTCTCTTGCTCTTTCATCTAAAATAAAGTCTAGATTTAAATCTGCAGAAGTTATTGTTTGTGGGTTGTTAGCTCTTGTTCTTAATAGGTTTATATAATTTAAAGCATCTATTTGAGTTGCATTACTTGCACCTCTTAATTGTGCTTCAGCATACATTAAGTATACATCTGCCAATCTAAATAAAGGAAAATCTGTATCTACAAATGTTTGATCTGATCCAAAATCACCCGTAGATGACGCATTAGAAAATTTTTGTAAAACAAAACCTTGATCTTTATTAGAAATATCTGCGATGTTGATATCTCTTGGCTCAGAAGAAGTACCTCTAATAATAGTATTTCTACTATCGTTTGTAAAAACACCACCATCAAATAATTCTACAAATTGTTTTCTAAGTCTTATAGCACCACCCCAACCAGCTGCACCAACACCTATTTGAGCACCATTTTCTTCAATACTTCCAACAGATCCGTTAACCATTACTGTAGTTGGACCATAGTTTTGAACAGAGGTTCCATCTGAAACTATTGGGAAAATAATTTCATTAATAGCTGCATTGGTATTATTATCTGCCATAAAATTTAACAAATAATCTGGCGCCAAAGAATATCCTCCAGCAATTATTTTATTTAATTCTGCCACACATTCATCATATTTGGCCTCACCAATATACACTTCTGCATTCAAATAAATTTTTGCTAAAATCATAGAAGCAACCGCCTTATCAGCTCTTGCATGTTCGTTAGAACGCGCTTCCAATAAATTAGGTTCGATGGCTTTTAATTCTGATTCTACATAGGCAAAAAGTTCTGCTCTGTTTGCAACATTCGGAATTGAATTTAAGGCATCATCTTCTGTAATAAAATTAGCTTTTCCAAAAAGATCCATTAAATAATAGTAAGACATTGCTCTTAATAAACGAGCTTCTGCTCTAAAGTTTACAATTTCTGCTCTCGTTGATGAAGAAACATTTCTTGCGCTTAATTTTTCTTCTGTGGTTTCTTTTAAGAAGTTATTTGCAAAAGCTACCGTTACATGCGTTCTACTAAACATTCCTAATATTAAAGGATTTTGATCTGTCCAGTTATTTCTTTGAATTCCTGCAACCCCACCATCATTTTCATATGACCAAATCATTTGATCTGCAGATAAGGTTTGCAAGTAAAGTAAGGTTCTTCCAAACTGACTTGTACCAGCATCTAAACCGACAATGTTTGATGTTGTTGGTCCATTAATTCCAGTTAAAGAAAGGTTTGCGTAAACTCCTGCTAATAGTTCTTTATATGAATTTTCGTTTGCAAAGAATTCCTCTCCTAATAATGTTTGATCATCTTGTGGAGTGATATCTAAATCTTCTGTACATGAAGTAAAAGCAACAAAAAAGATTGCTATTAAACTGAGTACTCTCAATGTTTTTAAATTTGTTTTCATAATTAATTTGATTAAAATTTAATATTTGCTCCTAACAAGAATGTTCTTGATCTTGGAAAGATTAAATTATCTACACCATTATTAGAAATTTCTGGATCTAAACCAGAGTAATTCGTAATTGTAAAGACGTTTTGAACACCTGCCCATAGACGAATGCTATTGCTTTTAAATTTTTTAAGTAACGGATTAAAAGTATACCCGATCGTAATATTATCCATCTTTAAAAAAGAAGCATTCTCTAAATAAATATCTGATGATATAACATCAGCTGTATTTCTAAACCCATAATCTAAGGTAGCAGTAGGAATGTTTCCTAATACACTTTGATCTTGTAATAATGAATATTGAGCCGTTGCAGAATTTACATTATTGTAGGCATAATTTCCAATACTTGCTCTTAAATTAAAAGCGAAGTCTAAATTTTTATAATTAAAGCTAGATTGAAATCCTAGTGTTACATCTGGGACACCATTGTCTTTAATATATCGGTCACTAGCATTTACAATACCATCTCCATTAATATCTGCATACGCACCCTCAATGGGTTTGCCAGCGGCATCATAAAGTTGTTTGAAAACATAAAATGAACTTGGCGCAAAACCTTCACTATGAACTTGAATTGTAGCTCCAGTTCCACCAGAAATAAAACCAACTTGTTGATCTCTTCCCAAAGGTAGTGAAGTTATTTCTCTATCTAAATACGTAGCATTAAAATTAACATTCCAATTAAAATCTTCAGAGTTTAGTATTTCTGTATTTAAAGTAAATTCAACACCTCTAATTTGTAACTCTCCAATATTTTTTATAATATTATTGGTAAAGTTAGTTCCATCTGCCAGGGGAGAAGAAAATAATAAGTCTTTTGATTTTTTCTGAAAAACACCCAAAGTACCCGTAAACTTATTGTTCCATAAACCATAGTCAATTCCCAATTCTGCAGTAGCAGTTTCTTCCCATTTAATATCTGGGTTTATAGGTTGTGGTATGGTAGACTGAATAATTTGATTTCCAAATAAAAATTGAGAATTACTCAAACCAAAACGGTAGGTACTTAAATAAATTTCTGGGTTACTAATATCTTGTTGCCCTGTAATTCCATAACTAGCTCTTAATTTTAAATTAGAAACAACGTTAGAATCTTTTAAGAAGTCTTCATCACTAATTCTCCAAGCTGCAGCAGCAGCAGGAAAATTACCCCAACGATTGTCTGAACTAAATTTAGAAGTTCCATCTCTTCTGTAAGAAAGAGTCAGTAAATATTTTTCTAAAAATGTAAAGTTAGCTCTAGCAAAGAAACCAATTAAAACTTCTGGTGTATTTGTGTAAACATCTGAACTAGTATTGGGATCCTTTAAATTTGAACTATTAAAACCATCACCTGTAAATTTTTGGTACGAATACCCTGCAGTAATATCTGTTTTTATATTTTCAAATTGTTTAGTATAATTAAAATAAGAGTCTAATAACCTGTTTTCTCTATTTTGGAAACCATTTGCATCATTTCCAAAAACTACTGTGTTAAAACTTCTAGGAACTGAATTAGAACTTTTAGAAATATATTCACCTTCTGTTCTATCATACCCTAAATTTAAAACAAATTTTAATTCAGTTAAAAAATGAAATTTATAATCGAAGTTTAAGTTACCATATTGTCTAAAAGATTTACCAGTATTATTATTTTGTAATAATCCAGCTACAGGATTGGTTCCTCCATTTGATAAAACAAAGTTTGATGCATTTCCAGTATAATGCTGGTAAAATCCGCCAAAAGGCCCACTTGCTCTAACAGGTTGTGTTGGGTCATATCGTAAGGCACCACCAATTCCACCTGCAGCAAATCTACTATTGGTAAAAGATCTATTAAAATTTAAACTTATTTTTAAATGATCTTTAAACAAAGATGGGTTCATTGCTAAAGAAAAATTAGCCCTATCAAATTGAGAGGTTAAAATCCCTCCTTGTTGTTCAGAAAAACCTATAGACATTCTTGTAGGAATCGATTTAAAAATCTGTCCTTTGGCTGTTAAATTATGCTGAGTTGAAACCGTGTTTTGCAAAACTTCGTCTTGCCAATTTGTATTCGCAGTTCCTAAAAGGCTTGTATCTAAAGTGCTTCCTGAGATTGGTTGTGAATTTACTAAATCTCTAAATTCATCTGCCGAGAACACATCAATTCTATCAACAACTTTACCAGCACTGTACTGGAAATCATAGTCTAGTGTGTATTCTTTTTTTCCTTTTTTAGTGACAATGATAATAACCCCGTTAGAGGCTCTAGATCCGTATATTGCTGTAGAAGAAGCATCTTTTAAAATAGAAAACGATTCGATATCTGCTGGATTAATACTAGACAAAATACCTCTGGTACCTGCAGTGCCGTTGTTTGTAATTGGTAAACCATCAATAACGATTAAAGGAGCATTCGAAGCTCCAATTGAAGACCCTCCACGAATTGTTATTTGAGAACCAGAACCTGGTGCTCCACTTGATGTGATGTTTACACCAGCTACACGTCCGCTTAATAAATTTTCTGGAGTAACAATATTTCCTTTTGTAAAATCTTTAGCAGTAATTGCCTCTACAGAACCTGTAGCATCTTTAATGGTGGTTGTTCCGTAACCAACAACAACGATTTCGTTCAGTTGTTCAGAAGATTCCTCTAATTCTATACTAAGGTTAAAATTTGTATTGATGGCAATTTCCTTAGTAGAATATCCTAAATATGTGAAAACAAGAACATCCCCTGTTTTTATATTTTCTATTTGAAATTTTCCATCAAAATCGGTTTCAGTACCATTATTAGACCCTTTAACCACTATACTAACACCTGGTAAAGTTTCTCCAGATGATTTTTCTTTCACAGTCCCTTTTACTGTTTGTTGTGCAAACATGGTAAAAGAGGAACTTAAAAGAAGTCCAATCAAAAATAATTTAAAGTTTTTCATGTATAATTTGTTAAATAATAACTATAATTTGAATTTGTTATTAGCAATAAATTTACATTCCACGTTGTAAATATAGCGGTAAGATTTGTAAAGTACACCATTACAAATTTCACGAAAACGGTTTCGTGTTGACAACTTTACGTTAAAATGTCATATTTTTGTAAAATATGAAGCAAAAAGTTACGATTAAAACAATAGCTAAAGAATTAGGTGTTTCTACGTCTACGGTTTCTAAAGCACTAAAAGATAGTCATGAAATTAGTTCAGAAACAAAAGAAAGAATTCAGGCATATGCAGATTATTATAATTACAAACCCAATACCTTAGCACTTCAATTACGGAATCAAAAGACAAAATTAATAGGTGTTATTTTACCTAAAATAGTACATCATTTCTTTTCTACTGTTATCAGCGGTATTGAGGAAGGAGCGAATGATAAAGGCTACCATATTATGGTTTGTTTTTCTAATGAATCGTATAAGAAAGAAGTAGAGACTTTAAAGCTCTTATCGAATGGAAGTGTAGATGGCCTTATCGTTTCTATTGCCAGTGAAACACTAAAGAATAAAGATTTTAAGCATTTTGAGGATTTGGTATCTGAAGAGATCCCATTAATCTTATTTGACAGAGTTGTAGATGACATTAACTGTGACAAAGTTATAGTAGACGATGTTGGGGCTGGGTATAAGGCTACCAAGTATTTATTGCAAAACAACAGAAAAAAAATAGCGTTAATTACCACTCCTAAACATGTAACTGTTGGTGCGCTTAGAAGGCAGGGGTATGAAAAAGCATTGATTGAAGAATACATAAAAACAGATGCCAATTTAATTGTTGAAATTGATGAAAATGAGAGCATTACAAAACAAATTGAAACCGTTTTTACACAAGATATAGATAGTGTTTTTGCCGTAAACGAAATTTATGCAGCAAAGGCTATGAAAATTGCTAAAAACAAAGGTTTGAATGTACCTAATGATGTATCTGTCATTGGTTTTACAGATGGATTAATCTCTGAATATTCGTCGCCCTCTATCACAACAATAGCGCAACATGGTTTTACTATGGGGAGACAGGCTGTTGAACTTTTAATTGAAAGAATCGAAAAAGAATCAGAAATTTATAAACCTAGAAAGATTGTGATTTCTAGCGATTTAAAGCTACGAGAATCTACGAAACCGTCGTCGTAGATTTCTAATTTTTTTATTATCAAATTGATAATTTAAATATACATTTGTTGCCATATTACGATTTATCAATAAATTACATTCCACAAATTTATGAATTGATAAGTCTAAAAGCTTATCGTACTATTAATTTAATAATATACGATAATGAACAAGCAGAAATTAAGTTTCTTGCAAATTTGGAACATGAGTTTCGGATTTCTAGGAATTCAATTTGGAATGGCCTTAACAGGTGGTTTCATGTCTCGAATTTTTCAAACCCTTGGTGCATCCATAGATGAAATTCCAATTCTTTGGATTGCAGCTCCATTAACTGGCTTAATTGTACAACCAATTATTGGTTATATGAGTGATAGAACTTGGAGTCCGAAATGGGGAAGAAGAAGACCTTATTTCTTAGTAGGGGCAATCTTAAGCTCATTGGCTTTAATCGCAATGCCACATTCACCTACTTTATGGATTGCCGCTGGTTTTCTATGGATTTTAGATGCGTCTATTAATATCTCTATGGAGCCTTTCAGAGCTTTGGTGGCAGATAAGTTACCAAGTTCACAAAGATCTTACGGTTTTGTTATCCAAACTTTAATTATTGGAGTGGGTACTTGGATTGCAAGTAGTTTGCCTTGGATGGTTTCTCAATTTGGAGTGAGTGACTCTGCTGCCTCAGGGATTGTACCCATGTCTGTAAAAGTTGCTTTTACAATAGGTGCAGTCGTTTTCTTATTAAGTATTCTTTATACCGTTTTTACAACTAAAGAATATCCGCCAGAGGATATGGATGCCTTTGAAAAAGAGAAAGCTAAAAAAAATAGTTTTGTAAAAGATATTCTAGACAATATTGGGAACATGCCAATCATTATGAAAAAATTGGGTGTTGTTCAGTTTTTTAGTTGGTTTGCTTTTTTTACGATGTGGAGTATGGCAAATCCAGCTTTAACAGAACATGTTTTTAAAACACCAGCGCCTATAGAAAAGGAGTTTGTAATGACAGATGTTTCACAAAAAGAAGCGTTTGATATTCAAAATACTGCTTTTCAAAAATCGTCTAATGAAGTCGGTTCTTACATGGGTATTTATGGTTTGTCCTCTATGGTTTTTGCCTTAATATTAGTTTTTTATACCAGAAATAGACGTATCAATAGAAAATATATCCATATGGGGTCTTTACTTTTAGGAGGATTAGGATTTATATCTATGTACTTTATTCCATCTCCAGAATATTTAGTGTTGTCTTTTATATTGATAGGTTTTTCTTGGGGAAGCATTCTATCGATGCCTTATGCAATGTTATCATGCTCAGTAGATCCAAATAAAATGGGCGTAATGATGGGGATTTTTAACATGTTTATTGTCATACCACAAATTATTGCTGCTCTTGGAGGGATCAATTTTGTTTCCAGTCTTTTAGGTGAACAAACAATAAACGCAATGTTAGTAGCGGGTTTTAGTTTAGTTATATCTGGCCTCTGTAATTTTTTAATCACAGAAAAGAACGCAATTACATAATAACAGAATATTTAGAAATGAAAAAGAAGGGATTTATATTTGATTTAGATGGTGTTATTGTAGATACTGCTAAATATCATTTTTTGGCTTGGAAAGAATTAGCAAATAGTATAGGCATTGATTTTACAGAGACTCAAAATGAAAAATTAAAGGGGGTCAGTAGAATAAAATCATTAGAAAAGATTTTAGAATGGGGAAATATAAGTATCAATCATAATGAGTTTGAAAATCTTATGTCTAAAAAGAATGAAGATTATTTGGGCTATATAAAAGAAATGGATGAAAGTGAAATTTTATCAGACATTCCAAAAGTCTTAGAATTTTTACAAAAAGAACAACAAGGTATTGCTTTAGGATCTGCAAGTAAAAATGCAAGAATGATTTTAGAAAAAGTAAACCTATTTAATACGTTTGATTATATCGTGGATGGAAATGATGTAATTAACGGAAAACCAGATCCAGAAGTTTTCTTAAAAGCCTCAGAATTGCTTGAGGTTTCTGCTGAAAATTGCATTGTTTTTGAAGATTCTGTAGCCGGAATTCAAGCAGCAAATAACGCACATATGGTATCTATTGGAATTGGAGATGTAAAAACCTTGCATGAAGCAGATTTTGTTTTTAAAGATTTTACTGAAATCAGTACCGACTTTATCAAAGAGTTAATAGAAAGATAAAAAAGAGAAGATAGAAAAAAGGCAATAGAACGTTTAAAAACGTCAATATTCTTTTTTTCTCTAGCCTTTTCTCTCAAAAAAGAAATAAATGAATCAAGATTATATACAACCAAACGAATGGTCAATCCTTGAAGAAGGATTTGATAGTCAAAAGGTAAAATCTTCAGAAAGCTTGTTTAGTATTGGTAATGGTGCCATGGGACAACGTGCTAATTTTGAAGAACAATATACAGGAGCTACTTTTCAAGGAAGTTATATTGCAGGAGTGTACTATCCTGATAAAACACGTGTTGGATGGTGGAAAAATGGGTATCCAGAGTATTTTGCAAAAGTTTTAAATGCTCCAAATTGGATTGGAATTAACGTTCTTATTAACGATGAAAAACTAGATTTACATACCTGTAAAGAAGTTTCAAAATTTAGAAGAGAACTCAACATGAAAGAAGGTTGGTTGTCTAGAAGTTTTGAAGCTGTTTTACAAAATGACATCAAAGTTAAAGTTGATACAAAACGTTTTTTAAGTTTAGAGCTAGATGAGGTTGGTGCTATAAGTTATACACTATCTCCAATAAATTCTGATGCAGTAATTACCTATATTCCCTATATAGACGCCGGAATTACAAATGAAGATACCAATTGGGATGATCAATTTTGGGATGTTTTAGAAGTCTCTCAAAACAATCAACAATCGTTCATTCAAGCACGAACTATGAAAACACATTTTCATACCTGTACTTTTATGGAATCTCGATTATTTGTCAATAACAACGAAGTTATTAGTCCTTGTAGTAAAGCGCAAACTTCCAATTACACTTCATCTACCTATCGAAAAGATATCAAACAAAA
>Ga0209092_10005096_pt1 | contig 10705 bp, 8 predicted proteins | sample FraStrMetagenome_FD_187446 | JGI IMG/M metagenome (GOLD analysis project Ga0209092, IMG submission 187446) | Marine eukaryotic phytoplankton communities from Arctic Ocean - Fram Strait ARC3M Metagenome (SPAdes) (version 2) | ecosystem: Environmental > Aquatic > Marine > Oceanic | place: Fram... | reverse complement strand
AATAAAATATATTCGTTTCAGCAGCAGTTTGAATTGTTGTCTCAAGATATCCAAAGCACGAATAGCACTTCTAATAAATATTACGCATCGTACCACTCATTTAAATAACCAATGCTACGGGAAATCTTCCAAATAAAACAAAACAAAACGAAACGAAAGAATGAAGATCGAACAAGATGAAGCGAAATTTCCTAGCATTGAAAGGAAGAGAACACTGACTTCAAAAGGAAAAAAACTTCGATTGAAACGCAAGAAAAAACGGAGCTCTTCCAATTCCAATGCGAAGCTATTTGATTTGCCTCCAATTGTACTGGCGTTACTTGGGATCTCCTTTTTATTGTACGCCTATGGATTCATTCATAGTGTAGCACTATTGCCCTCCTCGGATGGAGCCATGGATAAAGTAGGACGACTAGCTGAAATCATTGAAGCTATGGAAGGGAAAAGAAAATCTCCAGTAATATCTGATAAGCATGTTTCTACACCAGCTCGTAAGATTGTGTCGGAAACATTGAAACAAGTCAAAAAAAATTACAAAGAAACTAAGAAATCTACCGAAATCGATTTACCTAAAGCAAATTGGCCTGTGTCCATTAGAAATGAAGATTCTAATTTTGAAGAAATCATTCATCCTGGAGATAAAAAAACTATCATGAGTGTACCAAAGTTCTGGAGTCCACCTTTAACAGACGGTTCACTTATGAGTCGAGATTTAGCTACACGTTTTGGATCATATGTAGATGGCCATGTTGATACAGACTATCGCCACAAAGGAAATCCTAACGATAGAACCATTTTCGTTGCGATAGCTTCCTACCGAGACTGGCAGTGTCGGTAAGATCTTTTCAGCTGTATTGCAAAGTTGTGCTAGATACATTGTTTTCGTAACATCTCATGTGTCTCGTTTTGTTTCATTTCATTTCAAACTCTGTTAGATATACTGTTGAAAGTTTATTTAAAGCGGCCAAATATCCCGAGAGAGTTCGTATTGGTAAGTATGGATAATGGGAGCAAATGGAATTATAAGATTCTCTCAAACTTACATATCTTTTACCTCGTAATGATAATAGTTGTGGTGGACCAAATTGTGGACGGTGATCCTTCTTGCGGTGTACCAATTCAATCCTGTGAATCAGATCCAGAACAAGGACTGTGTAAATATGCCGATCAAGTTGATGTCATGGAAATAGATGCTCAATTGGCAATTGGTCCTGTTTTTGCTCGCCATCTGGGACATCGTTTGTACAGAGGAGAATATTATGCTATGCAAATCGATGCACATGTAACTTTTGTAAAAGATTGGGATACTGACATTATTGATCAAATGGAAGCAACTGGTAATGAAATGGCTGTAATGTCCTTTTACTTGACAGATATTGAGGGATCGCTTGATCCTAAGACGGGAAAATCACTTAGACACACAGTTCCAATCATGGTAGGTAATTTCATTTTTTTTATCGAACCGAATATTGTTTCCTCTTCTCTAATTTTATGCTATATGTTGATTAGTGCAATACTGATTATGAGGGTGGTCAAGGAAAACATTTGCGACATGGCGCACAACCTGAACAATACCCTGCTATCAGAGATATGCCCCAAATGCAGCCATACTGGGCAGCAGGTTGGTCCTTTTCTAGAGGACATTTCGTTACAAATATTCCGTATGATTTCTATCAACCGATGATTTTTATGGGAGAAGAAAGTTCCATTGGAATAAGAGGTTTTACTTATGGTTACGATCACTACACAGCTCAACGAAGTATTTGTTTCCACACTTACGCAAATGGTAAAAATGCAGAAAAGAGAAATAAAGTACATCACTTTTGGGACAATAATAGGCTATATGCTGGGTAAGTACTTATGTATTGCATGTTATTTTGTCTTAGGATGTGCATGATGAGATATTTTTTGACAGTATTTCTTTTGCATCACTTGTAGAACTGGTGTGAAAGCAATGAAGAGACTCCTAGGCATTATTGGAATGAATCCAGAAGTTGATCCCTCGGAATGGGATCATACAGAAGTAAGTATATATTTAAGAAACCAAATATCATTCATGTCTACATAATCATGTTCACAATATTTTTTTCTGTGACATTTTCCTTGTATTAGGAACATTTATATGGAATAGGTAAAGAAAGAGAGTTATCCAAGTTTTATGAAACCTTTGGTATTGATGTTGTCAAAAAAAAGGTTGAACAGCACTTATGTCAGTTTGTAAGGACTGGAAAGATGCATAGAGACTTTTTACCTTATTTACGAAAAGATGGAATGGGTATAGATTACAGCAAAATAGACTACAAATTTGTGGATCCGCGAAAACGGTAGAGCTTCTTTTTCAGTAAAGTCTCATTGCTTAATATTATTAATGCTTCTAAAGAAATTGACGTTTAAGACTTTAATTTCATTGGAAAAATCTCCAAGATAAATGCTTCATGATGAATATTTCTATGTACTAATTATAGGTAACCACTTCTTTTGGACTCCTCATGATATTGTAAACTTTAGTATTTTTAGTGTAATGTTCCTTGAAAAAGACTATGTACTATATTTTTGTATGCTGATGAGAATTCATCAAATCTTTTATTGTAATTAGATTTAGACGTGTACTAGACTAATTTAGTCTTTACGGTTTTGAACATTAGAGTACAATCATTTTGAAAATTTATAAAATGCGGGATTTTTTCATTCGTGCTGTGGAATGTCTTGCCGATTCTTCTTTCCTTATACCGAAATAAAGGCACTACAATTAAGTAGCTTAAGGTTAATTGGATATGATTGAACAGACCTTGATTACTAAGTGCAAGACGGAACGTAAATTACTCTATATAATTTAGATAGTAAGGCTTCATAATTAATAGGTATTAATTTATTAGAACACTGCTTTGTCTTACTATTTCCCTCTTGGACTTCTCGTTTCAATCATCCTGACTTTTCGAAGCATTTGCAATCCAACCATCAGCATCAAAATGAAAAGTGTTCTTTGCATTGTGTTTTTGCTCTCAAGCGTTACGTATGGAAAAGAAGCCACATTCTTGAAAACAGAATTCGTTCCGAACAATATAGATGAGGTAAATACAGCGAAAACAAAAATGCTTGTCATGTTATCAAACCACCTTTGACTCACGTCTAATGATTAATTTTATCATGTGATAAACTATATTATTATTGATGAATAGTTTGATAGAAACTTGCAGGGGAGTATAGATGAGTGGTCTCCGTATGGAACTTGGACGGGCGGCGCTTTTGAAGAAAATCTGGGCGAATACGTAGCCCTTTCCGGAGACGGTTCCCGTATGGTGACCAGCGGAATGTCTCAAGTATTAGTTTATACTTATGACTCATCTATAGGAGATTGGGACAATGGAGTGAACCTTGATCGCTCTTTTACAGAAAGAGGTATCGTTCCTGTTGCTATTTCTGATACTGGAACAGCCATCATAATTGGAGGTATGTTCAACAATGAGTTTGGATTTCATGCAGGTGCAGCAATAGTTTATGGATTTGATGATGCTGATGATACATGGAAGCAATTGGGGCGTACATTAAACGGTGATTCTGCAAACGATTTATTTGGATATTCTGTAGCTATATCAGCGTCAGGAACTTTTATTGTTGTGGGTGCCAAAGTAGGAGAATATGTGAGATTGTATGAATATTTATCTAATACTGGTCAATGGGATCAAGTATCGGAGTTCATTGATCCTAATCCTAATATTAGTTTTGGGCACGGAGTTGCAATTTCTGGTGTGGGTGATCGAGTTGCCATTGGGGCACCCCATGGCCAAGAAAATAAAGGTTTTGTTCGTATTTTTGATTTATCAGGTGGAAACATTGTGATGGTAACCAACTTGAATGGTCCTTTTGATGATGATCGATTTGGAAGCCAAGTCGCGCTTTCCCTTAATGGAAGAACTTTAGCTGTGTCTACTTTTGAAGACGCATCTCAACCCAAGGAAGATTTCGTTCGTATGTTTGATTATGATTTGAGTACTCAATCTTGGGCAAGAAAGGGCAATGATATTGATTATGATAGCGAAGGTTTAGGTGGAGGTATTTCGTTATCTTTGGATGGGAGTTTAATTGCAGTTGGAATTATAACCCAATCTGATATAACCCGATTCGGAGAGTCAACAATATATCAATATGATGGTACTGATTGGGTGGCGTACATTGGCACAATGTCTGGTTCTCAGACCTTCGAGCTTTGTGGAGTCTCCGTCGCAATATCCTCGAACGGCATGAATTTAGCATATGGTTGTCCTGGTAATAATGATGCTATTTCAGGAGGTGGAAAAGTCTCTGTGACTGCCACTCTTCCTTCAGATCAACCTTCTCTTTTTCCAAGTGTATCACCAAGTACGTTGCCATCTATGGTTCCCAGTTCTGTACCTACAAAACTCTCTAGTGTACAGCCAAGCATATTTCCCTCTAGGAAACCTACGAGTAGTCCTACACGAACTATTCCATCACTAACGTTTACATCACCTCCTTCGCCCAATCCTCCCGCGCCTACTCCACCATCACCTACTCCGCCATCACCTACTCCGCCATCACCTACTCCACCATCACCAACTCCACCATCACCAACTCCGCCATCACCAACTCCACCATCACCTACTCCACCATCACCCACTCCGCCATCACCCACTCCACCATCGCCTACTCCTCCATCACCTACTCCTCCATCGCCAACCCCACCATCGCCTACTCCTCCATCGCCTACTCCTCCATCGCCAACCCCACCATCACCTACTTCTCCATCGCCTACTCCACCAAACGTTAGTCCAACTGGTACTAATCCTACTCCAACGATGTCCACAATGCCTAGTATTGTCCCTACTTTGACTGATCTTAATTCCAACTCAGATGGAGGAACTCCTCCAGATCCTGAGGCAGTGGGAGGAGCTCCTTGCCGTATAAATCGTTATTTCAAGAGAATATTACGCTCTTTAAAATGAAACTAAAGAGACCTACTGCATATTAAATTTCTACATATATATATATAAACATTCATGTTTCTACTATTCAAACCATAAACTTTATCTATGATGATTTTTAACTTTTATTGCTTTCATGATATTTAGTTTTCTTAAAAATAAAAATCATATCTCTAATTTACACTTTTTCTCAATTTGTTTGAGAGAACAATATAAAGAAGTACATTACAAAATTTTCGTTATCAGCTCGATTTGATCATATGATCTATATGATTCGTTTCATGGTATATAGCTTGCTTATCATATGAGTAGGATGTTCTTTTTATTATTGTCATGCGATGATAAATTATTCGATCACGAAAAATGTGAGGGAAATTAATTTCATCAAACCGAACGTAGACTCTAAATACGTCATGATGACATCACATATTTTTCAGAGTGATGTTTCGCAAACAAAAATGAAATCACTTTCCTCTGATAAATGCATCAACCTTTAGCTACATGTTATTTACATAGGAAATCATAGTACACAGTATGGATGCTACGTACAAAGTCATAAAGCATCACTTACGCACGAATTATTAATTATCTCCGAAATCAGTCTGCTGAATGCAGTTGGATGATTATGAAGACACATCGATCACATAGTAGTTATGTAGTAGACTGTTACACCCTTTACCACAACAAAAATATTTTATATTTGATCTACGTGATCGAGGATATGCATAGTCTACAGCTACAAAGATCTGAAGATTGCCAAAATAGACAAGTACATACATAATTCCAAATCTTCTTTACTTTTGTTCCATAATGACGTAAGATGTATCTTTGTCACCCTCTCTTTCAGTGCGCGTCAGTCATACTCGATGTAGAGCTGTAGCATTTTGAAAACTCTAATTGATAGTCTTAGTTGATATCCCCCAAGTTAAATAATATCCTGTAGATTCCAAACTAAACAATAAATTCTATCCACATAGTTATAAATCAACCAATCATCCATCCATCAAAATGAAACTCTCTACATTCTCCCTTCTTTCCCTTATGGGATCTGCTGCTGCTTTCTCTCCATCTACCTTTGGAATCTCGAACAGCTACAGAAACACAAAACTCCATGCCAGGAAACCAATTATCTCTGGAAATTGGAAACTGAATCCTCAAACTAAGAGTGAAGCTATCGAACTAGCTTCTGCAATTGCCAAATCTGTTGGACCTGATACTCCTGATTGCGAAGTTGCATTGTTTGTACCTTATGTTTTCATTGAATCCGTAAATGGAGTAGTTGATGGGAAAATTAATGTTGGAGCTGAGGTAGGTTTTTTTGTGATTATTTTTGCTTATTTTGAGTTTTTGCCCATTTGGTCTTGCATGGAAAATACATTTTGATTCTACTTCAAATATCTCATTTCAATGTTATCAAACTAATGAAACACATAAATAAATTGGTCTATTTTAGGGAGTTTGCCCTGAAATGGCCGGAGCCTTCACCGGAGCCGTTTCTTCCAGTATGCTTAGTTCTATTGGTGTCCAATGGGCTCTTGCTGGACACTCCGAACGTAGGGTAATTTTTGGAGAATCCGACGAATACATCAATGGACAATGTAAAAAGTTGATTGAAACAGGCATGTCAGTTATGCTCTGTATCGGAGAGAGTGAGGCTGAATATGAAAATAATCTTGTTGGATCTGTTTGTGCCATCCAATTGAAAAAAGGACTCGAGGGAATTTCTAAGGAAGACATGGGAAGGGTTGCTATTGCATATGAACCTGTATGGGCTATTGGAACAGGAAAGGTTGCTACTCCTGAGACAGCCCAAGATGTTCACACTAAATGCAGAGCCATTATTTCTGAAATGTATGATGAAGAAACTGCTGATGCTGTCAGGATTCTTTATGGGGGAAGTGTTTCACCTGAGTCCATTGATGATTTAATGTCTCAACCTGATGTAGATGGTGCTTTGGTAGGAGGAGCATCACTTGACGGTGATAAATTCTCCCGTATCATCAATTTCCAAGTTTAAATTTTGTACCAATACTAATACAATAGCCAAAACATGTTCTCCTTACCTTTTATTCACTTGAGACGATGCTTTCGCACATACTTCTTCCATAAACGGAATTCGCCATACAGCTATTCATGATGTACTTTCCACCTTATATACGCAATCCTTCCTCTTTCATATCGTGTATGGTAAACCTAATGGTCCAAACCGATGTGCAGACAAATATGATAATAAAAGTTATCTTGGAATTTAAAAATATATAATAGGTTATAGATTGACAAATTTTATAAAATTCGAAATATAGAGTATCTTTGTGTAGACATCGTTAGATAAAGAACACTGGAGTTGTCAACGTCATGGTGTAATATCTATGATAGAAAATGAATTAAAAAAACATTTTCCAAAATATCCAGATTTGCTCCGCCGTGTCGTGGTTGTAATCTAGCTTAAACGACTGTAGAGACGAACCAAAAAGGATAAAATCATTGAATTTATTGGAAATCTTAAAAAAATGTTGTCTCTCGAATTGTCATCGCTAAGCAAATCGTATCGAATGAAAGATAAAGCTTGAATTTGTACAAAAAATATTACAAAAAAAATACAAGGGTAACTGCTTCTGTTGAAAAGGTCTCAAGAAAAATACGCAGTAAAACACCTTTTTCAAGCTAACCCTAATCCTAACCCTAACCCTCCAATTTCAATTGAAAAAAATAAAAAATGAATATTTCATCAAAATTATAGAAACAACAACATGTCTTCTTTCATCCCATCCAACCCAGAAGAGTTTCTTGAACTTCGTCCTCCACTACCAATTGACCATTTTCCAAACATACCGTCAAAATGGAAAGAAAACCTTCGAAAATTTACATGTCGAATGTACTTAGCCTCCGAAGTATTAGATTTAGGTACAGATGCAAGATATACAAGCGTCGTTCTGTTTCATCGATATACTTGCCATTATTATGATGATCCGAAGCTTTTTCAAGAACCTTCATCGAAATCTAATTCTAATAATGAATTGAATACATTTCTAAAAACACAACAAAATCATTTGGGAATGGTAGCTACTGCGTGTCTCTTTCTTGGCTGCAAATCTATGGAGCAATCAAGACGTTTGAGGGATATTATAAATATAGCACACAAACTTGATTTCTTTTGTCACAATGAATTCTCTGCTATCAAAGCTAAAACATCCACAGATTCATTCATTATACAAGCTAGTCCTCAAATGGAATGTCCACCGACAACAAATACATCCTGTATTTCTATACGAGAATCAGAGCATCCTCCCGAATTAGATGAATCCTATTGGAATTTGAAAGAAAATATAATTCGAATGGAACAATCCGTATTGAGGTTGCTTCATTTTGACTTTGACGTTCCTGTACCCCACAAGTTTTTAATCACCATATCTCGTACTCTTGGCCTGTTACAAAAATGGAACAATCATCCTCTTTCAAAACTGCCACCAATTATATCCACCGAAAATAAATCTCCCATCTCGAAACAAATATATATAAAACAAGAAAAAACACATTTGATAGTTCAATATGCATGGTCCGTATTAAATCAAACCATGTTTCATACAGAGATGCTAAGAAATGATCTTTTGACCCTTGCATGTGCTGCTCTCTTTCTATCCATAAAAGACAATCCCCAATATATTTTTGGGGAGGAGAACATCAAACCACAATCGTCCAATGAATATATCACAGTGGACAATGAATGGTGGGCATTATATGGCGTAGACACTAGCAAAATGATGAATTTGATTAGTTTATTCAATGAGTATTTTAGTCGTAGTCTAACGCTATAATATAAGTCCATGTCCCAATTGTATACTGTTACTTTAGGCTGTATATGAGAAACAAAAATGATACAAGGATAACTTTTCTAACTTCTTAGCTTCTCAAGATATCCTTACACATTATGTTTTCATGGTTTCAAATGACCCCAATCGATCATCGATATCAATCGTTAAAACACCCTGTTGTAAAAATGTTTGTCCCAAAACAATGACATGAGGCGCTGTCGAATCATCATCAAACCAATCCAAGGATATTGGTGCAACATAAAACAGTCGATTGGTCACGGAACTACTTTCCATAAAGACATGATTGGGTTGCAAAATGGACGATGGTTTCATGTATTTAGATGCTGGAGGTTGAGTCTTGATTTGAACCTTAATGGAATCAATGCTTTCAGGATCATTGATCCTAGGATTGGATTTTGACATTTGTTGTAGTTCCTCCCAAAAGGGTTGTGTAAGTAAACACCCTGTCAATCCAGAATCAAATACTGCTACAATTTTTCGTTTGGATGGTAAAATGGAGGATGATAAGGGGGTAGAATTCAAATAGAGTTGATCGACTAGACAGGCATAATGTTCGACAAAATCCCCGAGAGGACGCAAATCCACCAATGGGAAAATCATGGAAGGAGATTGGGAGGAAATTGGAGGTAATTGAGATTTTGAAGAAAAAGATAAAGTCCGATTAGGAGCATTTAAAACAAAGGAAGATATTTCCTCATACTTTGGGAAAGAATGTGGATTATTTTTTCTGGGAATACTTTCAATTCGTTCTTGATTGATAAATGTCGGACGAAGTTGTACTTTGGTAGATTCCTCATTGGATCGTTTTACCAATCCTAACAGGGTCCCTCCCGATTCTTTTGTTAAAATAGAATCCATTACTCCCAATACTAATTCTTCATTATGATCATTATTATTGGAAGATGATATTTTGGTAATCAATTGAGGATCGCGAAATTGTATAGATGCTTTTTTCCATTGTATGGATCCAGCCTTGGAGCCATAAATTTCTTTCGTTGGTGCGTATTCAGATTCTTGTAATTGGAGAGGCTGAAATAAATCCTCTGCTGTTTGACTATTCCATAACACAGAAAACCATCGTAAAAATGGATTTTCTATGATTTCTTCTTCGGTATCATCGTCTTCTGCTGGAAGGACTAAATAAGGACTTCCTGTGTCAACAATAGCTCGAACCACTTTCAAGGGTTCTATTTCAGAATGAGACAAGGATATCCCTTTGATTATCAATCTCACGCATAATCCGCCACCACTACATTGTTCTAGAGGTAAAGTGACCGTTCCACGATAATCAAGTGGTGTGGTAAGTTCATTTATGATTGTTTGTGGAGGCATTTGATTACTAGCAAAAGATTTTTGGGGGATTGCAAATGTATTTGTAGAGATGGCAAAGAAGCTAGAGAAGATGGTATTTATATGGGATCGTCTATCCATTACAATTGGTGATGGTTCAGACGGCATTCGTTTGCTTTTGTGTTGTATTTTGTGGTTTCGTTGTTGATGGGAATTACGGTCAACAGAATTATTACTGAGAAGATAGCAGGATATGAATCGAATTATCTGCATGATGCAAACAAAAAAGATGTTATACACATGAATATTATCAAAACGCCAAGTTTTTTTATCTGCTGTTGGATTCGAAATGATGCTCTGTGGTGGCTGTAATTATTTTTCGTAGATCTTTTTCAAGAATTTACGTAAGGTAAGACCCCGGTTTTCTACGTACGAGAGAATAAGTTCGATGTAAAATCGGTTTTACCGAAGCGAAGCTGAGGTAAAAACCGATTTTACATCGAACTTATTCTCTCGTACGTCCGAATCTGAGGTTTGCGCACAATTTACCGAAGAAAGTGCGACCAAAAATGGTGTCACCGAGGATGAGGTCAGGTATTTCCTTACTTTACTGAGGCTCCGCCGAGGTAAAGTAAGGAAATT